>Ga0315284_10002258_pt1 | contig 27684 bp, 25 predicted proteins | sample YL17G09_16_MG_FD_203696 | JGI IMG/M metagenome (GOLD analysis project Ga0315284, IMG submission 203696) | Sediment microbial communities from Yellowstone Lake, YNP, Wyoming, USA - YL17G09_16 | ecosystem: Environmental > Aquatic > Freshwater > Lake > Sediment | place: USA: Wyoming | collected...
ACAAGGAGAGAATAGGGGAGTTCGATGTGTACGCGGTAAATACCGGTGTCCCCCATGCAGTTATTATCGTTGACGCCATCGATGCCATCGATGTTGAAGCAGTAGCTCCGGCAATCCGCCACCATGCAACATTCGAAAAAGGGGCGAACGTAAATTTCGTTGAAAGAGCCGGACCCGACAGCATCAGGATCCGCACGTTCGAGCGCGGTGTGGAAGAAGAGACACTCTCCTGTGGCACGGGTGCCACGGCATCCGCTGCGCTCGTTCACAAATTGGGATTTACTGGTGATACGGTTAATGTGGAAACCCGAGGGGGCCCCCTCACCATTATACTCAAAGACGGTGCAAAAATGGAAGGCCCGGCAACAACGGTTTTTTCGGGAAAAATCTCTTACTGAATATTCACCCTTATAATTTTTTTAACTAATGAGATTGCAAGCTTCAGGCCCTCCTTTTAATATGTACACTATTGTCGTTGACGATCGATCCCGATAAAGCCCGAGAACGAACCTTTGCCATCATACCGTGGTATTGCATTACTCTCGAGAAGTACCTTATGGCCATCTTTATGAATCCATTGTGACACATGAAGGAAAGATTTCTCATGTCTCTCAACTGCAGTCTGAAACGTTTTATGGTTGTGGCCGATCGAATCCGGATGGAGAAATTCAAAGGGGGTATGTCCGATTAGTTCATCCGGTGTATAGCCAAGGATCGTTTCAACCTGCGGGCTTACGTATACAAAACATGATTGTGCATCGGTTTCCCAGATAATATCTCCAATAGCGGTGATGAGATTTCGGTATCGTTGTTCATTATGGATGAGCGCTTCCTCAGCATTTCTTCGATCCGTGATGTTCTGAGAAATAGTCACAACAGCCGTTATGGTGCCATCCACCCCCCTCACCGGGGACAGGCTGTCATTGAACCAGAGGGTCTGACCTTTCCAGACTAACGGGGATTCTTCTCTGATGCTCCGCCCGGTTTTTGCAACCTTTTTCACTCGTTCTACTATCAGATCAGCTGACTCCCTGTCAAGGAAATCATACGGGGTTTTCCCGAGCATCTCTTCCTCTGATACCCCATACCGGGCGGCAGAATTAAAGAAGAGGTATCGTCCTTCAGGGTTCTGCATGATAATTATATCGTCTGTGCTATCGAGAATTAGACGGATCCTCGCCTCGCTCTCGCGCAATGCATCTTCTGTCTTTTTCTTATCAGTGATATCTCGTGAAGTCTCCAGAACTGCAACAGGTTTGCCTGAATTATCCCGTAAAGCAACAGTCGCTGTGCATTCGAAGAACCGGTTCTCACCCTGATTATCAATTACCGTTGTTTCGTGCTCATGTGTTTTTCCATCAAGGAACGCCTTGAGTGTGAGACATGGATATGGTTCACAGGGATCCCGTCTCAGATGGTACACCTCATAACACTTCTTTCCGATGATGTCTTCTCCAAAATATCGTTTGGCAGGTTCATTGGCCCACAAGATGGTCAATTCTTTGTCCATCATGCTCATGATGTCAGGAATTGACTGCAGCATGGCATTGAGTTTCCCCTCACTTTCGCGCAATGCCTCTTCTGCTTGTTTGCGTTCCGTGATGTCCCTTATTGCCACCTGCACAGCAGGTTTACCATCAATTATTGTGCCAACTCCTCTGCCTTCAACAATAACCGATGATCCATCAACACGAAGCATATGCAATTCTATCGGAGGTGTTATAGTGCCCCTGAGGTCTTTTTCAATATTGTTCCTGACCGCTTCGCGGAAATCCGGATGAATAAAATCAAGGATACTTTTACCGATTATCTCGTCAGAATGCGAAGTGCCCACGAGTTTGAAAGCAGCAGGGTTTGCATAAATAATCTTTCCTTCTCTGTGGAGGAAAACCGCATCAGGAGATATCTCTACGAGTTTGCGGTACCGGTCCTCGCTCTCCAGCAGCGTCAGCTCGGCTCGTTTTTCCCTGGTAATATCCTCAAGAAGAACTGAGACTCCCTTACGACCGTCATCAAAAACCGTTGGTGCAATCCGGCAAAAAAAGATGAGATCTTTTATGGTTAGTTCAATATCCCCGGCCCATTCTTTACCATTAATTCCCTCTTTGATATTTTCAAGGAACCCGGTGAATGCTTCGTCAAAGACCAGAGCAACGGGAGTATATTCAATATTTTTTCCAAGCAGGGTTTTACTATCGGTTCCGACCAGATTAAGAAACGGCTCGTTTGCAAAGATTATCCGCAAACTGCTGTCCAGCTGCATGACCAGTTCTGAGGATATGGAGAGCACTGCGGAGAGGGGGACTCTCTGCGAGAGCATGTAGATCTTGGCCATCCCCAGGCGTCGCATCTCAACCTGTCCGGAGATGAGGAGGTTTTCAAGGTACCGCCCGGCAGTGTTCCGATTGATAGTGACTACCTTGACGATATCCGTGATGCTCAGGCCCTGCGGATTTTCCTTTAACAAATCTTTAATCTGAAGGGCGATCTCTTTTCTCAGAACCATTGTTAGAATTCTAGGGGTCTTTCAAGATATAATAATTCATTTATTGGCATTTCATGAATGAAAATGAGACCTAATCCGAAATGTTGTGGTAAAAAATATGTAAAACTATGATTACTCTCGTACCCTTATCCCATCTTCAACGATCTCAAAGTCAAAGGATGCTCCTTCTGGCTGTGATCGGTGTTTGACGAGCCGTGCCCTGCGGAATCCCGGGCGGTCCGTTTTTTCAAGCCGGATAATCACTTTGGAGAGGTGCTCCAGGGCAGTACCCCCGAGGCCGAAGTAAGTGTTTTTCAGGGTATCCATGTATACCTGGTTGGTGATGATCACCGGCATTTCATATCGTTTGGAATAGCCGAGTAACTGGATCATCTGCCGGGTGAGCATCTGAATAGAGTCCCTACCCTTCTCAAGATCGGTGCGGTATAATGCAGTGGCGGAATCCATGACCAGCAACCCCGGTTTATGGGTCTTGAGAACTTTCTCGGCTTCTGCAATCATGGCACCCTGGTGCTCGAAGTCAATGGGTTCGAACAGGAATAGCCGGTCAGCAATTTTTTCTGTGTCCGGTCCCGCAATCTGCCGGAACCTCTCAATGGAAAAACCCTCAGAATCTATGAACACAACGGTGTGTCCTGCCCGGAGGCAGGTAACCGCTGCAATCATGGATAACGTACTCTTGCCACTCGCCGGTTCTCCATAGAACTGGGTAATAGTCCGCACTTCAAGCCCGCCACCAAGCAGCCGGTCCAGTGCAGCATTCCCACTACTCCGGCGTTCAGTCTTCATCGGTCACCCGATGCGTAACTATTTTTCTTAACAGATTTCCAGCCGGCATGTTCAATGGCACGCAAGGCTTCGCGGACCGGGATACCGAGTTCCGTTGCCCAGTCACGGGCTTGATCAAATTCTGCCTTGAGTGAATAGACTTCACCGTGCATCCAGCCAAACTTGACCGCCATGGTGCGGTGTTTCCCGGCAATTTCGACATCTATGTGTTCGATGGTCCGTTCAGCAATGAACCGGTGAACCGCAGGAAGACAGCGAACGCCAAGCGTTCCCAGTTCCCGTGCCATCAGTTCGGCCAGTTCCCCGCTCTTATCACTGGTGCAGATCACCCGGATAAGGAAGCCGGGCCTCCCCTTTTTCATGATGATCGGCATTGCACTCGCGTCCCGTGCACCGGTTTCCAAAAAACGCGTGATTGCATGGGCGATTACCTCGCCACTGACATCGTCAGTATTTGTCTCTAGGATATCGATGGTGTCCTGGGAGAACGCTCCAGAATCTCCTGTTGTTTCGATGATCAATGCCCTGATCACGTTGGGTGTGTCGGCAGGATCCCGTGTGCCGGCACCATATCCCACCGCTATGATGGTATATACTCCGAGATCTGTTGCGGCAATCGTCGAGAACTCTGCAAGGAGTGCGGCGCCGGTTGGCGTGCAGAGTTCCCCCTCTTCTTTTCCCTGCCGGGTTAAAAGCCCCGAACGGCTGAGAATTGCGGCAGTCGCTGGTGCCGGTATTGGGAATGTGCCGTGAGAGCCGGTTGCGGTCCCCTGGCCGAGAGCGATGGGCATCACCGTCACCCCGTCAACACCGAGCGAGTGGAGGGCGGTACAAGCGCCGATTACATCAGCGATTGCATCATCAGCTCCCACTTCATGGAAGTGAGCATGGGCTCCATGAACCCGCTCCTCAGCATCGTTGATACGTTCAAAGACTCGTTGTGCCATCGCGAGTACCTCCGGAGGGAGATCTGACGCTGCTTCATCGATCCGTTGCATCACCTCAGAAAGTGTGCGTTGTGCAGGAATAGCATGGGTATCTACTTTTACTGCCTGGATACCCGCCCGGGTCACTTGAGTTATGCCTGGTTCCGCGATTATGGATTGCATCGCTCTCATGACACAATTTTTATCCGCTCCACAATCCAGCAGTGCGCCGATGATCATATCGCCCGCGGCGCCGTGAAACGGATCAAAAACAAGGACTCGCATTTACAGTACTTATAAATCCCTGCGTATATGACCTTTAAGGTAATGCCTGAAGTTCAATTGAGGGTGGATTCCGCGTACCCCGGCGATCAGGGTGGCGGAAAAGCCCGGCTTGACCCCGAGACGATGTTACTCCTCAAGATCTCGCCTGGTGATCTTGTGGCGATTGAAGGGAAACGCCGGACTGTTGCCAAGGTCTGGCGGGCGCTTGTTGAGGATTGGAACCAGCGCAAGATACGGATTGATAATTTCACCCGGCTTAATGCCGGTGTCAGCATTGGTGATACGGTCAAGATCGTAAAAATTGCCGATGAGGTGGAAGCAAAACGGGTTGTCCTTGCACCCCCTGAGGACCTCCCGAAAAAAATACCGATCGCTAACAACCCTCATGTGGTGAACGGGTTGATCGATTTCCCGGTTGCGAAGAATGATTCCGTGCCGATCATGCTCGGCCTGCCATTTATCCAACCACAGATTGTGGCATTCAAAGTCGTGGAGATCGAGCCTGAAGAAGCTGTCATTATCACCAAGAATACGTCCATTGAGTTCTCCGACAAACCCGCCGCAGGCTTTGAAGGTATCAAACGTTTCTCATACGAGGATATTGGCGGACTCAAAGATGAACTCCAGCGGCTCCGCGAGACCATTGAGCTTCCGCTGCGCCACCCGGAACTTTTCCAGAAACTGGGAATAGAACCCCCCAAGGGAGTTCTTCTCTATGGTCCGCCCGGGACAGGAAAGACGCTAATCGCAAAAGCAGTTGCAAATGAGAGCGGTGCACATTTCATTCCAATCGCCGGTCCAGAAATCATATCGAAGTATTACGGTGAGAGTGAACAACGGCTCCGGGAAATCTTTGATGAGGCACGGGAGAACCCACCTACAATCATCTTTATTGATGAACTCGACTCAATTGCACCCCGCCGCGAGGAAGTAACGGGAGAAGTCGAGCGTCGGGTTGTCGCCCAGCTCCTGACAATGATGGATGGTTTGGAAGAACGGGGTCAAGTCGTTGTGATCGGAGCGACGAACCGAGTTGATGCAATAGATGCCGCCCTTCGCAGGCCGGGACGGTTTGACCGCGAGATTGAGATCGGTGTCCCGAGTGAGCTGGATCGGATCGAGATCCTCAAGATTCATACTCGCAACATGCCCTTTGCCGAGGACAAGAACCTGACGCCGCTCGCCCAGCAGATACCCCCCGAGGATATGCAGAAGAGTATCAAGGAGGCCGAAGATAAGGCTAAGGATAAGTACTTAACACTGCTTGCTAAGGAGACGCATGGTTTTGTCGGTGCCGATCTTGCCGCGCTTTCCCGTGAGGCGGCAATCCGTGCCCTGCGTCGCTACCTGCCGGATCTCTCCGAACATCTCGACGCCGATGAGATTCCGGAGGAGGTGCTTGAGAAGCTCAAGGTCTTCCCAAGTGACTTCCGCAGCGCCAAGCGTGATGTTGGCCCCAGCGCGATGCGTGAAGTGATGCTCGAAGTATCACATGTGAAATGGGATAATGTTGGGGGGCTTGAAGATGCAAAGATCGAAGTCCGCGAAGCAGTTGAGTACCCACTGACTCACCGTCAGAAATTCGAAGACCTTGGGATTGAACCCCCGCGGGGCGTACTACTTTATGGTCCGCCAGGGACTGGGAAGACACTGATTGCAAAGGCAGTGGCAAGTGAGAGCGGGGCAAATTTCATTCCGGTCCGGGGACCGCAGCTTTTGTCCAAATGGGTTGGCGAGAGTGAACGTGCGGTGCGCGAGATATTCAAGAAGGCACGGCAGGTTGCTCCCTCTATTATCTTTTTTGATGAAATTGATGCGCTAGCGCCAGCACGGGGCACATCCAGCGACTCGCACGTACTTGACAACGTGCTCAATCAGATCCTGACCGAAATGGATGGGCTTGTTGAGTTGAAGGATGTTGTCATCATGGGAGCAACAAATAAACCGGATATTGTTGATCCGGCCCTTCTACGAGCAGGACGTTTCGACCGGCTCGTATATATCGGCGAACCTGGTTTCGAAGACCGGAAAAAGATCATCAGTATTCACATACGGTTCATGCCACTCGAAGGTTCCGCGCTTGAAGAGATCATGCAGCTGACGGAAAATTACAGTGAGGAGGCAATCGCGGAACTTGTAGAAAAACTGGGAAAAGACCGGACTCTTGATCTCGAAGATGTAAAGACAGTTATCGTACCAGCAGCTGAAGGGAGTACTGGAGCATCTGTGGGTATACGCCGGAAACGCTTTATTGAACTTCTGAATGAAAATCATCTTGTCTTTGCAGATCCAGCCCGCGACCGGCTTGCAACAACACTCTCCGAAATAACCGAGGGTTTTGTCGGGTCGGATCTTGAATCAATTTGCCGGGAAGCGGGCATGCTGGCGCTGCGTGAGGACGCGTCTATAGTAACCCAGCGCCACTTTGAGGAAGCTCAGAAAAAGGTTCATCCCATGATGAACGAGAGGCTCAGGGACTATTACAAAAATATCCAGCAGCACTTCAAAGGGGGTCTCCCCAAACAGGTGCAGCCGCCGGAATACCAGTAACTCTTTTTTTACCCGCTCACAAGCATCAACCCGCCAATCAGGATCAGCATCCCGGCAAACACGATCTGCAAATTCCTGCCGGAGCAGCCGTGAGCGCACCGCACACCGAATCGTGCGAGCGGGATGGTGGTTGCAGCAAGGATTGCAAAGGTCACGAGATTCACGTAACCAATCGTGTAAGGCGGCAGGCCCGCCACACCCCATCCGTTGATAACATACGCAGTCACAGCGCCGGCGGACGAGAAGATCAGACAGGCCGAGGAGGTGCCGACTGCGGTGTGCATAGGATAGCCAAGGAGTATCACGAGGACAGGAACAAGCAGGACGCCCCCGCCAATCCCGGCAAGGCCGGAGACGATGCCAATCAGAAACCCGATGAGGAGGTAGATACCGGCCGATCCACGGGGTTCGCAGGTAGAACAGGCCTGGATATGCCAGACCATGCGGACTGCCGTCGCGATAATAAGAAGGGCAAAGAACGTCCGGAGCACATAGCCCGGCAGGTGGGCGGCGAGAGTACCTCCGGCAAGACCCCCGAAGACTGCGGCACAGCCCATCGGTATTGCTGCCTGCCAGTTCACCGCCCCGCGGCGGTGGTGGGCGAACGCAGCGCTGATCATCGTCGGGATCATTACGGCGAGTGAGGTCCCGAACGCGAGCCGGGTAGCAAGCGTGCTGTCAATTCCTCCCGAAGTATAGAGCCAGTACTGGACCGGTGTCATCAGGAACCCGCCGCCGACCCCGAAGAGACCGGAAGCCGTGCCGGCCGTGATCCCCGTGATGATGAGGCTGGCGAAATACAGGATCGGGTCCATGGGTTCTCCAAATCTGCTGCAGAGTTATTACGTCCCGGGTATCAATAGTCTAACGGAGAAAAATCATGCGACGACCTTCACTGCTCATCATCGATATGCAGAACGATTTCGTACTGGAAGGCAAACCGCTGAGAGTTGCCGGAGCCGGTACAGTAATCCCGAAGATCCTGGCTGTGCTGGCTGAGTTCAGGAAACGATCCCTCCCGGTTTTCCACATCCTGCGGGTACACCGGCCGGATGGTTCTGACGTGGAGATCATACGGCAGGAGCTTTTCCGGAAGCAGCCCTTCGCTGTGGTCGGCACTATGGGGGCAGCGGTTATAGATGAACTGGCACCCTTTGAGGGGGAATACGTCCTCACCAAGACACGGATGAGTGCGTTCATCGGCACGGAACTCGACCTGATGCTCCGGACCCTTGGTGTAACGGACCTTGTGGTCTGCGGCATCCAGACCCCGAACTGCATCCGGACCACCGTTTTCGATGGTATTGCGTACAATTACCCGGTGGTGCTGGTCGATGATGCGACCGGGGCAGCATCAGAAGAGGTGCACCGGGCCAATATCCGGGACATGCAGAATATCGGGGTTAAGATCGTGCTGGCGGCGGATCTGGCGGGTGTACTCGACGCCCGGTAAGAATTCCCGATCAAATGCTCACCTGTTTTATCTCCCTGCATCGTACTCGGTATCCATGGAGAATCCCCCGGGCAGTCCGGTGATCTTTGAAGGGTTTACGGTAATATCGGGTGATCGCAGATTACCTGGAATATGGGAAGGTTGCCAGAAACGATCCGGAAAAACGGTCCTGCAATCGTTCTGACCGTGCTACACCCCCCCATGAAAAAAGGGGGGCATTGGAAGACCGCTAAATTGCACGGTTTTATTCTGATTTAAAAGGATATTTTCTGAAAATAACCGATTTAATCGATATTTCTCTTTGGCGTGGACACGCCCTCCAATGGAACCGGAAAACGAGATTCCCTAATCGGTAATCGGAGCCCGAAAAGGGCGTATTTGGGATCATGTCCCCGGAACCCTTGAAAACGCCCGGATCCAGACATCGTCAGACATTCTTCTGGATCCCCTCTGCATGCAAATACTCCTGGACTTTTCGATCAAAAAGGGTGTTGTGGACACCTAAATGGAGCCCATATTGAAGAGATCCTGGAAACAAAGCCCTTAAAATGCCCGAATCTGAAGGTTTTTGGATTGCAGGTAACTCGGATTTTTCAATAGGGAAATGGCCAGAATGAGCCCGGATTACAGTGTGCGGAGATGAGTGGGAAATCAGCGTAATTGCCGGAAATTTTCCGATTTTTTTAAAATTTTTAACGGAAAAAAATATCCTTCGGATTTTTTTTAATTTTTGCCACCAAATTTTCGGTTTGAATTTTTTTTGTATGCCTGTTTTTTGTGAAAAAGTTTGATTAGGAATACCAGTGCATCGCGGCGTCCCTGTCCGGTTTGGTTTCACTATTCACAGTACGGATCGTTTGCCCATTCCTCGATTACCCGGCGCGGCGGTTTACCCCTGCCTCCTGAACGGGACGGTCTGGATGTCCGGTCCTGCTCGGTCTCTTCGTCATCCAACCCCACCTCTTTTGATTCCTCTGGTTTTTCTGTTGGTTGCAGGACCTGTTCCCGGTCGTGGTTGTGATAGGGTTTTTCTTTTTGAATAGTCTGTATATTCTGAGTTTCTTCCGCCATAGATATCAGGACAGATATTACGGGAGAGGCTACAGAAATAGTTTACTCTAAAAAAAACCGGTTATGGAGGGAGAAGTAATTGGAACGTGAATTCCTATTCACTGATCCTCCTTTGAGAAAGGTGTGACATACAGATAACAGAATGGATATATTCTGCTGAATAGGTTTACCCCACCGTCATTCATCCATAATGGTGCAAGGTATTAAAGAAGAGTAGTTCAATCCATTCCAGGGATAAATCGATGGAAGTTGTTACACAGGATCCTGTGGGAAAAGTTTTTGGGCCGTTATCAGTACTATATAATAACCTGAATAATCTCCAGTAAACAGCCATTGGTTCACACAAACCTTTTAAAGCGGCAAAAAAAACATATGCCAGAAGCATTTTGGAAGATACAAAAAGTCACATCCAGGACATTCCGGATAGTGTAAAACAGAAAAAACGTACTTCAGGTATTGTAGGTCTTAACCTTTTACTGGATGGTGGATTTCCCGAAGGGACCATTATCATGGTCTACGGGACACCGCTTGCCGGTGTAGATCTTGCAGCAGTACAGTTCTGGAAGGTGGAAGGAGAAGAGGGCACCTATCTGATGAACGATGGAGATGTCGAGCTTGGAATGATCGACGCCACCGACCTTCACCCTGAGATGTATATCCCCCAGATGGCGGGAGGTCGTATTGTTGTTGACTCACTCTCGACTATCATCATTAAGTACGGGATTGAGGAAGCCCTCAAGTTTTTACGGCTTACCCGCGGAGAAATGAAGAAACGTGGTGCAAATATCATGTTTGTCGTCTACACGGGGATTCACGCGCCCATTGAAATGACGAGGATCATGCGTGCGGCGGATATTGTTATTGAGTTCAAGACAGATATTCATCAGTCTGAGATCGAGCGAACACTTGCGGTGCATAAGATGAAGGACGCGGCGTCGCCGCGGCGACTGCTGCCATTCATTATCACTGACAATGGCATTGAAGCATCGACTACATCCAGGGTCGTATAATCCTTTTTTTCTTTTGTGTCAATTGCTTATGTGGAGCAGCTGCAGGCAGAAGAGAAGTTCCTGCCGCATGCCACCCTCAGGTTGCCATGGTGCCCCAAACGGCAATTGGGGGACACTACCAATGATTTTGCTCCGGATTTTTTATATATCCCCAGAAAAAAACCCGGGAATTTTTTACGGTTACAAAAAATTCGGGAAATTATTGAATACATCATCTAAAAAAAATCTCTAAAACTATTTTTTCTGATCGCATTGGTGTGTATTAGGGAAATTTCCATACAGAAATTCCCTTGCCACCCGCCGGCACAACAAGTTGCTCCTCTCAAGGTACCGTTCCGTATCGCGTCCTATCTTTTCTTTCAGGAATTTTCTCTCGCTGCTGGTCCAGTCCTGGATCAGACCTTCGGTCATCTCAAGGTGGAACTGGAGACCGAGTGCTGACCCGAGCCGGAATCCCTGGTGCGGTACTCGATCCCCTCTGCACTGGAGTGTCCCGCCAACAGGGAGGTGGAATGTCTCGCCATGCATCTGGAAAACGTGAAAAGTCTCCGGGAAGGACGCAAAAACTCCGGTTGCATCGAGGGTGGAGTGTACTGGGTACCACCCGGTCTCGTTAAGAAACCGGTACACAGTCGCCCCGTGTGCCGATGCGATCAGCTGAGCACCGAGGCACAGGCCGAGCACGGGAATCCGCTTCCTTACTGCCTCCCGGATCAGCTTCTTCTCCTCTTTGACCCACGGTAGATCCTCTTCATCGTTCGCGCTCATTGGCCCGCCAAGGAACATCAGGTGAGTTGCGTCTCCGGCGCTGACTGGGTCATCGTCCCAGAGCTGCGCATAGTCAAACGGGATATCCTCTTCCGAAAAGATATGTTCAAAAAAACCGAGCGGTTCCGAAGGGGTATGCTGGAAAGCCCTGACCTGGATCAAATTTCCCTTCACCCCTGACATGATAGTTTTCCCGGTACACTACCTGAGGTGCAGGACATTTCGGACTTGCGGTTCCGGCCTACCGATGATAAAGTCATAGCACTGTCAGTGATTCCATTGTCATGGAATAACCGGTCGCTGCCAGTGATTGTTTTTGCCGGCAGATTCGCCGTCTCATCTGCTTGCATCTGATACATCCTGCTATTCATTCATGTCACATTATTGAATTGCGTAGGGGGAGATCTTAACTTTTTTGGGGAGAAAAAAGAAAGAAATTTCAAAAAAAAGATTCAGAGCCCGATCCGCACCATCTTTGCCGCTTCAGCCATATGCTTCAGTTTTGCAAATGCCACGTCACGGGACCGCATTCGCATTCCGCAGTCCGGATCGAGCAGCATGATCCTTGGATCAAATATCTCAATCCCTTTTTCAATTCGCTTTTTGATCTCGGCAACACTTTCGATCTTATCAATCGATGAGTCTACGCAACCGTACCCGATCATCCGCCCGGCAAGGTCACGGCGGGAAAGGAGATCGAGATTTGCAGGGTTATTAGAGAACTCAAAGTCCAGCACATTCACGTTGAACTTCAGGATTTCATCAAGAACATTCCCTAAATTTCCGCAAACATGCATGCAGGTTGGAATCCGCAGCGTTGTCGTGATGATTTCAATTGCCTGTTTTCCGATCGCAAGATCCGCCATACCTGTTGAAAATATCGGTTCATCAATCTGCAACAGGGTTACCCCCGCAGCTTCCAATGCTTTCGCCTCAGGAACCAGTGCAGCGGCAAGATCCAGCGCGAGTTCCTCCTTGTTCCGGTACATCGGGGTGCTGATATGGAGGCCGTGGGCAAGTGTAGTGGGGCCGGTGATGATTCCTTTCACTTTTGGGGCTTTTACAAGTGCATACTTTGTATCTCCCACGGTTATGGGTCCGGATGCGGGTTGCACTTTGCCAATAACCTCCTGACCTTTAACCCCGGGAAGTTTTGAGGCGAATGCCAGGATCATGTCACCACGGACCTGTCCGTCCGATATAATGTCGATGCCTGCTGCGATCTGGTCGGCAACTGCAGTCTCGACTGCGGTATGGAGGGGGTCAAAGAGACTTCTCAGGCCACTCCCCTTCACTACGGGGTAACTCCCGACAACGGTTGTCGCCAAAACTTTGTCGATGAAATAGTCTTTTGACATGGGATATCCGGATAATTAATCGTATAATCGAATCGACCGCGGCGATAAAAAATGTATGTGGTCAGGGAACCAGCCGGTGCATGTCACGCGGGAACAGTACTGCCTCCCGCACGTTCGACAACCCAAGCATCGTCATGACCAGCCGATCAGCTCCCAGTCCCCAGCCTGCATGAGGCGGCATGCCGTACCGGAACGGGCGCAGGTAGAACTCGAAACTCTCAGGATTCAATCCTTTCTTTTTGATCTGCTGTACGAGGAGATCATGCTGGTGGACACGTTGCGCCCCGCTCGATAACTCCATTCTCGGGTGCATAAGGTCGAATGCCTTGCAGATGGTAGGATCGTTCTCGTATGGCATGGCATAATAGGGGCGGATCTCGCTGGGCCAGTCAACAATAAAGTAGTGCCCGCCCATTTCTGCTCCAATGGCCCTCTCTGCAGCGGGACTGATATCATCGCCATACGTGATCGGATCTTCCATCTTTTTCTGTGCAATCTCTATTGCTTCACGATACGGAAGCCGGGGGAATGGTGCATTTGGAATGACAAAATCGGCAATTTCAAGGTTGGCGAGCTGGTCGCTGCAGGTCGCTCTGACATATTCGTAGGTTTTAATAATCAGCTCTTCGAGGATGCGCATTACCTCGAGATGATCTGCATAGGATACTTCGATATCAATCGATGTGGCCTCGTTCAGGTGCTTAGTCGTATTGTGTTCCTCGGCCCTGAAAATTGGCCCGATCTCATAGACCTTTTCAAATCCAGCCGCCATCATCATTTGTTTGTAAAGCTGCGGGCTCTGGTTGAGAAATGCCTCTTTGTCAAAGTAGGCGATAGGGAACAGCTCGGTACCGCCCTCTGTTGCGGCTGCCACTATCTTGGGGGTGGTGATGTTGATGAAGCCCTCCTGATGCAGGTACTGGTTAATGGCGTGCGTTACAGCGCTGCGGATCTGGAAAACTGCAGCGACCCGGGGTCTCCGGGCATCAAGGAACCGGGCGTCGAGCCTGGTGTCGAGATCAGCAGGGACCTTCTCCACAACATCGAGAGGGAGCGGGCTATCGGCAAGACTGATGATTTCGAACAAATCAGGCACGAGCTCCCGTCCGCCGGGTGCCTTGTCGATAGCTTTTACCATCCCTGCGACACGGACAACAGATTCGCGGGAGACCTGTTTAGCAGCGGCAAGCACAGCCTCTGAAGTTTTCTTCTTCGGGATGGTTACCTGGATGATTCCGGTACGGTCGCGGATCAAAAAGAAGGCAAGACCCCCGAGATCCCTCACCTCATGGACCCAGCCGCAGATTTCTGCCTGTCCGCTTGCCGGTGTGACTGATTGTATGGGAATGCGCATGATGAAGTCCTATACCTATAGGGTGCAGGGGATAATTGATTTTATGGGGATTACTAAATCAGTGTCCCCGGCTCACATATGCTGGATGCAGGATGAGGGCAAAAACACACACAACCGTAGAAAAAAAAATTTTTTAAATTCCTCTCATTTCCGGGTAGAGTACATCCCCTCCTCCGGGCAGCTGGATGGTGGCGATCGTAGTGTTGATCCGGCTTAGGGAATTGGCGAGGATCTGTTTTTGTGAGAGAGTGTAGAGTGTATCACCGATATAGAGCGAGCGTTTCACTTCGTACGGTGAACCGTACCATGCATACCCCCCACTGGTGCTGTGCTCTACTGTTCCCCGCAGGTCAAAGCCCTTCTCCGGTGTGACACCAAATACGTATGCCCCGTACCAGATCCGCTGCTGGTCGCCGCTGTACTTCTCCGGCACATCGATCGTTTTGACAACCCGTGCCGGGATCACGAGCAGGTTTTTGTTCTTGTCAAACAGGAATGCCCGGTGATCCGAAAGTGCGGCAGAGTCTGTACCGGAATCGCCGATCTCCACCTTGTCGATCTGTTTGGGGTGCTCAACGTCAGATACATCGAACAGCGCGAGCTTCAGCCCCTTTGTAGAGACACCGCCCCATTCGTTTGCTGCGGTTTCTTTACCGATACCGATGATGTGGGTTTTATCGTATGGATGCAGGTAATCGGAGTAGCCGGGGATCTTGAGTTTGCCGAGGATCTTCGGGCTTGAGGGAGTTGAGAGATCGATCACAAAGAAAGGATCAATGCGTTTGAACGTGACCATGTAGAGCCGGTCACCGATAAACCGGGTCGAGTAAATCTTCTCCTGCTCGGCGATGTGCGTGAGCGACCCGATCGTTTTCATTGCACCGTCAAGCACAAAGACGTTATTGTACTCGTACTGCCCACGGTTCGTCCAGACATCCGACGTGGTCGCTACACGGAGATTACCCCCATACTCGTCCATTGCGAACTGGTTCTTGAGGTATCCCGGCACTTCCCCTTTCGCGAGGTAGGTGATTGCACCGTTGTTGATCCCGATCTTATGGATCATGGTAGTGCTCTGGTCGATCTCGCGTTTGCGGATTGCATCCTGCTCCCCGCTCTTCATCTCCGCGATGACAGCCTGCCTATCACTGTCGCTCATGGTGTTGAAATCTTCCACGAGCGCGGGTGACGATGCCCGCGCAATGCCGGCAGCTGATCCGACGGAACCCTGCACTACAGCGGGTTCCGCGAATCCTCTCATCGGGCGGAATACGTTGTGGTACTTCTGGTAGCTCACGTACATTGCATCGGGAGAGACGTAGAGGATATTGCCGCTGCCAACGAGGTACGTCTTTGCATCCTTGGTGGCACCGTTGCTGGTATCGAACGAAGTGACGGTGGTAAAATCGTACTGCCGTTCGGGATTGTCGAAGTAGTAGACATCAGGAGTGGCGACAATCTTTGCATTCTCCCGCACTGCGGGAACTATGATACGGTCATTGTACGGGTACACCGATTCGCGGGAGAGCAGGTATACCGTGCTGCCAATCATGCGGGCGTTCACGTAATCGCCGTCGATGGTGTAGTCTTTAAGGACTTTCGGGTGTGCCCGGTCACTGATATCATAGAAGACGGCATGAGTGACCGGTGCAGAGCGGTAATACGGGTACCGTGGGGGCATCATGGCAACCTTTGCTGCGATATCCGTACCCTGCGGCGTGCCACTTACCTCGAGATCTGAAGAGCCGGTCTTAAGGAGGACGAGCCGGTCACCGTTGATGAAGATCTCGCGGGGTGTGTCCTCAAGTTCGGTCTTTGAAAGGACAGATGCTGATGTTGCCGGGTACGCATCCACAATCGTAAGCGTGTTGCCGGAGATCACGTAGATATACCGTGCATCGTTCTTGACGAAATCCGGCTCATCCACACCGGCAACCTGGACATTGGTCTGCGAGTAACCGGGCGACCCGATACCTGCGGCTGAAGGGAGCGCACCGGATGGTGAAACACCCTTTGCAGAAGACTCCAGAGCTGCCATGACCGGGGCAGGTGCCGCAGTCCATGCCCCATCGGAGCGGTAATTTTCATCCTTTACGAGCTGGGTGTTGTTCTTAATGTAATCGCGGATTTCATCCGCGGAACTGAACTTTTTTATATCCCCTGACGGTGCTGTTACCGTTGAGTTCATGCATCCACTTGCAATGACTGCAGCAAGCAAGAGCACGAATGAGCCAAGCACGATGAGGGGGAGTTTCCTGTGTGACATAGTTGATCAGGATTCTTTACACAGCAAAAGGTGATGAATCTGGCGTTAACTGCGAAAAAAACTGAATCTATCGCGTATTGATTTTTTTAAAAATAAGGGAGGATCTTACTGTTTTTCCGTTGCTTTCGTCAATCGCTCCACGTTACTCCTTGTAAAGAACCCGTCGAAGTCACCATAGCGCTGGATGTATTCGGTCACGATCAGGGTGTTTTGCGAAGGCTCTGAGAAGATCTGTCTGAGTCCCTCGGCCTCTGAACCCACAAGATCGAGCAGGAACGCCATACCATCTCTTTTCAGGGTCTCAACGGTCGCTTCGATGTTTTTGGTCCGGAACGCCATATGATGGACACGGGTCCCATAATTCTGGATGAACTTCTCGGTAGGGCCGGACTCAGCATCGTTCGTAAAGGAGGTAATTCCTGAAGTGAAGACCATTGCAAAGTCATCAGTGTCTCGACGTGCGACACTCGTGATCGAGTTGAGTGATTTGACATGGACTGCAAAATCGTAATTGTAGTTCGTGAGTGCAAGAAATTCGAGGATCGCGGCACTACGGTCCTGCGCCCGGACCCTTGTTGCCGTATGATCGAGAACGGAGATATTTTTGAGGTGCCGGTATGCCGGTTTTGCAATATCCGGTGCAATGCTGGTCCCCCTCTGCGGGACATAAATCCTGTCCTTCCCGTACCACTCAATAAATCCGAGGGAGTTTCCGGTGAATCGTGACGGGACGGTCTGGATGAACGAAAAGTGTTCTGATTCGACGGGTGCAGGTGTCAGGAATTCCACGCCCCGTGCCTTCTGGATGGCAACATAATCCTGGAGGTTCTCTATGTCAAAGACAAACGTCTCCAGCCGCGTGTTCGGTAGGGGGCCCGTCATTCGTGCTTTGTTGAGCTCAGCAAATGGGTTCTCCGGCAAATCCCTTGATCGGACTATGACTGATGCGGAGCCCGGCGTGCTCAGCACATAGCTCTGGAAATCCTGTTCGAAAAACGCCTCAACACAGGTTAGGCCGGTATATCTGAGGAGTTCGTACACTGCAGGCACCAGATGATCGGACTCAGTAGCGATAATCACCGCATCGAGGTTGCCAACCAATCCCTCAAGTCCAGCGTCCCTGCGAGTATCGAGTGCCAGCGATGCCCGTTCCTTCAGATCCCGCTCCTGATCGGACACAGCTCCAAGTCCGGTCTCATTTTCTGTAATCATTGTTGTGCTCTTCCCCTCACACTATACATACGCCATTGCGCTGATAAAAATAGTTAATTGAACCATGTCCTGAAAAATACCGGATTATCGGGCTCCTTCAGGTACTCATCCCAACTTTCGTGTTTCGGACCTTTACCGCGGATCTCACTCTTGAAACGAAGTGGGACTGGACCAAATTTCTCCTGTTTGGTGTAGTAATCAACAATAGTGCTGGTGCTGCGTTGATACATTGACGCTCAATTATGGTAATGTCATCAAGACCGGAGAGGTTGCCGGTATCTTTTCTTCATGGTTTATTGGCAGTATCCTTGTAATTATCCGTATTTACATCTCGCGGGTCGCTTTCTTACACCAAAGATCCAGAAATCAAAACTTTTTGAAAAAAAATTATTGGGAATACGTTTTTTTACCCGGCAAACTTCCTTTTTTTTAAGACCTCCTAAGTGATTCAGGAGCCGAAACGAATGACGAAATACTTAGCGAACGGAATCATCAGGTATACCAGCAGTGAAACTGAAGGATTGACAACTGAAATGAGCACCGCTATCAACGCGATTCCCGGTACCAGCAGGGATTGATAAAAAAGCACACGCAGGGATTTGCTGTCAGCCTCGGGATCGAGCAGGTATTTGGATTGTGAAATATAGTGAAGGTGGTATGAGAAAATGAGCCCGACGATGAGAATATTGATGTGGAAGAGCAGCACGGCAATCATGATGTCGGGGTAGTCTCCGGCCACATCGGTGGAGAATGGTATGAGGACAACAGAAATAAGCAGGAATATGGTAATCCAGAGCAAACGGGAATCGACCGTGCGGACGAAATGGAACTGGCGGTGATGATCCAGCCAGAAACCTGCAAGAATCAAAAAAGCGATAATAAAAATAAAGATTTCCGGGATGAGATCGAAAATTTGGCCGGGAAGCACCTCCTGAGCATGGGAGATTTCTGGTTTTGGGGGATTAATCCCCAGTACGAGAATAGTCATTGCAATCGCAAAGATGCCATCGACCATAGTCTCCAATCGGTTTTTTGAGATATGATATTCCATCTTCTCTCTCTGTCCGCTCATTTCAGTCATAGGGTTATCCCGTTATGCAGATATCAGTTTCCCGCCATGTTATTACCCTATGAAAAACAGAGCGTATCGATTTTTTCGACCATGTTCTCCACCATCATCCCTCACCTGTGACATAACAAAATAGGGGGACTCTCCTGTCGCACATCTTTATACTTCGATAGTGAAATCACTACATGGAGAGCTGATTATGAAGATTATAGGTATAAACGGGAGTCCGAAACGGGAGAAGAGCCAGACACGCCGGCTTGTTCTGGGAGTCCTCGAGGGAGCACGGCAGGCAGGTGCCGATGTAACCTTTGTGGACCTCTGCAGTCTTGAAATCAGGTACTGTACAGCGTGCGGTACATGTTACGTAAAGGGGGAGTGCATCCACGATGATGATTTCCCGGCACTTCTTGAAAAGATGCTGGATGCAGATGGTATCGTCTGGGGCTCACCAAATTATATCAACTCGGTCACTGCACAGCTCAAGACCATGTTCGACCGGATGGCGGATTCGATCCACTGCCAGTCCTTTACCGGAAAGTACGGCTGCGCCGTCTCCACGGCAGGCGGCTCAATGGCAGACGAGGTTGCGGATTATATGAACGCAACGATGCTGCACCTTGGTGCGACAACGGTTGGCAAGGTGGCGGTGCTTGTCGGTGCCGACCCGAACGCGATTGTACCTGCAGAAAAGCAGGCAAAGGATCTGGGCAGAAAACTGGTCGACGCAATCAGGACTACATGGAAGGATCCGGTTCAGGAAAAACAACACGCGGAACGCAAGGAGTACTTCAAGCGTCTGGTGATGTTCAACAAAGATATCTGGAAGCACGAATATGATTACTGGAAAGGTATGGGTGAGCTGTAAATTTTTTTTAAAAAAAATAGGATGCAGACGGTTAGGGTGTCATCCTATTTGGATTTCATATCCATTATCCGCCAGCGATTTTTTGAATGCTCCAATATGTTCCCACCCCCGTGTCTCAAGCTCCATGCTCACTCTCGCCATCTGCACGGGTATATCACGCTCTCCCTGCATATGGTGGATATGGAGAATGTTGCCCCGTTCCTTTGCAATCACTCCGAGGAGCCGTGCAAGAGTGCCGGGCTGATCTTCGAGCATTACCGAAAAACGCATGATCCGTCCCTGGCGGGCAAGAGATCGCCGGATGACCCGAAAGAGCTGGGAACTTTCAATGTTCCCTCCACTAATCACGAGCACGACCGTGCTGCCTGCCTGCACATCAATGGAACCGTTCATAATCGCGGCAAGCGGCACTGCACCCGCACCTTCGGCGACTATGTGTTTTCGTTCGAGTAAAAGGAGCATTGCATCAGCGATCTCTTCTTCAGATACAAGTGCGAGATGATCGACATAGTGCTGTATGGCGGGCAATGTGCTTTTCCCCGTCTCTGCCACCCGGATACCATCCGCAATAGTCTTTCCCGCCGAAACCCTGGTGGGGGATCCATGATGTACGGCTTCCACAGCAGATGGACACACCTCTGCCTGGGCCCCGATGATTTTGATTTCCGGCTTTTTTGCTTTTGCAGCCGTTGCTATACCCGCTATTAATCCTCCCCCACCGACCGGTATTATGATCATGTCCGTCTCTGGAAGATCGGAAAGAATCTCGAGTGCTATGGTTCCCTGCCCGGCAATCACCTCCTCATCATCGTACGGGTGGATAAAGATCTGCCCTTGAGATGCGATCTCCTGTGCTCTCCCGATACTCTCCTCTAACGTCTGACCATGAATAATCACCCGAGCCCCATAACCTCTGGTCGCTTCCTGCTTTGAGAGGGAAGACCATTCCGGCATTACGATAGTAGCGGGAATGCCTGCAGAATGTGCTGCAACCGCAACACCCTGTGCGTGATTCCCTGCTGAAGCAGCGATAACCCCCTGTTCCCTGATTGTATTGATATGAGAAAGAATCTTATTGGTTGCCCCTCGCACCTTGAACGATCCCGCTTTCTGAAGTGTTTCGAGCTTAAGGTAGACATTCGCCCCGGTTATCTCAGAAATTGTCGGAGAGTACACGAGTGGAGTGTGGATTATGTGCGGAGAAATCCGAATTTCAGCTGCCTTGATATCTGCAAGCGAGACCATAATTGAAAAAGGTATCCGGGAGGTTATGAGGGTTACGTCTAAAAAAATGATTCAGGGCTCCTCACTATCAAACAATCTCAGTAAAACCCGTCCTCCTAAGAAAAGAATTCTCTTGATAGTAAGGTAAAGAAAAAAGAATAGATGGGCATTAGCGTGCAGTTCGTTTCTTGATCATCTCAAGCGCTTCGAACGCTTCACGTCTCACGGCTACATTTTCATCGGTGAGAAGGCTGGTCAGGTGATCTACCGCTTTCTGGTCGCCGATCTCGCCCAGCAGCAGCGCCGCACGCTTCCGTACATCGCTCTGGTCGTCTTTTAATACCATGATGAGTGGTGTAGTCGCAGGCTGCCCGAGCATCCAGAGAGCCTCCATAGCGCTGGTCCTCCCCATGGCATCACCCGTGCGGAAAACCTGCATGAGCGGTGCAATAGCAGGAACTCCAAGAGCCGCGAGTGCTTTTACGACTTCAATACGGACTGATCGATCGGGGTCATTGAGTGCCTCCATGATAGGAGGGATTGCTCGTGTGTTCCCTATCTGCCCGAGCACTTCTACAGAACCCTTGCGGATACCCGGGTTCTGATCCCCGAGCGCTTTGATCAAAGTATCTACCGCGGGCTCGCCAATAGTTACGAGAGCAAGTGTTGCCCTGTGGCAGATATCTTCATTTGGATCGATGAGTGCACGGATAAGTGGCTCTATTGATGACTCTCCGAGAGAACAGAGTGTTGCCATTGCAGCCATTCGGACGGGTTCTTTTACATCATTGAGTGTTTCGATAAGTGGTCCGATTGCCCGTGGATTTCCGATGCGGCCGAGAGCAACTGCACTCTCGTATCTGACCATGGCGTCGGGGTCTTTGAGAGATTCAATGAGCTGGGGTACAGCCCGTGTCTCACCCATGATCCCGAGTGCCTGAACAGATCCTCGCCGGATAAACGGGTGATTATATTTCAACCCCTGAATTAAAGCACCCACCGATGGTTCACCGATCAATTGAAGCGCACGGATGATTTCCTGCCGAACATCTTCACCTGGCTCGTGCAGTGCCTCAATCAATGGTCCAACAGCAGGAGCGCCAATCTTTCCCAGCGTATCTGCGGAGCCGCGTCGGATGATCCAGTATTCATCCTTGAGTCCACGGATGAGCGGTTCTATGAATGGCTCGCCAAGATCCCCAACCGATCTAACTGCATTCCACCGGGTATCAAGATCGCCTTCACTCAGTGCTGTGAGAAAGCTTTCGTAGCGCACCGTTTGTGTACGTAGCTGTGCTTCCTCCTTCTCCTTTTTCCCCCCTTCCTCCCCCGTTCCTGACTTAAACATATTGAGGAATTTCTTTGTAATGCCCATGTACGATCTCCGAACGAGTATTAGTATAAAATCCTTCAAATAGGTATCGGATACCTGTGACAGGTTTTAATCCCCTTTGGGATAATTTAACCGGTTTTTTTTATCGATCTATGGAATAATTCAGCACTTCCCCTGAGATTGAGGTTATGAACTCTTTACAGTAATAATCAGAATGCACTGACTTGTTTGGAGTAAATAAGGCAGGCGATTTACTGGTGTTTGGCCATTGCATGTGATATTCCCGAGGATAATTTCAGAAAAGAGAATGGGATAGTACTACCCGATGCATTTTTTGATTACGAGGTGAAACCAACGGTGAATTGTGTTGTACCGGATGTCGTTTTTGGGATATCATACACATTCATCGTATAATAACCGGCAGGCATAGAGCTTTCAAGATTATATTTAAAATTCCATGTTTTATCGGCCAAACAAGATAGCGAACCCAATTCAACCCCGCTGGAGTACCTTCCAGGTCCATATAATACGAGCAAAATATTTTGAGCACCCGTTGTGCATTGGCCCGAAAATGTTATAGTCTCACCTGGTGCAGCTGCGTAAGAACTCGCCGCAATGGATACCACCCCCCCGCCGACAACTGAAAATTCATCCCTGCTGGAGGTAGTTTTTTTCGAATCCTCCACTACAATGGTGTATGAACCTGACTGGATAGAAAATCCCGGATTCCAGGTATAACTCCATGAACCAACAGAATTTACGTTTGGTTTGTCAAGAAGCACCCCATAATAGTAATATCCTGGCCCGTAAAGTGTCAATAAAACACTATCAGAGCCAGAACTCGTCCCTGAAAACAGAATGGAGTCTCCAATAATCATTATGTCCTTACTCGCCTGGACAGTAACTTTGGATGGCAAAGGTATGGTTAGTGGATTTTTGTCCTGAGGCACCAGAATATCGGGATTCCGTGTCAATGCAGCATAATAGTGAGACGTACCTGACGATACCAAAATGGGTGTTGACCAACTTTGATACCCGGGATAACGGTATTCAAGGGTATGATTTCCTGGTTCCACACTGGTAAGAGTGCTTGGTGTACTACCCTGATATTGACTGTCAAGGTACACTTGAGCGCCGGAAGGTGATGATGTAAGTTGAAGAGTGCCTTTCTCCTGACTTGATATGCATCCGGATAGTAACACCCAACAAATAAGGATTGAAATAACAATCTTCCCGTCCATTGTAACGTTCATTTCTCCCACGATAACCGTTATTGCGTAGCATTATATAGGTTTGCAAAAAAATTGTCCTGCAAAAACATCTGGATAGTCGCTCAACAGCCTCTTGTAAGGCGGAGAATTTCCTGAGCGAGTGCGACACTCTTTTCCTCATCGATCATAAGCGTGTCAAACCTGACAGAATTGCTAACCTCTATCGGATCCCTTATATCCTGGACGAAGATGTCGGTGATCCCTTCGTAGCAGTTTAATGTCCCCATGGAGCTGGATTCGAATCCTGCTGCCCGCATGAGAGCACCAGCAGGGCCGCTGATTGGGGTATTACCAATGAACGGACTTACTGCAATCACTAATTTATCATTCAGGGCTGTTTTTATTCCCTCACATGCAAGAATCGGGGAAATACTGGTGATTGGATTGGACGGCCCGATCACCACAGCATCGCTTGCTTCAATTACTGCGAGACCCTCCTCGGTTGCCATTGGAGGTTCATTAAAACTTCTCACCACCTGCTCTATTTCGATCTTTCCTTTTGCCCGTACCCAGTATTCCTGGAAGTGAATCAGGCCGAGATCTGTTTTTACCTGTGTTGTTACTTCGGTATCCGTCATCGGGAGCACATTCTCCCGGACGCCGAACCGGTCGCAGAGAATTTTTGTAGCATTGGTCAGTCGCATCCCGTTTCTCATCATCTCGCCGCGGGCAATCTGCACTGCACGGTCCTTATCACCGATTGCGATGAACTCATCAATACCCAGACGTGCAATCTCTTCATGGGTGGTGAAAGAATCGCTCCTGATTCCCCACCATGTGTCGGTATTGAGGATACCGGCAAACAAGTACATAACCGTGTCAAGATCCGGTGAAAGATGATTTCCCGATATCCAGATGTCCTCGGCAGTATTGACGATGACAGAGATTTCATGCCGGTCCATCACCTTCTGCATGCCCCGCAGGAGCTTCGGGGTGCCTGTCCCGCCCGAAAGGAACGTAATCATTACTCAATACTTTTATGCCTTGTATATGAAGATTCTTTTAGTGAATTCATGAAGATAATAAAAGACCCGGTCCATGGCTATGTTGAAGTGGAGGATTTTGCATTAGCCCTGCTGGATTCTCCAGCGCTCCAGCGCCTCCGCTACATTAAACAACTCGGTTTTTCGTATCTTGTGTATCCAGGTGCCAATCATACGCGGTTTGAACACTCGCTCGGCACCATGTTTCTTGCAGATGTGGCCTCGCGCCGATTCGGGCTTTCTGAAAATGAGCATACATTGGTTGTCGCTGCAGCACTTCTCCATGACATCGGGCACGGGCCCTTCTCCCATGCGAGCGAACCGCTTATGGAGAAATTCCTGCATCGTACCCACGATGATATTGATATGATTGTTGAGGAACAGGTGGGCAGTTTGCTCCGTGCATGGGGAATTGATCCCGAAGAACTATGCGCCGTTGTGAAAGGAAAGCATTCATTGTCCCAAATAATTCACGGCGATCTGGATGTGGACCGGATGGATTACCTTCTTCGGGATGCCTATTATACCGGTGCACCCTACGGGTCCGTCGATGCGCAGCGCCTCATACGGCACCTGATCCGGACCAGCGAAGGCACAGTACTTGATGAGAATGGGGTGAATGCGGCAGAATCGCTGCTTATTGCCCGAACGCTCATGCGGCCGACCGTGTATTTTCATCATGTGAGCCGGATTGGAGAGAGCATGTTCCAGCTGGCAGTACTGGAACATCTCGAAGGGGCAAAAAAAGAGGCTTCTCAACGCCTCTTTCAGATGGATGACGCGAGCTGTATACATGCATTGCATACCTCAGAAAATCCTGTTGCCCGGGATCTTGCCCTCCGGCTCTATGAGCGCCGGCTCTATAAACGGGCAATCTACGCGGGTAGCGATCGTGTAAGTACTCCGCTCTTTGAACAGGGAGTACCTATAGAAAAATGCCGGGAATTCGCGGCAAAGATCGCATCGAATGCCGGCCTCCTGCCGCATGAGGTTCTGGTAGATATACCCTCGACTCCCCGTGAGATGTCGCTTGGAGTACTGGTGAAGAACCGGCATACGGTTGTTGGTTTTAACGAGATCTCCCCCCGTATCAGAACCCTCAATACAACGCGACGCGAACAGTGGCGCCTCGGTGTGTATACACTTCCTGAACACAGGGATTTGATTGCCGAAGTGGGCTGCGAGGTTCTGCACATAAAAAAACCGACACGACAGGATACACTGTTTTAACGGATTTCTGGTAAAGGTTCTCATTCAAGATTTGCATCAGAAATAATCTTCCCGTTTCTCATGTAAATGATACGGTCAAATTTTTTTCCCCATTCCTCATTGAAACCATCACGATTGTGTGTAAAAACTCTTTGTTCAGCTTCCTGATTAAGTTCGGGAATAATGTTAGAATAAATTAGCACAGGGTTCATCTGCAAGGAGAATTGAGGGTTGATTGACACGTGCCCGGGCAAAAGCGACATCGGGATGGTGTATACAATGGATTCCTGAAGCACATAGATAAAAAATATTATATTACCATCTCCCAACACTCACCCATATGAAAAGTAGTGCATTCATCTTTCTTACGCTGATATTTGCGGGAGCAATCAGTGCAGGATGTATCCAGGGCCTGACCGCCACTCCGGCACCTACTCCTGTACAAACCTCAGAAGTAACCCCAACCCCAACGATTCCCCTTCCACAACCCTCGTTTTCGATGGGTGATCATTACCTGAAGAAGACGTACGTCTTCCAGAGTGAGAAGCAAATTTATACAGAAGAGATCCGGGTGGACACTGCCTCGTGGGGGATAGGGTTTGATGTGCTTCCGCTCACTGACAACGTTATTTATAGCTGGTTCGAGATGAATGTCACCAATACTGATACAGGGCAGACAGATACTTACGGCTACGGTCGTACCAATGGTTTTGAGCTCAGGCACCTAATACCCATGTATACTACCGGACCGTACAAAATCGAGATGAGAGGCAATCGTGTCAAAGTGGATGTCGCTGTGGCAAAGAGGAACCCCTGAATTTTGAGGTGAATGCAATGATAGAAGACTGGATTGTAGTGATATGTGGTGTGGTGGCAATTGTTGTAGTCATGACCGTTACGCTGTTGAAACTTCGCAGTACTGAGCTCAGGATGCATGAAAGCACCTACAAACTCAAGGTCTATACGGATCTGTTGAATGCGATTACCGAGCTGAACCTTGCCACCGGTGATCCTTACAAGATGGACATCGCAAAAAAGAATCTCGCCATAACGCTCAACCGCTTGAACCTCGTGGGAAGTTCCGGTGTGCTCAAGAGCACAAGCGATCTTTTAGACTTTTTAAATGAACACAAGGACAAGGATTATGATACCCTCCGCCTTCACAATATTCTCAATACTCTCGTAATCGAAGCGCGCCGGGATCTTAACCCGACACATGCACGCCGCGTGGAGGAAGCGCATGTGCGGTACCGCTTCTACGCGCCACCAAAAACAAAATGATTTTTTGTATTTTTTTCTAGCATTCCGGCATAAACTCTTTTTATCCTGAATCAGACATTGGTATCACAGGAGAGCGCGAGGATACGATGGAAAAAGAGTTTGTTATCGGAGTGACTGGTGCGAGCGGGGTGTGCTATGCCCGACGCCTGCTCGAGGTGCTCTGCAGGGATGCGAAGGTTCACATCATCGTTTCGGATGTTGCGCAGCAGATTGCCGCCCACGAAGGGGTTTCCTTTGAAGGGTTCAATGCAACCTACCATGCGATTAACAAGATTGCCGCACCGATCGCGAGCGGATCCCACCGGTTTGACGGGATGGTAGTAATTCCCTGCAGCGCAAAGACACTTGCAGCAATTGCGATGGGGTATGCAGACAACCTGATCACCCGGACCGCTGATGTCTGCCTCAAGGAGCACCGTACATGTATTCTTGTCACACGGGAGACTCCGCTCTCAAAGATCCACCTGAGGAACATGCTCGCCGCAGAGGATGCCGGGGCGACGATTATGCCAGCCAGCCCCGGTTTTTACCACAATCCGGAAACGATAGATGATCTGGTTGACATGGTTGTCGCCCGCGTGCTCGATCATCTCGAGGTGGAACATACTCTTGTAAAGCGCTGGAGCGGTTACGATGCGTGACTTCATAGAGAAAATGCGGGAGCACGGGCTCGTTATTGATGTAGAAGAGCCTGTTTCTGCTGACATGCAGGCGCCAAAGATGGCGGCCTCAACAGATAAACTCCTGTTTTTCCATAAGATAGAAGGAGCCCGCGCAGTCATGAACCTTACCGCGAGCCGTCGCGCTCTCTCCCTTGCTCTTGGTATTGAAGAGAAGAAGATGGTAAAAACACTTGCCGATGCGAAATTTGATGGAAGGGTAAAAACGGCAGGCACGCTCA
>Ga0315284_10002259_pt1 | contig 27678 bp, 24 predicted proteins | sample YL17G09_16_MG_FD_203696 | JGI IMG/M metagenome (GOLD analysis project Ga0315284, IMG submission 203696) | Sediment microbial communities from Yellowstone Lake, YNP, Wyoming, USA - YL17G09_16 | ecosystem: Environmental > Aquatic > Freshwater > Lake > Sediment | place: USA: Wyoming | collected...
ACACCCACGCTTCAAGCTCCTCCTCGTTGCGTATGGTCGCTCCCGGAAGCGTGACACGCGCAGCTTTGGGCTCCAGAATGCGCGCGGCATCCTCAAGAGCGCGCTGGAATCGCTGCGTCATGGCCTCAACCATCGTGCAACGAGCCGCAAGATTCATCTCGGTCAGCGCGGAAAGGATCTGCTCCTCGGTACCCGACGGGGGCGTTGAAAGCGGAGAGATCCCTGCGGTTCGGAGCACATCGGCGCGCTGCGCCTCAGTCAATGTGCGCCAGGATGCGCCCGCGCTCAGCCGCTTCATCCCGGTGTCGTACGCGGATGACAAGCGACCATGCGCTTCGGTCAGTGCTGTTCGCAAGACGCCGACCACCTGTTGAGCGAGCGAGGGCACAGGGTCGGGATCCGCGAGAAGACTTCGGCCCGACAGGACAGCATCCGCACCTTGCGCGATCTCCAGCGCTTCCGAGATGTCACGAGCGTGCGACAACAGCATGCGCAGGGATTCCCAGCGCGGAAGACGCTTCGAGGCGTTGTCGCGACGCTTGCTCCATGCGTCAATCTCTCCGACCAAGCGATCCTTCTCGGAGTGAACTGCAAGCAATTGCGCATTGCCCGATTGAGATTGCAGCTCGCGAAGATGACGTACTTCAGGCCGCTCAGGCAAAGGAGCATCCCCACCGGCCGCCTGTGCCAAGTCAAGCATCCTGGCCAGAAACGCCGCCGCCGCAATGCTTTCCTGTCCATTGGGGGTCTGCACACCCGCCTTCTGGAACAAAGCCCGTAGCTCCAGCTTCTGGTTCGCGGTGAGTGGGGGTACATCGACCGTGAAGACGGCGATTCCAATCTGGTTCTGAGGCAGAGTCTTCGCGTCAACCGGTTGGCCATTGCATGTTGCGCGGAGATTGCCGGCAAGCATGAGAACCACCAAGGCGGAGTCTATCGCATCCCTGCTCCAGCCGTACGGCGCGGTGAGAAACTGTTCGCGCACTTCACGCCCCTTCTTTCCCGCTCCGATATAGCGGAAAATCTCTCTGCACACGGCATGCTGCATGGGATCCCCTCGGTGGCCCACGGCCTGCATGGCCGCCAGATCGCCTGCCTTGGCCCGATCGCGCACTTGGGCCCACTCCAGGTGATCCGCTTCGACGAAGCGCGGAAAAAGTCGCTGAAGCGCACTCTCGCCAGCTTGACGAACTGCATCAACGAATTCAACTCCGCCTACCTCGGTTCCACCGCCAAGAAACACCTTGGCATCCGTGAGTACTTGACGCATGCATGTTGAGATGCCCGATTCGGCCGAGGCTAGGCGCGTTTTCATGGCACTGTAGGCTTGTTCGGCCTCGCCGCCGGAGGGCGTGCCATGTGCATCGATTACTTCCTGCGCCGCGAGACGTGTTGCGAGGTGTTCGCGAAACTCATTGTGCGACGTGCGAGGCAAGTACCCGAAGAGCATCGGACTCTGGTCACCGGCAGCGCGCGCATCCCCGGCAACGGTCTTCTCCTGTTCCGTCCAACCATCGCGAACCCACAGCACCAGGCCCTGTTTCGCCTCGCCGGGCCTGGAGGCGGAGAACGTCGTAGTGATACTGCGACTTTCACGCGATGCCCCCTGTGCGATGTCAAGACTACGAAGGGCTGCCTCAAGGGCCTGCTGGAGTGTTTGAGAACGTTCCTGCCCCAGGCGCGGTTCGTCTCCAAGAATCTGTGCCCGCCTTCGATTGAAGTCTTGCGTCCAGGCCGCGCCTTCACGCGTTTGCAGCACGTACTCATTGTCGATCAGCATCACTTTTCCCGCACGTGCCATTTCGTCAAGCAGGCTCGGAACCTCTCTGCGCAAGCGTGCGCCATCGGTGGCCAGGTCTTCGACCAGAAGATCCGCAAGCGTATCGGCGGTCGCGCGAACCAGCAGGTCGCCGGTGCCTTCATGAGGCAATTGCTGTATAAGAAACATGAGACTGCACAACCGCGACTTCAGTGGATCATCGCCGGTCCCCGCGCGAAGCACCGCGATGGTCTCGTGATACTCCTTTTGCAGAAGACCGCTGTTGAGCAGCTCGGCGGAAACCTGGTCGTATACCGAGTCGGCGGCTACAACGCACCCCAGGTCGCGTTTGGCGGTGTCTCGAACCGCCTGAAAGACGATCATGAGTTGCGTTCGCAGTTGAGCCTTGGTTCCTGTGGTGTCAACACGGCGCAGCACGCGCTCCCAGAACCGCCGCCGTACGGGCAACAGGGGATAGTCGGCAACCGCGCATTCATCGTCATTGGGGACGCGCGCGAGGCGTGAGGATTGCAGGTGCCTGCTGATTTCGCCTTGGTTGTCGTCTATGGCTTTCTGGACGTCCTTTTTGCGCTGTTCCTTCTTGAGCAGAACGGTTTGGCGAATCACATTCTCTACGTCGGCGTCGGAAAGCTGCACCTTGACGCCGAAGCGCGCCTGGAGCCGGCCAAGATTGGTCGTGGAACTCAGCGCCGACTGGCCTGTCCCCACGAGGAGCAGGCGGCTATTGAGACGATTACTGCAGCACTCGGCAATTTCCTGAACGTCCATCGCTCGAGCAACGCTATGCGGACCGTCGCCGATGTACTGTTGAATTTCATCTATCACCAGCAAAGTGCAGGGGATCTCCTTACCGTCGCCAAAGAGCTGCTTGATAATTGCGATGGTGTCGTCTATCGTGGGGGCCGCGACCTTGGGCGGAAACTGCGATCGGATCGCCGCGAGGGACTCTTTCGCCGAACCGAGTGATGGATCCGACGCGGCCAAGGCTTCGCCCAATGGTGTGGAGACGTAGAAGTTGGCGAACTCCTTCTGCGGGTCTCGACCGCGTTTGACAAGGTATTCCGAGACCGGATCGATGAGTTTGCGTTCCCGCAACCACAACACAAAGCGAGCTGCGGAAAGATTCTCGGGAAGATCGGCGGCGCGGAAGATCAGTTGCAGAAAAGAGAGTCGGACGCTATCCATTGAGCCCGCACCGAGGGTTCCGGCTGCGGCGCGCAACCCACCGTATCGCTTTCCACGGTTTGTGAGTTCCGCCAACAGGTCTGTGACCGATTTAGGCAAGCGCGCAACGGAACGAGCGGTCGTACCATCGGCAAAAGCGAAGTCCTTCCATAGGTACCGGAGCATTTTCACCAAATGCGACTTGCCGCTGCCGAAGAAACCGCTTACCCACACCGCCTGCTGCTCGGGTTTGTTCAACCCGGCGAGGTATGCCTCGAGCATGCGTACCATACCGCGCTCGTACTCACCCTCGCACACGAAGTGCTCCAACTCGAACCGCAACGTCGCAAGTTGTTGCTCGTCACGGATGACTTCGCCTACCTTTGACACGCCGTTGTTCAGCAACTCGAAGCTCAAAGGGTCGCGTGCAAAGACATCACGATTCTTCATATCGCAAACCTCTCAGCGCAGGTGATTGGCGCAGCCATATAGTTGAACCCGTCGCGAGCGTCCATGAAACGATAGCGGTTGTTGTCGTATTCACCGGGAAAGAAGACAAGCAGCCTGCCGGGGATGTCGGCCTGGACTTCCAACAATACCGACGAGACGTGAGTGAAACCGTAGAGGCTACCCGTCCCGAGAATTGCGACCACCGCGGAACCGTCCACGCGTTCCCTCTTCAGCGACTCACGCACAGTGTCAACGACCTGCCGGCGCAGTTGTTCTTCTGTTGCCAGCAGCGCGGCGGGGTCGGCGAAGTAACCGTCGGCATACTCATGCTGAGCGAGCCATTCTTCCGGCAGCGCGGTAATGTCGAGCAGATGCCAGCCATGCCCGGCCCGGCGAGTAGCCACCTCAAATTCCTGGATCACGACCCGAAGCCTGCGTTCCTCCGCCGGCGGATACACGGCAAACCAGACGCGTTGGGCATGAGCAAGATTGCCCGACCAGGGCAAGGCCACGAATCTCTCGTAGTTCGCCAGCAACTGCCGGATATGGGTCATTTGTTCGACTCCAACCAGCGAGAGAAACGAGGAAAGCCTATTTCCACAATCGATCCGATCATACGCATGTCAATGAGCGCTTCCCTATGGGCTGCGGCGGCAGCCCTACGCGCCTGCTCAGGGTCGAGATCCAGCAGCTTGATCCATGGGCATGAGAAGATATCCACACCGACCGCGCCTGCCACGTGCCCGAGCGCCAGCGCAAGGGTGACTGCGGCCGGGCGGGCCACGATCATCGTTCTCACCTTGTTGGCACGTCCCGAGAGGTGGCCCGATTGTGTCCACGACGATCCTGTGTTGCGACCGATCTTGCCTATGTTCAAATCGTTGTACTGACCGGGGATGGCATTTCGAAGGGCCGCCTGTAGCGCATCGGGTGTGACCGCCGAGCCGGCTTGAGCGCCAAGGACCGCTGGTGTTGTCGCGCGCAGGAGAGGATCGCGAGACCAAGCGACGAGGAGCGCGAGATGGGGCAACGAATCTCTGTCGAGATCCGCCAGCGCGCGAAACACCCCAAATATCGCGATTTGTGGCGAGAGGCCGTACAGCTCACGGAGATGGCGATAGCTCTTGTTGCGCGTGGATTGGGTATCCTTGCGCAGGACGTTGCGCTCCAGAACTGCGGCACGGTAGTCGGCCTCAGCGGACTCCGGCGGCATGGCTTCCAGCAACGCCGAAATCTCGGCGACCATCATCGTACGGCTGGCGTGTGTGCCGCCAGGGGTGAGCTTGCAGCCGAAGCGCTCCAAGGCAGCACTCTGCACCGCGCTGCGTGTGAGGGCCAATTCTCTATCCATAATCACGACACCAATTGCTATGCACCAAACGACGCTATCTGGTCTGGCCAGGAGACGTGCTACGCAGGAAGTCGGAAAATACGTTCAATACCCGAATGCGGTCTCCGCTGAGAGGAATAAGGAATATAGTGGAACGCGCACACCAAAGTGCACGGTTTCAGGCGAAGCACCCGGTCAAAAATGAGTCAGTTGCGGAGATCGCCAGTTTCGAGCGCGGCGGTTGATTGATCAGGGCAAGGAGATTCTTTCTCACGGGTACGACGATGGCATCAAAGACATCGTGTCGCGCCTCAATGGGCTGAAGCGGGAGCGCAGTGAGGGCGTGGTGCGTGGGGATGTGTTGGAGGCTCGGAGGTGAAGGGTGATGGCGTTTCGCACAAACCGGCTTCTGGACGCTCCTGCGAGGCCGGTTCAGGGGAGGAATGCTTCGAGCGTGCAGCGTTTCCGAGGGCTGGGAGTGTAGGAGAGGGCCCACTGCCCAACCAGCTCGCCAAGGGTGCCACAGGGCCAGGTCCGCCTCCGCGTTGACAATCCACCTCGGCCAACCTATTTTTGATGGTCTGACCGCGACTTCCCGGAGGGGTGCCAGAGTGGTTGATCGGGGCGGTCTCGAAAACCGTTGTGGGGGGCAACCCCTACCCAGGGTTCGAATCCCTGCCCCTCCGCCATTTTTGTTTCAGTCGGCGTAGTGCCGAGTCGGTCAGCGCCGAGCGAACGCAGATATCCCGCAGATTCCGAGTCCGCGTTCAAAATTCCGCGATACGAACCTCTTCGGAGAGGTGTCCGAGTTGGTCTAAGGAGCACGCCTGGAAAGCGTGTGTGCCGCAAGGTACCGGAGGTTCGAATCCTCTCCTCTCCGCCACGAAAGGGCTCTTCTGCGCAGCAGCGTGGAAGAGCCCTTTCGTTTGGTGGGCGCACACCACACCGCCAGCGCGTCCCCCCTCATCCGCCCGCAAGGACTCCTGCGGTCTCCGCCACATTGCGCAGGAGCCGATCGAGATTCCCGCGGATCTGCGCGAACCTGCCATCATCCCCGAGGATGCAGTCCGCGCTCTGCACATACGGCGCATCAGTCAATTCATTCCCACAGTTGGCCACAAGCGCCTGCGCGCTCTGCCGGGTCGTCTCCAGATGAAACTGCAACCCAATCACGCGCTCATCGTACACAAACGCCTGATTCGTGCACACATCCCCCGTTGCCACCAACTGGGCGCCCTGCGGCAGGTCAAACGTCTCCCCGTGCCACTGGAACACCGGCACCACATCGGGGAGCCCGGAAAACGCGGGCGAAACCCGCGCATCCGGCGTCAGGCGCACGTCGAACCACCCGATCTCCTTGTGCGCATTGGCGTAGACACGGGCGCCCAGCACGCTTGCGATGAGCTGCGCTCCCAGGCAGACACCGAGCACGGGCTTGCGATCATGGATCGCAGACTCGATGAATCGCTTCTCTCTGGTCAACCAGTCGATGGTCCCCTCGTCGGTGGCGCTCATGGGCCCTCCCATCACGATGAGCCAGTCGAAAGCTCCCGCGTCCGGGAGAGGGTCGCCCGCGTGGAGCCGTGTGACAGTGACGGGATGTTCTTGCTGCTGTGCCCAATCGTCAATGGCGCCCAGGCCCTCGAACGGAACGTGTTGCAGGTGGTGAATGCGCATGGAGCCTCCTCTATGTGGTCGCGCAGATCACGCTAAAGATACACCGTTGATCCGGGCCCTCCCTTGACTCCGGTCAAGAGGTGGGAGCCGTGCATTGAGCGAGGGACGGAGGTAGGTTATTAGGCTATGTTGTATATTTCCCCTCATGCCTCGCAAAGCCCGTCTGGTTGTTCCAGGCGCCATCCACCACATCATGTCTCGCGGAATCGAAGGTAGGGCGATCTTCCGGAGCGATGCTGACCGGGCCTCGTTCCTCAGCCTTCTGGAACGCGGCATCTCCAGGTCTGGCCATCTTCTCTACGCGTGGGCGCTCATGGAGAATCACTACCACTTGGTCCTTCGTGCGAGCGAGCAGCCATTGGGGATCTTCATGCGGAGCCTCAACGGCCAGTACGCACAGTTCTTCCGCAAGAACGCGGGAAGCCGAGGATATCTGTTCCAGGATCGGTACAAGTCGATTGTGACGCAAGATCAGGACTACGTCGAGCAACTTGTCCGCTACGTCCATCTCAACCCGCTTCGTGCCGGAGTGTGTGCATCGATCAAGGCCCTTGACACATACCCTTGGTGCGGACACGCCACAATATTGGGCAACCACATCAGAGCATTCCAGAACACAACAGACGTGCTCGCCAGATTCGGGGGTTCCCGCGCCGCTGCAGTCAAGAACTACAGCAGGTTCATCGAGGCGGGAATTGGCGCAAAGGATGAGCTGGTCGAGACTGTCCGCGCGGCAAACAAGGAGGCAGAGAGCATCCACCACACCGGGTGCTGGGTGATCGGCAACAGGGACTTCGTCAAGAAGTCCGTCGAACGCGACCGGAGTCGCCGCATCGGCCTGGCAGCACACGCCAAGCAGGGTGTGAGCCTGGACGATATCGCGACCAAGGTTGCGGCTCACTTCGGTCTGGCGGCCGGGGATCTTTCGCGAAGGGGACGACATGACGTGCGCTCCACTGCGCGCAAAGCTGTAGCGCACATCGCGCGCCAAGACTACGGCGTACCTGTTGTTGATATAGCGCGATTCTTCGGCATCCGCCCCCCGTCTGTCTCGGAGATGCTGCGCGAAGGAGCCGCAGCAGCGGCTGGCATAACCTAATAACCTACCTCCGTCCCTATTTCGCGTGCGAGATGGACACACGTATTTTCATTGGTCCACGGCTTGCTGCGTACAATAGTCCAAATTACGCAACACTCCATCTCACCCGAGAAGACCAAGGAGCCCCGCATGAAGCCTCGAACAATCTCCGACAATGTCTGCTGGCTTGGCGCGATCGACTGGGACCGCCGTCTCTTCGACTCACTCATCCCCCTTCCCGACGGCACCAGCTACAACGCGTACCTCGTCAAGGGCAGCGAGAAGATCGCACTGCTTGACACCGTGGATCCGGCGCTCGCGGACACTCTCATGGCTCAGTTGGATTGCATCAACAAGATCGACTACGTGATCGCCCATCACGCGGAACAAGACCACTCCGGCTCCATCCCCATGGTGCTTGCCAGGTATCCGGCAGCCAAGGTCGTGTGCTCGCCCAAGTGCAAAGGCATGCTCATTGACCATCTCTGCATTGCCGAAGACCGCATCATCACTATGGAAGACGGCGCAACGCTCTCCCTCGGCGACAAGACACTGGAATTCGTGCATACACCGTGGGTACACTGGCCCGAGACTATGTGCACGTATCTGAAGGAGGACCGTATCCTCTTCTCCTGCGACTTCTTCGGTTCGCATTTGGCAACCTCCGACCTCTACGCCACCGATACCGAGCGCGTGTACGAGGCTGCCAAGCGCTACTATTCCGAAATCATGATGGCCTTCCGCGCTACCATCAAGAAGAATATCGAGAAGGTGGAGGCACGCAAGGTAGACATCATTGCTCCCAGCCACGGCCCCATCTACAACAAGCCCGCGTTCATCGTCAACGCCTACAAAGACTGGATCTCCGACACGCCCAAGAACCTGGTGGTCATCCCCTACATCTCCATGCACGGCAGCACGCGCAAAATGGTCGAGCGGCTCGTGATGGCTCTGGCAGAGCGTGGGGTCGCAGTGCAACAATTCGAACTCTCCGGCACCGACATCGGCAAGCTGGCCATTGCACTGGTTGACGCCGGGACAATCGTTCTGGGCACACCCACGGTGCACGCCGGCCCCCACCCCCTCGTGCTCCACGCCGCACACCTGGCAAACGCCCTGCGCCCCAAAGCGCGATTCGCGTCCATCATCGGCTCCTACGGCTGGGCCGGCAAGACCGTGGAGCGGCTGGCTGAGTCGATCTCCAACCTGAAGGTCGAAGTCATTGATCCGCTACTTGTCAAGGGATTTCCGAGGGATGCGGATCTGGCCAAGCTCGATGCCATGGCTGAGACGATTGCTGCCAAGCATAGGGCTGCGGGCCTATAGACGAAGGATCCGTGCCTGGCCATGCGAAGACGGCTCTGGATTGCCCACCTCGACACTTCGACTGGGATGGGTACGCCGCTTCGCACCGGGTGTCCGGCGCGATGGAGCATCGTGGCTGAGCGGCACCCTTGGCCGGCACCCACGGTGTTTGGGCATTTCCTGGCGCGACACGCACTTGACGACCGAGATGTCACTGAATCGATCACAGTTTTGCCGGATATTGTCCTTGATTCGAGGATACTATCGGCGAGAGTTGTCCTGCGACGGACGACAATCCGCACGGTCCCGTTGTGGATGTGACTTCTTCGGGGGTAGAGCGGACGCGTGGAGTCGTCACGGCTCTGCATCACTGTCGGTCGGAGAGGGCGGTTCATGCTCAAGGTCACGGTAACGGCATTCAGCAAGAACGTGTTTGGCTACCTGAACAAGGTCGCGGCAGGGAAGACCGTGGCCGTGTTGCGCAACCGACGCGAAATCGCGCGGTTGGTGCCGCCCGCGAGACGGGACTGGCGCGAACGCGTCTCCGTGAAGCCGCTCCCTCTCGTACCTGCCGAGGAGCTCATGGCGCCGATGTAAGAGGTCTGGAGGGGGATTGTCTGACGCGAGGTCCGCAGCCTCCACAATTACGACCAAGCATGAGGCTGCCGGGACTCTGGTTCGGACCTACCTGGCCAGCGCAAGGGATGGCAGCTCCGGGGAGCCCACCTCGTTGGGAAGACAGATCAGGTCTGTCTTATCCACCGACCGAGGAAACTTCGAGAGACCGATGGGCCCCGTCCCACGGCGCAGGCAATCGATCCACCGGCCACCCCACCAACCAGCCCACATACGCCCCGGCCGTCACATCGCCAACAAAGTGGTAGTCGCTCCCGATCAGCGCCGCGCCCAGCCCCACCAGAGCCGCGATCCACGCCCATCGGTAGCGGGAATACTCACGACACAACACGAACACCAGGCACGTGGCCACGGTCATGTGACCTGAGGGGAAGCCGGAGAAGTTCTCACCCGTGCCGAACCACTGAGGCGCCGCCGGCTCCACAATCCACGACCGCGCACACTGTCGGCGCAGAACGCCCTGAAGCACGTCCTTGATCGCATATGACAATGGCATGCTCAACCGGATCACGCCAAGAAGTCGCGTCACCGACTTCCAACCTCGCTTGACGGACAACCAGTACCCCACCAGCGCGCATAGCGTGAACAGAATGACGGAGGGCAGCAGGAGATCGGGCAGCTCGTGCTTGGCGATGGTGACGCCTTGCGAGCCGTAGGCTTAGGTGACCAGGTGGGCTACAGGGGCATCGAGCCAGAGGATGCTCGCGGCGGTTACGGTAAGGGCGGTGAGGGTTACCAAGAGAATCTGGCGGTATGTCATGGAGGAGGGAAAATGCGTGAGAGGACGCGGGGGCGGGTGACCTGCGGTTGGGACCGGGAACAACGCTTCCATTATTGCCATCAATATGCACCACAATCGAGAAATAGCATCAACAACGAGTATCCTATCACTATATATTAAATGATGTTACACTGGAACAACATTGTCTGGTACGCTTCCATTTCAAGGAAGCATTTCATGCATTGAATCATTGAGATCGCGCTCCCAGCGACGTATATTGGGTATAGAGACCCCACGGGAATCTCTCCCTGCGCGGGCTTCTTCCGATCATACGTCACCAATACTCTACCTTTGTCAAGGGGGTTGTTATGAGAGCGGCGTTGTCGATTGCGTTGGGCGTGTCTCTTCTGTTGGCGGCAGGATGCTCGGAGAAGGGCGGTCTGCTCGATCCCAGTCCGAATCCGCAAACGCCTTTTGCCACCGCAAAATCATCCGCAGCCCGCGAACCGGCGCCTTCCGATCAAACCCTGATTTCAACGCAGGCCGCATCGATCAACGCGTTTGCCGTTGCGATGTACAAGCACCTCGGCGCGCAACCGGGAAACGTCTTCTTCTCGCCCTACAGCATCAGCGCTGCCCTGGGCATGACCGAGGCCGGAGCGCGCGGGGCGACCGCGACGCAAATCCGTCAGGCGCTTTCCGTGACGCTTGCGGGCGATGCGTTCCATGCGGCCATGAACGGTCTGGACCTGTCGCTCATGGGCTATGCGCGGACGACAAGCGGTCTGACGCTGAACGTGGTCAACAGCACCTGGGCGCAGAGCGGATGGGATTTCCGCGTCGACTATCTTGACCTGCTTTCCCGCTACTATGGCGCAGGCGTCAACCTTCTGGACTTTGCAGCCCAACCCGATCCCAGCAGGATCATCATCAACACCTGGGTGGCGGACCAGACCAACCAGAGAATCAAAGACCTTATTGCCCAGGGCGTCATCACGCAGGACACACGCCTGGTCTTGACGAACGCAATTTACTTCCTCGCCGATTGGCTCTACCGGTTCGACGCCACGCTTACCAAAGACGAGGCCTTCACCAAGCTTGACAACGGCACAATCACCGCGCCACTGATGCAACTTGGGGAATCCGGCAAGAAGGTCACGATGAATTATGTCAGGTCCGGGGTTGTCCGCGCGATCGATCTGCCGTACAAGGGAGACCGCCTCTGCATGACCGTGTTGCTGCCCGACAAGGGATTGTTCCCGGCGTTTGAAAGCACGATCAATGCCGACTCCATCAATGCCATGGTGCAGGCAATGGATTCGACCGATCTTCCGCCGGTGCGGCTGCCCAAGTTCACATTCACCACCGGATCGGTCTCCCTTGTGCCGGCACTGAAATCGCTGGGCATGACCGATGCCTTCGACGACTCGAAGGCGGATCTTTCGGGCATCGATGGAAGGCGGGACCTGGTCGTGACGGATGTGATCCATAAAGCGTTTATTTCGGTGGATGAGAAAGGCACCGAGGCTGCGGCGGCGACCGCGGTCGTCATCGGCGTCACGTCAGTGCCCGTTGATCCGCCAAGTTTCATAGCCGACAGGCCATTCATGTTCATTATCCGCGACCGGCTGACCGGCGTCATTCTGTTCATGGGGCGGATCGTCGATCCGACGGTCCAGGGATAGAGCCGGGGAGTTCGCATGGTTTCTCTCACCAGCATATCGGGCAGGATCAGACCGGGGATGCCTTTGTGCATTTTCGCGTTTCTATCCGTTTCCTGCGCCGCCGGCCCGGCCCTGCTGACAACGATATCGTGTACGGGCAACGAACTTGCCTTTACCGTTTCGGGAAAGCAACTGCCCGTGATGAAGCGACTATCGCTGACATTTGCGTATGATCCATCGGCGACCAGCCTGGCCAATGCGACCGTGTCCTCACCCGTGCCCTCAACCGCCCTCAGCGCGCAACTTGACACGGCCGCCCGGCAGCTCGTGCTGAGCATCGTAGCCGCATCCAGCGTTGCGGTCGCCGACGGAGCGACGGTAACGGTGATCCATGCGCGATTGACTCCCGGTGCGGCCCCAGGCAACGCGGTCAGTCTGGTCGCGGCGTTGTGCATTGACGGCAGCGGCAATGAGATCGCGCCGGCAATCGGCCCGGCTTCGGTTCGGCAGCCGTTCTTGACGCGAACCCGGGTATCGCGCGTCGGCGGGACCGGCATTCCGGCGGCGCTCGTGACACTTGACGGACGCATATACGGCGCAACGGCGCACGGGGCTGCCGGCGTCGGCATCGGAGACAACGGCGTCCGGGTCTTCTTCCATGGCGCGGCGGAGCGCCGGCGTTCACCAGGCCGCGATTGACGGGGAACACTCCATATGCCCGGCATCTATGCCTATACCGACTACCGGGAATTCCTCAAGGATGCGCTTGCGGCAAAGCGCAGCCGGAACGCCTCTTTCTCGATCCGTTCCATGGCCGCGCGGCTGGGCATGGGATCCGGCACGCTCAGCAGAATCCTCGGCGGGGCGCGAAACATCGGACCCGCGCTGCTGCCGGCCATCACCTCCTTTCTGGGACTCCGAACCAGGGAGGCCGAGTACTTCGCGCTTCTTGTCAAGTTCAGCCGCACCGCCAATCCGGGAAAGAAACGGCGCTACTATGAAGAGATGCTCGGCATGCGCGGTGAAACCCGGCGGAAGATTCCGCAGGGACACTACCAGGTTTTCGAGCACTGGCACTGCCTTGCCCTGCACCAGCTTCTGCGGATCGTTACCGATTGCTCCGACCCCGAAAAGCTGGGCGCTCTGCTCTCTCCTGCGGTGAGCGCGGCCAAGACCCGCAAGGCTATTGAGCTGCTCCTGCGCAACGAACTGATCCGGCATAACCAGCGCGGGGGCTATTCGCCCGTCGATGCATCGCTGACAACCGGCGAAACCTGGCGGGGCGTGGCGATCCATGGCTTTCAACGAACCGCGGCTCGCATGGCCGCCCTCGCGCTCGACACATTCCCCAAGGAGCAGCGCGACTACTCCACGCTCACCGTAAGCCTGTCGCAAGAAAGCTTCGCCGCCGCGCGGGAAATCCTGCGCAAAGCCCGTCAGGATCTTCTGGCGCTTGACGAGAAAGAAAGCGCGCCGCGGCGGGTATACCAGATGAACTTCCAGCTTTTTCCGCTCTCCCGTGTCGCGGATGTCAATGGAGGTGCACCGTGAGATCTTTCCTCTACGCGGCGGCAATCGCCCTGGCGGTCGGTCTGACGGCCCTTCGCTGCTCGACGCCCACCGCCGGCATAGAGACGACCAATGGCGCCACGGTCGCGGCTTCCGTTTCGTCAATCACGGGCACGGTGCCGCCGTATGCGCGGGTGTCGGTGTTCGGTTCCACGTACATTCCCGTTGTCGACAGCGGCCTGGGCCTGACGACTGCGGTGGGCGACTCGGGCGTTTTCGGCTTTGAGGGCCTTGCCGCGGGGGTTTACACCGTTGTGGTAGAACTGCGCGACAAGGACAAGGCGGCTGCTTTTCAGGGCATTTCGGTGGGACCGTCCGCGGTTGATTCCGTGCGCCAAAAGACGCTCGAACCGACCGGGTCACTATCGGGGTCCGTCACCGCAATCCCCGGCTCGGCATCGGCAATTCTGCTCTACCTGGTTGGGACCGACTACTACATGGCGCTCCCCGCGCCCGGCCCGTTCGCGCTCGAATTCATCGCGCCCGGAATATACGAGCTTCAGGCGATCGGTCTTGCGTCAAACGGGGACTTCGCAGCGCAGACGCTTGCTCCAAATCGCGACATGAAAACGATCGAAGTGTTCGCGAGCAAAGAGACAAAGGCGGATACTCTTGCGCTGCGGTGACTTATCGGAACTATGCGCGACAGCGTCTCCCCGGCGACGCATCGGCAGGCAAGCATGGACATTCACTTATATCAACAAGGAGGGTCGCATGACCAGAATCGCATTGACGGTATTCGCGGTGGCAGTGGGACTATCGACAACATTCGCGGCCCCACCGGTGATTTCCGGCTATCCCCAGGCAGCGCTCAGCCCTTCCTCCCCGTCAATGACGGATAGCGTGTCGCTGTGGCTGATTCTGGGGGAGTACTCCAATTCCTGCGTGCCGACGTATACCTCGTCATCGAGCATCAAGCAGGTCAGCAACAATATTTGCGTGCGATATCCGTGCCCCCAGGATTTCGTCATCACGTTGACATACAGGGAGAATCCTCCGCTACCGCTGGGTCGGCCCTGCCTCATGGTGATCACCCCGTACGGCCCGCAGTTCAGTTTCGGCCGGCTCGACGTGGGCAGCTACAAGGTGTATGACGGCGTGGCCAAAGACACGGTGACGTCATTTCTCGTAACCGAGAATCCGGTGATCACGCTGAGGGATACGGTGCTTGTGTTGCCGCCCAATCCAACGGCAAAGGATTCGCTGACATTCAACCTTTATCTGGCGGATGCCTGCTGCTGCAGCGGCATTTACTCACAGAGCGTATCGGTCTCCGACACAATCATCTATTTATCGTATGAAATCGACAATAACCCGTGCATGCTCTGTGACTGCATGGCCGCGGGCAAGACGATTGTCTTCAAGTCGAAGCCCCTCAAGGCCGGTTCGTATGCGATCTATGAGGCGCCAAGCACGTACTGCCCACCCAACCAGCCGTGCCCGTATTTGTCAATCATGCCCGTGAGGGTGGGCTCGGTGAGGGTGAGTGGGGCCACATCGGTGGAAGGGTTGAGCATGCCGCGGGCCAGCGTAGTCGGTCCCCAAGGAACGGCTGCGTCCGCAAGCAGGTACGACATTCGCGGCCGCCTGATTCCGGCCGTAGCGGCAAAGACCGCGCGGCTGACCGTGATCTGCCCGCGAGCCGGGGCGCCGTCGCTACGTGTTGAGGCAGACCGCCGATAGCGCTCTGTGTCGACAAGAGGGGAACTGAAGCCATGCGAAACAGTCCGTCAATATCCGTCTATATCGTATCGATCGTGCTGTTGGCAGGCGTCTGCGGACCGACGGCAGGCGCATCGGACACGGTCCGGGTCGAGCTTGACATGTTCTCCGGCAGGCCGAACCCGGTCTGCACGCTCAGCGACTCGCAGGATGTTGCCGTTATCAAGAATCGCATGGCCCACTACGAAATACTTTCCGCCCTCAGTTGGCCCGGCTGTCCGCAACCGCGGTCCGGCGTCGGCTACCGCAGTGTCAAGATCGCTGCGAACTTCGGCGGACCGCTCGGATGGGTCATGGCTTCCGGCGGTTCGCTCAAAGTGTGCCCCCGAGGTCCCGACTGCGGTTCCTATTGCGATTACCGTTGCGAGCTTGAGCGCATGACGCTCAGGGCCTGCGAGCGGGAAAATCTGATCGCGGCCTCGATCCGCGCGGCCGTCCCGGACAGTCTCTTTCTTCCCGTTTCCTGCGACGGGCTGTTTACCCTGCAGCAGGACCAGACGGAGGCGATCGCGGATTTTTCCCTGATGAGAAGCTACCAGATCATTCCGCCCGCCGACACGCTGCTGGTTCAGGATGTCGTCATGACCACCGGCGCCGACGGTTTGAGAATGACGGCCTATTTCGGGGTCATTGACAAAGGGTTGCAGCCGGGATTCAACCCGGTCACCGGCACGCAACTCGACGCAAGCGCCGCCCAGAGCGCCCGCATCGACTATCGCAACCGGTTTGACGGTCTGCACGTCGTGGCGCCAACGCACGGATATCAGCCGTCGGTAATCCTTGATGTCATGCATCCCGGTCATCTCTATATTGTCAGGACAAGCGAGGGCGGGCTCTGCGCAATGATAGTTGCCGGGCAGTATATCGGCGGCATCAACCGGTTTCATTTCTATTACCTCTATACCTCCGAGAATTCATTCGGAAGCGCTACGGCCGCTTCGAAGCATCATGGCCGGAGCCGATTTCCTGTCCAGCAACCCTTCATCCACGACGTTATTACCGATTTGCAGGGAAGGATCATCAGGTCGGATGTACGCAGTCATGAGCTGTACTGCTTCGTCGTGAACGGCAGGATCGATGCGGCATTCTACTCGTCCGGGCCTGCGGGCAAACCGGCGGTGCGATAGAAGACGTCGCGGGCCATGAATTCGCGCGGTGGCATCCGGTCTTTTCGTACCGGCTGCTGTTTCCACTGAGGACTACGTATGCCTGTTCATCCGCCACTGCAACCGCACATTCGGCCGCGTCGGGTTTGTGAAAGTCACAACTATGCCCACCCTGTCGCGAATGCTCGCAGAGTCTCCCAGCGTCCCCAGCAAAGACCACGAGAACCCGGTCCTCACCAGTGACGCTGGCGCTGCATAGGCTGTGTCACCTGCGATGTCCACCCCACATACGCCCGGGCTGTCACATCGCCGACAAAGTGGTAGTCGCTCCCGATCAACGTCGCGCCCAGCGCCACCAGTGCCGCAATCCACACCCATCGGTAGAGGGGATATCCTCGACACAATCTTGATCGCATATGACGATGGCATGCTCATCCGGATCACGCCAAGCAGTCGCGTCACCGAGTTCCATCCTGGCTTGACGGATAACCAGTACCCCACCAGCGCACACAGCGTGAACAGAATGACGGAGGGCAACAGGAGGTCGGGGAGCTCGTGCTTGACGATGGTGACGCCTTGCGGGCCGTAGGCTTTGGTGACCAGGTGGGCTACGGGAGAATCGAGCCAGAGGATGCTCGCGGCGGTTGCGGCGAGGGTGGTGAGGGATATCAAGAGGATCTGGCGGTATGTTATGGAGGTGGGAAAATACGTGAGAGGACGCGGTGGGCGGGCGACCTGCTATTGGGACCCCCTGTTGGGGTCAACCGACGCAAACCCGTCAGGTTCGTTGCGTCTCTTCCCGCGCAGCCACCGCTGCATTTCAGTGCTGTCTGGAGGCGTATCCTGATAACCTACATCCGTCCCCTTTCGCCCTCTTTGCGTCTCACGCCGACCATACTTGAATAACAGGGCCGTGCGTATATTGCCCGCGATCCCGATTTTTTGTCCGAACGTGGTCCCGGTCTTCTTATGGCCAGGTGAATGTTCTATGAAAAAGGCACAGGCAAAGCCGTATTTCCCTTGCTCCGTTCCAAATCTAAAGCGATATTACAGACATGAACATAGTCATCCCATCAATTTACGAGTACAATGATTTCCGCAAGTACCTTGCCGATTACCAGAAAACCATGGTGAAAACGGACCGGTCATTCACAGCCAGCAATATCTGTCGCCGCCTCGGGATGCCCAAAACGCGGAGTTACTTCGCCGATGTGCTGAAGGGCAAACAGGTGACCGAGACATTCATCGATCGGTTTGCGAAACTCCTCCGGCTTTCAACTGAGGAGGAACGGTTTTTCCGCGCTCTGATCAGTTTTAACCAGGCCACAACCGCCGAGCTCAAGGAATGGTATTTCGAGCAGCTGATTTCACTCAACAGGACCCCCCGGCGCATTGTTGATCCGGAAACATATCTGTTCTACAAGGAATGGTTTCATACAGCGGTATGGGCCGTACTGGATGTGGTGGATTTCAAAAACTCTTTCACCGAATTAAGCAGGAAGCTTGATCCTCAGATTACTATCAAGCAAGCGCGTCAATCGATCGCGCTTCTGATAAAATTAGGGCTTATCAGGAAAAACGAACAAGGCTTTTACAAACCGGTTGACCGTTCTATCGCCACCGGACCTTATGTAAAAGACACCCTTATCAATCAATACCAGGCAAAATGTCTGGATCTTGCAAAACAGGCGATTTTCAGCGGGCAGCCGGGGCCGAAAAACTTCTCAACAATGACGCTCAGAATATCGAGGGAAGCATATAGAACGCTGGAGAAACGGCTGCAGAGTTTCAAGGCCGAGGTGCGTTCCATAGCCCACAAGGATGAAAAACAGGCGGAAGTGGTGTATCAGGTGAATATTCAGGTGTTTCCGAATTCCAACTAGGAAGACGTGGATGGACCGGATCAAACTCATCTTGGCAATTGCATTGCTTCTTCATTGCACTGTTGACAATCGCGTTGTCGGCGGATCGAGTGAGACCGAGACCGGAACCGTTGCAGGGCTGGTGGTTTACCGGGACTCCGCGCACGTCACCGGAGCGATTGTCGGCATGAAGAGCGTTTCGCCAACAGACAGCCCGTCGATTTCAACCGTTCTGTCCTCCTCGCTGCAGGCAACCACCGACTCGAATGGGGCTTTTATCTTCCCGCCGGTTGCCCGGGGTGAATACGTCGTGGCCGCCAGGTTCTCCGACAGCCTGACCGGGCTCGTTCGCATCAATGTGAAAGCGGGTGATACTACCCGTACCATCATTCAACTGACGCAACTGACACCCGCGAACCAGAACCCGCCTTCGCCGGAAATGGTCTGGTCGGTCGCCACCAACGAGATACTATTCGTAGCAAATACACTCACCGGTTTGGCGACGCTCGTTGCGGTGAATGCCGCCAGTAAAAAAATGCGTTGCATCGACTCAACCGCTGGCCGAACGTATGGGTCAATCACGCTTTCCAACGATGGGCGAACGCTATACTACTGCGCTACGTTGCCAGGACAACCTAATTTCTGGTGCAGGTATCGCGTTGCCGTTGACGGCACTGCTGCGCCGGAGCCTATTGTCCCTGACAGCTCGATTTTCGGCGGATTTGTTTTCTTTGCGGAGGGTTCGTTGCTCGCGTATCGCACCGGAGGCCTTTTGACGCCCAATTCGGTTGTTGTTGTAGATGCCACGACGGGAGCGCCTAAATGTTCGGTCGCGCTCGCTGCTTCGCCCTATGGGTTTTCCACCGACGGGAAGAACCTGATTTGTATCGCCGGCAGTTGTCAGCCGCAGGGATGCCCACTGTCGGATTCCATCTATATAGTAAATATCGCATCTGCAAGTTCTTCCACGGTCGGTTTACCGGTCACCCAAAGCAGTGACCTGGGGCATCCCTGGTTTCTCCATATGGATCGCGATACGTTGTTTGAGGGCTACGTAAGCAGCCATGTTGGAATTTCCACGTCGGCGTATGATATCTACTATGTCAATACTGTCAGCGGCAGTACTGCGCACCTGTGGGGAAGTCCGGACTTCATCAACCAGCTGTTTCTTTTCCGGACCCCGGATGGCCGGAAGATTTCGTTCTGGACTGCGCCATCATGGGTCTCATCACCATGGACGCTTCACCTTCTCTCCATCAATCCGGCTGTGGAACAAACCGTATTCACCGCGAATACCTATGGAAGTTCGGTCGCATTCTCTCCAGACGGGAATGATATTGCCTGTATGCTCGGCAATGTGGGCAGTTCATCGGTTTGCACGATCAACTTTGCGTGGAACAGGTTTTAAGCCTGGCAAATAATGAAGAAGCGTACTATGCATCGTCTCAAACTCCTCTTTATACTGGTATTACTGTGCCGCTGTTCGGTCGACACCCAGCTTACCGGCGGCTCAAGTGAAACAGAGACCGGAGCCATGCTCGGAAAGGTTGTCAACCGGGATTCAACGGGCATTGGCGATGTGCAGGTAACCCTGAACAGTGTCGCAGCGTTCGACAGCCTGAACCTGACGAACTACTTCCTTGCCGGTTGGAATACCGTCACCGATTTCAACGGCCGGTTCATGTTCGTATCATTGACAACCGGACGCTATGCCGTGGCCGCGAACTATCACGACACTCTTGGCGGCATGGCCCATGTCGACGTGTCAGCGGGCGAGACCACACAGGTGACTATCACGCTGCTGCCGATGGGTGTGATCCGTGGGACGATTGATCCGAACATCATGCAGCTTGCACCCCGGGGTTTATATGTGATGGTGCTCGATCTGCCCAGGCGGGTCATGGTCGACCGGGCCGGAGCGTTCGAAATCAAGCCGCTGCCCGCAGGTGACTACACCATCCGCTTTATGTCGGGCGACTCGGTATTTGCGGATGTGCCGGTGCATGTCAACAGCGGAGAAGTGACAACGCTCTGCAATTATCTGACCGTCGAACCCCCGGTGATGGACAGCACCGATTCGGCCAATGTTCGAACGATCCTCGACACGAACGGATTGTCCGCTGTCGCGGTCCGTCTTGTTGCCGATATGAATGCCGGAGGGAGAATAACAGCACTTGATCTGACGTCACGCGGTTGCTCGGTCCTGCCGTCGCAAATCGGACGCCTTTCCGAATTGCGCACGTTGAAAATCGGCGGTAACCGGCTTACCAGCCTGCCTGATTCACTCGGTGAACTCTCCCGGCTTGAACTCCTTGTCATCGGCCAGGTTCCAGGATCGACCGGCAACACTATCTCTCCGTTGCCTGCCAGTCTGGGCCGTTTGACAAATCTCAAATCACTGGATCTTCGCGGTCAATCCATGAATGCGCTTCCCGACTGGATCGGCAGGCTGCGTCGATTGGCGTATCTTGACTTATCATACAACCTGCTTTCATCGCTTTGTGACAGCCTCGGCCGATGCGACAGTTTGCAGGAGCTGCGGATCGAGTACAATCAGCACACAACGCTACCCGCTGTCGTGGGAAGCCTGAAAAAACTGCAAACCCTTTGGGCAGGCAATAATCCGCTTTCGTCAGTTGCGCCGGAATTGGCCGGTTGCGAAAACCTACGCTGGCTTTACCTGGAATACTGTTTCATGGATTCTCTGCCTTCACTGATGCTCGATTTGCCTGCTCTCCTGGGCCTTTATCTCAGCTCAAATCGATTGACATCGCTCCCCGATTCGGGATGGCAAGGCTCTTCTATCACGAGACTCTATGTGACAGACAATCTTCTGACAGCGCTCCCCGGAGATATCATCACCCTGACGCCGACAATGCTTTCACTCGCTGGAAATGCTTTGTGCGGCATCCCGGATTCCCTCGCCCATTGGGCTGATTGCTATGACCGGGAATGGCGCGCCAGTCAAACATGCCCAGGGCCGCAATGGACGCTGTGGTATGGCGACAATTTCGACAGGGCTGACGGCGCGCTCGGAACCCTTTGGCAGACAATTGATCAGTCTTTGCCACGACCTGCCATTTTTCAGGGATTGGTCAGGTCGATGAATCCCGACACAACGGAACAGGTGCGTTTTACAAACGCGATCGGTTCCTCTCCAAAGACCCGGATCAGTATCGATCTCAAATGGCCTTCGACCGATTCAGTTTTCGGCGGCCTTGTGTTGAGAGACAGCGCGGGAAATATCCGTTACCGCCTGATCCTCAAGAACACGTCAGCCGACCCGGCCAGCCCGATGCTTACGCTCTGCTTCTCCCAAACCAGCTCCGATGCGATTGTCAATTATCAACAGGTTGACTTTGACAGCACCTTCGCACAAGGACGCATTTTTGGTGACCATACGCTGACTCTATTGACTGATGGATCCACGATCACCGGAAGCATTGCGTTTCATCCCGTGGTTCTGGCAAAGATCGAGCTGCCATTTCAGCCCTTTACAGTACGGGTCGGATTGGTTATGCGCGGATCGGACAATAGACCTTTGTTCGCGGATAGCTTCAAAGTGGAGGTACTGCAATGACTGGAAATTTCGTGACGTCAATTCGGACAAAGAACGGTTAATCCACAGGAGGTATTTCATGAGAAATGCAATTCGGTTCCTGGTTGTCATGGCGCTGCTCACGCTGCAATTCTGTTCAAATCCGGTTGATGCGAACCGGCTGCTTCCGCCCGAAGGGTTGACCGCTACAGCTCTTTCATCAACCACAGTTCAGGTATCATGGGGGGCGGCCCAGGGAGCACTTTTCTACAATGTGTATGCGGGAACCTCGCCAGAAAGCGTTCTACTCATCACCCATACCAGTTCGATTTCATGGATTGATACCCCGCAATCATCGGGCGGACTGTATTATTATCGTGTTCAATCCGTCAATGACAATGAAGCCTCGATAATGTCGGCGCCAGCCTCGGTGCTGATTGCCCCTGCCCCGCCCGAAACCCTGCATGTCGAAGCTGGGAACGCTTCGGCAACAATACGATGGTCTCCCCATTCCACGGATTCAGCCATCATCTGCATTTCCATTGATTCCTCCATTGCCGCAGGCACGCCTTACGATTCCTCAAGAGCGCCTTCATCGCCATATACGGTCACGAATCTGACAAACGACCGGAAATACTGGCTTTCGGTGCGCAGCGTGGCAGGATCCATGATTTCCGCCAGAAGCCGCGCTCTCCCTGTAATTCCTCGTGCGCTTCTTCCCGTAACCGTCGGCATGAAGCTCATTCCGCAGGGGACCTTCACCATGGGAACCATGGACAGCGTTGTTTTGTGGGGTACATTCACCATGCAGACATTCAACTCTCCCACTCATCAGGTGACGCTCTCATCTTTTTATATGGATTCCACGGAAGTCACCCAGAATGACTATCTGCAAATAATGGGGCATAACCCGTCAAAGGCGAACGGGTCTGTCGCCATTGGATCAGGGGCCTATGACAATGGTTCAAGCTTTCTGCGCGCAGTTGACAATGTTTCATGGTACGACGCAGTGCTTTTCTGCAATGCCCGGAGTGAGCTGGCCGGACTCGATACTGTCTATTCATACTCAGGTGTCACTCCTGTCACAGGATTTTGTCCAGGACCCTGGGATGCCCCGATACCGCAGCTCTCAAATGTGATACCCGACTATACAAAAAACGGCTATCGTCTTCCCACCGAGGCTGAGTGGGAATACGCCTGCCGGGGGAATGCAACGACCGTCTTTTACTGGGGAGACGACAGTGCTGTGGGCACGATCAGCCAGTATGAGTGGAGCACTCATACCGGAGATGGCCAGTGGTCTTTCCCGGTTGCACAGAAAAAACCCAATCCCTTTGGACTTTATGACATGATAGGAAACATGAACGAATGGTGCAATGATTGGTTCGCCCCATATTCTGCTGGTCAGCAAACCAACCCGGCAGGACCCGCAGGCGGTTCCGGCCGTGTAATACGCGGGCCAGGGGGAATGAACTCCTTCGCCTATTTCTTTTATGATACCGGCAAATGGCGCTCGTCAGGGAGACTCGATCAACGATTCGGGGGATTCAGATGCGTCAGGTCTGCAATGTGATATTGGGAAGTCACAAACACAATTGCCAAGGCATACGATTAAGGAGAGGAGACCACCGTGAAAAATTGCAGTAATTTCTGGACAAGAGCTGCAGTGTTGATGTTGAGCGGAATTCTATCCTTGTTCCTGTGTTGCGACAAAGGGAACCCGATAAATGATACCAGGCATAATCCTGTATTTGGTACAATGACCGATATTGATGGAAATTTGTATAAGACCATACAGATAGGCAATCAGGAGTGGATGGCCGAGAACCTGAAGACCACCAGGTGCAGCGACGGTACGCCCATTCCGCTGGTGGCCGATTCGGCTGCATGGGGCGCTCTCGCCACGCCGGGATATTGCTGGTATAACAACGATACTGCCCACTATGGGAACACCTACGGGGCGATATACAATTGGCACGCCGTAAACACAGGCAACCTGGCACCCGCAGGCTGGCATGTGCCGGACACGACAGACTGGAATATCCTTGAAAATTATCTGGTCGCCAATGGATATAACTGGGATGGGACAACCGACAGCAACAGGGTGGCAAAATCCATGGCAATTGACTCCTTCTACTGGAGCTTTTATGAGACCCAGGGCACAGTCAGTTGTGATGTATCAACAAATAACAGAAGCGGGCTTTCGGCCCTGCCGGGCGGCATACGCACGGCCTATGGCGAGTATATCGAAATCGGCAGCCGTGCCTGCTGGTGGACTTCGAGTGCAATGCCCTCCGATGCCTCCGGCGCATTGTGCTTCAACATCTACTACGACGGAGTTGGCCTTGATAGATCTGGCGGATCCAAAAAATGCGGGACGTCAATCCGGTGCGTAAAGGACTGATGCAACCGTCTTCTATATTGGCGCATAGCGGTAGCAATACCAATTGACATTGACACCGTATAAAACGGTCTATCGGTATTTGCCGCTGCCCAGAAAGGACAATCATGAAGAAGCTCGCGTTTGTGTCTGCAATAATCGCGTATGTTTCGTCCGGCATGGCGGAGAGTATGGATGATGATGCCAATTTGCCTCCAAGACCCATCGGGCAAGCCGTTGTCGGCGCTGTGTTGTGCGGCTTGAGCATTCCTCACCTGATAATCGGTGCAGCATCGATGAACGTCGGTACTCAGGATCCGCGCTGCAACAGCGGCAATTACGGCCTGGCGAAATTCCCGGGCATTGCCGGTTACGCAGAAGGTATCTCTGGCATTATCCTGCTTACGAGTGCAAGTATTAGATGGCAAATCAGGACAAGAATGGAAAGAGCCCGTAACCGCAATCTCAGTCTGTCGACAGGACTTCTTGCTACCGGCAGGCTTTGATGCGGCTTTCAGTCCTTGACGTTGATTGATGGTACGTGTCTTCATTCGTATGTCAACATCGGTACTGTCATCTCTTAACAATTCAATGAAAGACGGAGGGCTATGTCTTGCACAAAAGTACAGATTGTCGCGGTATTTTCTGTTCTCTTTTCAAGTTTTGCGTTTACGGGCTGCGATAAGAACAGTGGTCCGACAAATACTGGCCCACAAAATGACCTTGTTGGCATCTGGAATCTTTCGACAATGACTTCTGACGGCCAGACACAAACTCCGACCGATATGGGCATGCAAAGTATTGTATTGACAATCACGTCAGGCTCCAAATACTCCGTAGTCTTAACCACCGTTACGGCAACTGCAACTACTCAACAGGGGACCTACACCACCTCGGGCAATCAAATAGCTTTTACAGACACTACTGGTTTGGTTTCATCCGGGTCGTACATTCTTTCAGGAAGCAATGTCACCTTCACATTAACCAACAGTGTTCTGGGTGATTATACTCAGATCTTTGTTCGGCAATAACTCATTTGTTAACTTCATTTCTACTACCTCTATACCTCCGAGAATTCATTCGGAATCGTTACGGCCGCTTCGAAGCATCATAGCCGGAGCCGATTTCCTCTCCAGCAACCCTTCATCCACGACGTTATTACCGATTTGCAGGGAAGGATCATCAGGTCGGATGTACGCAGTCATGGGCTGTACTGCTTCGTCGTGAACGGCAGGATCGATGTGGCATTCCACCCGTCCGGGCCTGCGGGCAAACCGGCGGTGCGATAGAAGACGTCGCGGGCCATGAATTCGCGCGGTGGCATCCGGCCTTTTCGTACCGGCTGCTGTTTCCGGTGAGGACTACGTATGCCTGTTCATCCGCCGCTGCAACCGCACGCCGCGTCGGGTTTGTGAAAGTCACAACTATGCCCACACTGTCGCGACTGCTCGCAGAGTCTCCCAGCGTCCCCAGCAGAGACCACGAGAACCCGGTCCTCACCAGTGACGCTGGCGCGGCATAGGCTGTGTCACCTGCGATGTCCACCCCACATACGCCCCGGCCGTCACATCGCCGACAAAGTGGTAGTCGTTCCCGATCAACGTCGCGCCCAGCTCCATCAGTGCCGCAATCCACGCCCATCGGTAGCGGGGATATTCGCGACACAACGCGAATACCCGACACGTGGCAACGGTCATGTGACCAGGGGGAGACCCGGAGAAGTTGTCACCCGTGCCGAACCATTGAGGAACCGCAGGCTCCACAATCCACGACCGCGCACACTGCCGTCGCAGTATGCTCTGAAGCACGTCCTTGATCGCATATGACAATGGCATGCTCAACCGGATCGCGCCAAGCAGTCGCGTCACCGACTTCCATCCTCGCTTGACGGATAACCAGTACCCCGCCAGCGCACACAGCGTGAACAGAATGACGGAGGGCAACAGGTGATCGGGGAGCTCGTGCTTGACGATTGTGACGCCTTGGGAGCCGTAGGATTTGGTGACCAGATGGGCTGCAGGCGAATCGAGCCAGAGGATGCTCGCGGCGGTTGCGGCGAGGGCGGTGAGGGATACCAGGAAGATCTGGCGGTTTGTCATGCAGGAGGAAGATACGTGGGAGGATGCAGGGCTCGGGCGAGTGATGCCGCGTGACATCTCGGTCCTCCTGTCGCGTGGTGACCGGTGCCCCGTGACCGAGCAGAACGCGGTGCTCATCGATGGTGGCGATGGCTCTCATGCGTCGCTGCATGGTCGCCGGGCGTCCGCTCGCCTGGCGTCGCCACGCCACTCTCGAGGGGCCACCCTCTATCTGGGCACCGAGGGCTCCCGGGGCTCCTCTCAGGGCCGAGGAGGACCCCAGAGGAGACCCCGACGAGATCGGAGCCCCAGACGATCCAGGTCGCCCTCATCCAGACCACAGAGACCCCGCGCCTCCGCCATGTCATCGCAGAGAGCCCCCTGATCCCCTGCCACGCCTAAGATACTATCCTGCTGGACGTCGAGATCCCATCGATCTCCGCACCCACCGCTCGTAGTATTTTCGTGGAGACCAGCAGCACCACACCCACATACCGGAGACACCATGATCGCCACGCTCCTCACAGCTCTCATCGGCATCGCTGCCGGCGCCGTCGTCTTCTGGCTCGCCTCGCGCGGACGGGAGAGCGCGGCACTCCAGCGCGGACGCACCGAGGCCGGCGCAGAGATCGCCGCCGCCAGGGAACGCATCTCTGCGCAGGATGCAGAGGCCACCGCATCCAGAGCCCGCATATCTGCACTGGAGTCGCAGCTCGAAACCGAGCGTCGCCGCGCTGACGAGCAGTCGCAGAGCGCTGCCACACTCGCCTCACAGGTCAAGGAGCGCACCGAGCGCCTCGACGAACTGCGCCGCGCGGTCTCCGAGCAGGAACAAGCACTCACCCAGCTCCGCCGCGATCTCTCCGACAAAGCAAGCCGCATCGCTCAGACAGACACACTCCTCGAACAGGAGCGCAAGCAGTCCGCGGAGAAGCTGGCACTTCTCGTGCAGGCAAAGGAGCAGCTCAAGACCGACTTCGAGAACCTCGCATCTAGGATCTTCGAGGACAAGAGCCAGCGCTTTGCCGATCAGAACAAGACCAGCATCGATGCACTGCTGTCGCCCCTGCGCGAACAGATCGGCGAGTTCCGCAAGCGCGTGGATGATGTGTACACCAACGAGGCCAAAGACCGTCAGGCACTCTTCCACCAGATCAAGACACTTTCGGAACTCAACCAGCAGGTCAGTCGCGATGCTGTTAACCTCACCAATGCGCTTAAAGTGGATCCGAAACTGCGCGGCAACTGGGGGGAGCTGGCACTCACGCGCGTGCTGGAGATGTCGGGGCTGGAGGAGGGTCGCGAGTATCATCGCCAGGTTGCCACCGTGGACACCGAGGGCGATCGCTACTTTCCCGATGTCGTGGTCCACCTCCCGGAAAGCAAGGATGTGATCATCGACTCGAAGGTGACACTGGTGGCCTACGAGCAGTACTCCAGCGCCGAGACCGACGAGCAGCGCGCCACAGCGCTGGCCGGGCACCTCGCGGCGATACGCGCGCGTGTCAAGGAGCTGAGCGACAAGAAGTACGATCAACTCGAGGGCGTACGCACGCTGGACTACGTGCTGCTCTTTGTGCCCATCGAAGGCGCATTTCTCACGGCCATTCGCGAAGAC
>Ga0315284_10002260_pt1 | contig 27667 bp, 36 predicted proteins | sample YL17G09_16_MG_FD_203696 | JGI IMG/M metagenome (GOLD analysis project Ga0315284, IMG submission 203696) | Sediment microbial communities from Yellowstone Lake, YNP, Wyoming, USA - YL17G09_16 | ecosystem: Environmental > Aquatic > Freshwater > Lake > Sediment | place: USA: Wyoming | collected...
CCTGATCTCAACTCACAACAAAGGAAATAAACAATGGCAATTCTTACCGGTCCTACAGCTCGTTTTAAGCGCAATATGGGTGGAGTTATGTACGCCAAGTTCCCAATGGCGGCATCCATCACGATCTTTGAGGGTGCACTCGTCGTCCTCAACGCATCCGGCAACGCAACCAACGCTGTTGACACAGCATCACACATCTTCGTCGGAATCTGCACCAACACCGTCACAAACGGAGTCACTGCCGGCGCCGTGCTGGTCGAAGTTGAGTACGGCCACGAGGAACTCCTCACATCCTCAGCAACCCTCGCCGCCGTCACAGGCGCACCCGCCGTTGTCACGGACAACGACAGCGTTACGACAGTCGCTCTCGGCACCAACGACATCAAGGTCGGCGTTGTGACTGAGTTCGTCTCGGCGACAAGAGCGTGGGTTGGTATCCGCGTTGCACAGACCGTCTGATAACTAACCCTCACACATAAAGGAAAAATAAATCATGGCATCAGCATCTAACATCATCAACAGGGACGCCCTCGACGCCTCTCTGACGACATTCCGGACAGTCTTCGAGGAGCTCTTTACGTCAGCCGGCAACGACGCGATCGTCAATGCCTTCTGCGCAGAGGTCTCCGCTGAGGGTGGCCAGACCTACCAGGCCCTCTTCCAGGACTTCCTTGGAACGTGGCAGGAGTTCCTCGGCGCACGAGAGGTGAGCCCCTCACGCGTCAGCGCTCTCAACATCACGCTCAAGACATACGCTCAGAGCATGTCCATCCCCCGCAAGGACTTCCAGTACGACAAGATCGGCACGGTTGCTGCACGCATCCGCACCTTCCTCTCAGCCCAGAAGTCCTACAAGTCAGCCATCCTCCACTCCGCAATGCTCGCCGTCAACTCCGGTGAGGGCACGGTTGGCTACGACGGTGTGAACCTCATCAACACGGCTCACCCCAACGCGCCAGCTGGTGGAACGCAGTCCAACAAGACGACCTCAGCTCTCAGCCCACTCACCTTCCGCAGCGGATACGAGGCGATGACCTCCTTCCTCCGTGAGAATGGCGAGCCCTTCAACGTGGTTCCCAAGTACCTCATCGTCGGTCCCAAGAACCGCGATATCGCCATGGAAATCACGAAGGCTGATATGCGCGGCCGCTCGGTTGCTAACACCGGCCTCGAAGCTGGCGCTGCAGTTGTGGCTTCCGCAGGCGTGTCGAACGTCCAGAACGGTCTCGTTGAGCCACTCATCAGTGAGCGTCTCGTCGGAACCCTGGATGACTACTGGTACATCGTCGGCGAGGGCCCTGGCGGAGCGAAGCCCGTCATGTACCTCAAGGGCATGGATCCAATGGAGCAGATCGACACGGATCCAAACTCCGCGAACGTCCAGCGCACGGATGCATTCACCTTCGGCCTCATCGCTGACGGCGCATTCGCAGCGGGCGCATGGCCCTGCATCTACGGTGGGATCCTCTGATAATTGACTGAGAAAGGGGGCTCGATCTAGGGCCCCTACACAACTGGGTGGTGCATAGGGCACTCAATTAGGTTCGACTCCTAATCATCCAGCCGGGTCAGAGAGGACCCTAACTAGGAGAGAGAGAATCATGACAGACATCAGCCTAATCGATACCACAGAGCTTCCCCACGAGGGACGCAAGACATCGGTCAACACGAATCCAAATCGGCGCCTCATTGTCAGGGTGACAGTCCGCTCCAACCACCTCAACCAGATGCTTCCTGATGGCCGCCTCTACGGACCTGGAGAGCACACGCTCCAGATCTACAAGGAGGACCTGCCACGCCTCCTGGAACTACTTGAGACTGAGGAGGACATGGTTGTTCAGGCACACAAGCGGTACGAGAAGGAGCTCCAGCGCTTCCTAGATGAGAAGCCAGGCGTGCACAGTCCACTCCAGTTTGACCAGTCACCCTCATCCATCTTCCAGTACTTGGAGCACCGCGGCATCAGGCCACTCACAAGTGTGGAGGTGCTGGAGGAGATTGGCTCCATTCAGGAGGAGGCAGCCCGTAAGAATGCACAGATGATCAAGGAAATCCAGGGCGGGAGCGGTGATGACCGGTCCTCAACAGAGCTCCTCAAGCTCATCGCTTCTATGGCGGACACAATCTCAAAGCTCAATGCCAAGGTGGATGCACAGGCGAAATCAACATCGAAGGGATGAACCATGCCGTTTCTCACAGATGCTTACATTGAGACAGTCCTAGGTGGCAATATTGCGGGTGCTCGAAAGTACGCCGCAATTGCCCCCACCGACGCAGTCAAGGCCCAGTATATTCAGATGGCTGACATGGCTGTCGTCAGTCACGCCCGCAAGGGAGGCTACAGCTCTGTGTCGGCAGGGGTTCCATCAGTCCCAGCCACAGGTGAGGCATTCCAGATGCTGCAGGCGATGAGCTTCAAGCACTGGGCACGGATCGCCTACGGATACGGCAAGGACATCTCAGTTCCAGACACAGTGGCATCCTCCCTTCCTGACTCATCGGACCTCTACAAGTCTGCTGATGATGGAAGGATTGACCTGCCAGGACTCGATCGGGACCAGCTCGGTGGTGATGGTGGCGCCTCAATCGCAAATGGTGATGGCATCAGCACCCTCACATCCGAGCAGGTATTCAGTCGAGTCAACCTGAGGCTCTTCTGAGATGCATCACCCGTGTCACGACGTTGACTTCTGGTTCACTCAATCACTAGATATGGGTGGTACATGGCTATAAAGTATGAAGCTGGTAAAAGTCCTGCAGATATGGCTAAGAAGCTCGAGGCCATGATGAAGAGGGCACAGAATCCAGCCCCTGTCCTGAAGAAGGCTGCACCCCTCATTAAGTCCATCATGGATGAGAGCTTCATCAAGAAGGACAGTCCTGATGGCATGACATGGGCACCCAACAGGCCCTCGACGCTCGCATCAAAGCGGGGCTCACTCGGTGTGGAGAGCGGTCGACTGAAAGCCTCAATGTACGCGAGGGTTGTCGGCAACACTCTAGAGTTCGGTTCCTCAGGTGTGCCATACGCGGCCTACTTCAACTGGGGCACACGCTACATGTCAGGTCGATCATTCATGCCCAGTGGCTCCGGAGGGCGGTCAAAGATCGTCTTCAATCAGATCAAGCAGTGGCTGATAACATACATTGAGGAGGGCAAACTGCCATGAGCGAAGCAGCAGTAAGGGAAGTCCTCACAGAGGTGCTGGACGGCACCATATCAGGAGTCAGAGCGATCGACCCTGAGACACTGGCAGCAGACTACTACACGGGTGCTGACCCATACGGTGCAGCAGTTGGCGCTGTGGTGGTGCCCACATTCGACCTCCTGATAGAGTACGAGGCAACACCTGAGCAGATCATGCAGCCCTCACCCATATGGATCGAGAGGGTGAATGTGAAGGTGATCACCACCTGGCTCCTCGACTCACCGGCACTAGAGAGCTCTGAGTATGCCAGGATCAAGTCAGAGAGCGGTGACACGGGTAAGAAGATCAGGACTGCGCTGTGCTGGCCTGGAAAATTGCTCACAACTGACGGTGGCACAGTCACAGGAATAATAAATGGGTGCCTTCTCTACACAAGCTCCATAATTACAACAGATGAGGCTCCATTAGTAGGTGAGAGACCTGGCCTGCTGGTGACGGAGCACAACTTCACCGGTTTCCATATCAGCACAGAAGCAGTCTCCTAACAATAAACACAAAGGAATAAAAAATGGCCGTATACATCTCTAACATCGGTAGACTGCGAACAGCAGTTGAAGGCACATTCAACGTCGATGAGACGGCGACTCCCGCCAACTTCATTGACCTCCCAGTCGCTGAGGGAACGACCGCAATGACGTGTCTCCAGGATCACCTCGATCCTGCCACCATGCAGCAGTTCGTTCACGCCTACGCTGACTCTGACCTCGTCGGTGGCAAGAAGAGCTCCACGCTCAACTTCACCACACACCTCGCGGCCACAGGCAATCCAGTCACAGGCGCAGCAGCGATTCCATACCTCACCAACACATCATGGGCGCTCCGTCGAGTCCTAGGCACACTAATGGGTGGCGCGACATCAGGCACCCTCTCAGGTGTGGCACGCACAGTTGCAGTCTCAACGACAGCATCACTGATCAAGACCTCGACCGACGCATCGGGCATGGCACTTCCAGGAACGGCGATCGCAGTCCTCATTGCAGGAAAGTATGAGGCCCGTGAGGTGCTCTCATCCAACGCCACTGACATCGTTCCAAAGGTCGCCTTCTCAGCTGTGCCGGCAACCGGCGCTCCCATCCTCTTTAGCACGACATTCCACCTCATTGAGAACCTCAGCGGCGCACTCCCATCGCTCCAGTTCATCGCTGAGGGCGCTGCAGCCAATGAGGCACCCCTCGGTGGATCCATCGCCGCGGACCGCTGGGCAGCCCTAGGGACACAGGGAACGTTCGGTATTGATATTACCCCAGGCGCAATTCCAAAGCTAACAGTCCAGCTCCAGGGAGCCTCCTGGAACCGCCTCGCTGCAGCAGCACTCGCAGCTCCCGCATCCATCGGTGGCTTCTTCCCAGTCGTCAACATGGACTCCGAGCTCATTGTGGGCACAGGCGCGACGAACGCCTGCCAGACCCGCAACAGGGTCTCACACTCGGCATCCACATGGCAGCCAGGATTCGCTGTCACACCGATCACATCACCTGATGGCCTCAACAGCTCCAATGTCGTGGGCTTCAAGAGGGCACGCGGTCGTGGCGTAAGCGGCAACTTCATCGCCTATGATGAGCCGACAGCGACCACATGGCTCGCGCTGGACCAGCTCAACAACAGCGGACCGGTGGCAAACCGCCAGTTCCCACACATCATGCAGCAGGTTGGCTCCACAGCGCAGGGAATGGTGCTCCTCACAGCCCCAACAGCCCAGATCTCAGTGGTGCCAACGAGGACGGACGCCGGCGGACTCTACTCACAGACGATCGCCTGGGTTGGTAAGAACGATGGCAGCATCTCCTCACCCACCACAGACCGCGAGCGCTCGGCCTTCCGAGTCCACATCTTTTGATAACGGAGAAATAAATCATGTCATTCATTACAGACCAAGAGGCAGACCAACACCCACCGGTCGTTGCCACAATCAACGTACTCACCCTCGCCGCCGCGACAGCCTCAGTTGCACAGCTCGCAGTCTCGAACGGTGGCACCACACTCCCCGGTGCCCGTCCACGCTTCGTCACCTTCGTGTGCGACCAGGTGTTCGGCATCACATTCGGAGTCGGTGGCAACGCGGCGGGACCAGCTGATCCAGTCATCGCATCGACAGCGGGTGACAGCCGCACCATGGTGTATCCCGCCAACACACCGGTCAGGTTCCGCATCGATCCAGCCCACCGCTTCTTCAAGGCGATCAGCACACCAGGTGGAACACTGCGCTGGTACGAGTCTGAGGGTCCGCGCACGATCTGATAACTGATAATGGGGGTCGGATCCGATTGAGAGAGTCGGATCCGGCCTGGTTTGCATACTTACAAATGAGAGGAAGAGAGACATGTCATATCACGAGATCGATCCCACAAAAGTCTTACACTGTCACTTGAGCTTTGACCCTGCACTCGACGAGGAGGGCATGGGCAAGGACTTCGAGCGCCACTTTGGTCGGGTTGGCGATGAGAGGAGTTCCCGCTACGGCAACAGGGATGCCTCACTCATCAGGGTCAAGCCCGGTATGAGACCCACAGTCTTTAAGCTCCGCCCACTCCGCATGGTCGAGAGGGCAGCCTGTGATGCACTTCCCACTGCCGAGAGTCGGTGGTTGAGGGCACTAGCCTACGCATTCACCGGTGCGGAGCTCGGCAGTGCCCTGTGCGGCAACTCTGAGATATTCCACCCAGTCGCCGGCGCAACCGGTCTCAATGATGATGCGATGGACCTCCTCGGTGAGCGTGTGGGGATTGAGGCCCTGTACGAGATTGGTGCGGTGGCCTACAACAGGAGTAAGCTCGGCCCTTTCGGTCAGGGCTTTGCACCTCTGCCGGTTACCTCGGCGCTCGTTCGGATTCGTCAGCTCCAACACCTTGTGGATACCCGAGAAGGGGAGACATCCGACACGAGGACCACATCAGTGGAATCAACATCGCAAGTGGTGACGCCCTCTCCGTCAGAAGAGCCTGGTCGTGTGACTGCGGAGGAGAGAAGTTGACACAGCTCCGTCGAGTTCCCACTGACAGCGGACTCGGCAGGGCAGTGTTGGTCCTATCTGATAACATCAGGAGGGAGACAGGACACGAGCCTCCCACCTGTCCATGGACCTGCTACTCAGATCCTGTTGTGGGTGCAGGGATCGGGCTGGCAAATCGTTTAGAGAAGTTCTCCATAGATGTAGATGACCAGCCGGCTGTTGTTGTGGCGGCATATGAGCTCATCAACAGGACCCAGAATCACCTCGAAGCGAAGGACAGGAAGGTCCAACGGGCTCAGAGGGAAGCAGAGGCGAGGATGAGGGAAGCTAGCAAGCCATCACGGTGACACGACGTCCACTTCTGGGACACTGAATCGATTCAAATATGTTTCCATATGGCCTACTTATAGAGTTGAATAGAAAGGGTGTGGCATGACTGATTTAGACGTCACAGGCACTATAACGATAGAGGGTGCACCGGCTGCTGCAGGAAGCATCAATCAAGTCACTGATGCGACAAAAAAGCTAGAAGCTGAGACAAAAAAGGCCAATGCTGCCACATCTGCCGCTAGCGCCTCATTCAAGAATGCAGCAGGAGCCGCAGGACAGGCAGGCAGCGCTCTGGGTGCAGTGGGAGGTGTTCTTGGTCAGGTATCACCTCAGTTAGGAGGCATGGCATCATCAGTGGGAGGCCTCACTAGTGCACTGGGTAGTATTCCCTCCCTCCTAAATCCAACGTCGCTCGCTATAGCAGGTGTCACTGCGGCATTCGCATACGGTGTGACTGCATGGAATGACTACAAGGAAGCACAGGAGAAGGCTGATAAGAGCATTCGCGAAGGAATCATACCAACACTTCAGACTCTCATTAATAAGATGAAAGAAGCGAATGAGCAGGCAACATTCAAAGAAAGGGTGGCATCCGGACAGGGCACACGACTCGAGCAGACCGCCTTCCTTCAGGATGCGCAGAATTATAGAGATGTCGCTACAGCGAGACTTCGAAGAACAGAAGACTCGAGTCAGAGCTATGAGGTTATCGCACAGAGAGGTGCAGCCCAGGAAGAGCTCCGAAGAGCTGAGGAAGTAATCAACTATAGAAGGCAATTACTATCAGGCTCAATTCAAAGGGAGCAGGAGCAAACTAGAAATGCCCGCACACTCAGAGCGATAGAGTATGAGAAAGAAATATTAGCAGCAAATACTGCAACTGATGGAATTGCTAATGCTGGGAATAGAAGGGTTGCCACCGCACGCGAGCAAGCAGATGCAATGCGTGATATTGAGCAGGAGCGCCTTGAGGACCACGTAGACTACCTCAGAAGGATGAATGAGGCTGAAGAGGAAAATCTCCAGGCCACACTCGATGTGAATGCCCGCTTAAGGGATCAAGAGATTCGTGAGTCCAATGACACAAAGGATGCTGTAATCCGAAATGCTCAATTAAGAAGAGACTTTGAGGAAAATGCAAATCAAGAGCGTGAGGAGATTGAGAGAGAAGCCTCTGATAAGAGAAAAGAGCAGGCACAGAATGACGCTGATATAAGGATTGCGATAGAGCAGGCTGTGGCAGGTGCGGTGGACATGGCAGGACAGTCGATCGTTGAGAGTGCAAAGAACGCAGGTGAGTCTGAGAGAGAGATTGCGAAGAAGCAGGCAGCTGCCACAGTCATCACCTCATCAGTCAAGGCGGCCATCGAGACTGCTGAGTCCATCGCGGCATTTGCAACCGGCAATATTCCAGGTGGTATCGCACACGGCATGGCTGCTGCAGCATTCATTCAGGCTGCAGTCCTCGCTGGTGGTCAGAAGCTTCCTCCCGCTGAGTCTGCTGATAAGTCAGGTGAAGGAGGAACCCGCTCACCCGGTGGCGGTCCTCGAAAGAGCAGCGGCGGTGGTGAGGGTCAGATGGCACCCATCGTCGTCAATATTGGCTCATCAGGTCTCGTTTACGCAGCTGACAGAGTGCAGTTAGGTAGAGACATCGACTCCATGGTGACTGAAGCCCGTGGACGTATGGGAAGGGGAATGTGAGGAGATATGGGAGCTAAATTATACTCAACCTGTTGGGACTTCGCCCGACTCGGTCTCGGGGCTGTGAGCGGCACAAATGCCGCAGTCTTTGCCGAGGCCACAGTGCCCAGCGGTGGTGGCGGCACCTGCGTCGGTAACCTGGGATTTGCCACCGGTCTCTACGCCCACGGCAATATCGGCATGAATCCAACACCAGGTACCACCACACTCAACGGTCAGGTGCTCAGGCAGTGGATCACGGCCTCCGAGGCCCTGGTGACCAATCTGGACATCACCTTCAACGAGACCAACCAGACCTACACACTGGCATCCACCGGTGGCGTGGGCAACTTCAAGGTGACCTGGCAGGGTGCACTGGGCGCTGAGATCAGGGACATTCTCGGTTTCTCAGCGAACCTGGACAACGCCTCATCCTACACATCGACGAAGCGTCCGAAGTACATCATCGTCAGCAATATTGCGAACCAGTCCGATGTGAAGGAGTCCTATGAGCCTACCGGCCGGATTGGCTACGCTGAGTCTGACAGCGGTCTCAGCTACAGTGTGAATCCTGATAAGGTCCCTCTCTATCGTGACTGGACACAGCCCTTCGAGACCCGAATCGGTCCCACAAACGCGGCATGGTCAGCAGCACCCGGTGTTGGTGGTGCCCCACTCCGCAGGAAGGACCGGATTGGCCTGACGGAGTCGGTCTGGTGGACATGGGAGGACTTCTACAGGCACGTGAGGGCCTCAATACCCTTCAGACTCTACTCACCAGGTGATGCCGGTGGCACGATGTACAAGATGTTGGGAGATGCGGCACACTTCGATCCGACCCGGGTCTCTCCCGACTTCGACAACCACTGGAGCATCCCATTCAGGACCATAGAGATCGGTGGAACCTACACTGCAGGCCTCACATCTGAGGGCGGCTGGGTGAACGTATGAGCTGGTCTGATGTTGTAGCTACAGGTCAGGGAGCGGTCGAGTTCCGCCTGGTTATTGCTGGTCATCCAATTGAGTTCGTGACATCCACGAGGCTCGAGGGGTCATCGACAGATGGTCGTGTGAGGCTGTCTCGGCTCGATCGAAAGGGCATCAAGTGGGGAGAGAGCCTGGACCCAGCTGCAGTCAAGCTCTCCCAGAGTGGCTTCACAGCACAGATCACAGACGATCCTGACTCCACAGTTGGAGATGCATTCAACCGTGAGCCGCAGAAGGTGACCTACCTCTCCACCACAATGACAGCTGTAGCAGGAACTGCGGTCGTCCTCTCAGACGTCTTCTCCAATGGTGACACGATATATGTCGGTCGTGAGTGCTTCAACCTCACGTCTAAGGTGGGCACCACATACACAGTTGACCGCACAGGCTCATCAGGATTAGCAACTCTCTACTCACTCGGCTATCGGGACTCTGATGTGACTGAGCACACAGTCAATGCCACAGTTGGACTCACACGCCCTGAGGTGACATCAGCCCGTGTCGGCTTCGAGGGTGTCACTGTCTACCTCTTCGCATACGGTGATGGTGAGACAGGGGATGGAACTCTTGTCTGGACCGGAGTGATAGAGACCGAGCCAAGGCTTCGTGACCTCACCACGTGGGAGTTATCAATTGGCGGTGTGTCCTCCATCCTGGAGCAGAACTTGGGTGCAGGACTCGATGAGACCGTCATTCCACGTGGCATCAATTACTCAGATCAGTCCGTCCCCAGAATTATCCTCCAGAGGAGATCAGGTGCAGCATTCGACAGTTCACTTGTCTTAACTGACACACTTACCTTTTACCCAACGAAGCAGTTCTATGAGACCAATGAGGCTTTCTGCACTGAGGTTAACAATCAGATTGTGACACTGACAGCCGCCTGGGGCATCAACCAGCTCGACGGAGTAGCAGGAAGAGGAAGACTATTTGCTGAAAATACCTCTGATGGATATTGGAGATTTAGGTACCAGACAGGAACAACTCCATACTGGCTCAATATTAGCGTCAATGGACTGATCGATCCTACAATGAACTCCATTGGTGGAGGTGATCCACAGGGAAAGTTTTTCGATGCAGTCGGCACAAACATTCGCACACTAGCAGCATCAACTACTTACTTTCCAGCACACTCTGCCGTCGACGGTTCGGGAATAGGTTCTTTTGCACTCCCCACAGCAGGAACTGTTCCCCGGGGACAGATTGGATCACAGGTAGGAATATCTGGCAGAACTGGCTTCCCTCTAGAGTATGTCAACACAATTTATGTTGGTGGTACCACAACATTCGTTGCCGGTGACAATCTGATTATCACGTGGCCTGAGGTGACACCTTTTCCGGCTGCGACATATAACTATGAGGTCACTGCATTCGACACAACAACAAGAAAAATTACAATAGCAGAGCCTGTTCCGGGATCTGGCACTGTTCTTTCGCCTGATTACATGAGAAAGTTTGATAGTGGTACTGTTCCCACTATCAAGTCATCACGCCTGTATGTCTCCAATGGAAACGTTGCGGACTTTATTGCAGATATTGTCAGCAACAGTGCAACTGAGGGTCCTCGAGGAAGGCAACCATACGTATCATCATCTCATGTCAATACCACACTCACAACATCAGAAGTCGATAGTCTGACAGTTGGAAAGCCATGGGTCAATAATCGATACTACGGAGGCCAATCCACTGTGAGCCTTCAGGAGTACATCACTGAAGAGTGTAAGATGTGTGGTGCAGTTCCTTCAATTGGTACTGATGGAAGGTGGTACCTCTCCAGATTCAGATATGGTGCTATCACATCGACTCCATCGTATGTCATCTCTGCAGACAATTACCTCAGTGAGCGGGGCACAGTCTCCTACGAGAGGGGAGCATTTGGCAGCATCAATGTGATCAAGCTCAAGACGGGCTACAGTATTGCTGACGATGAGTACACTGGGAGGAATATTGAGATCAATGATGCAGTGGCTCTCTCTAGAAATGCACTTCCCAGAGTGATGCAAATTGAGCCTAAGTCGACTGTTGTTTCAGCATTCTCTAGGACAGGTGTGACTGAGGACCTCTTTATTGATGACATCAACGCCCTGGGTCAAATATGGTTCTCTGTGCTAGGTAGTCCATATGACACCATACAGGCTGTCTGTCCTATGACAGCATTCACAACTGTCATCGGCTCTTATGTTAATGTGCAGATCAAGCAGATTCCTGATACTTCACGTGGTGGAAGAGGTATTTTCGATCGAATTGGTATTGTTGTTGGTAGGCAGGTGGATCCGACACAGGGCACCGTCACACTCACAATGATATCCTCAGTTGCACCAATCACAGGATACACACCCTCATCCAACGTCGACACGATCACTCTATCCTCAGGCATACTATATGATATTCAACTATTTGATCCATTTGTTGGAGAAGGATGGGCGATGGGTGAGGGATGGGTTGTCGGTGATCAAGTCAGAATTGAGACGACAGGCAAGGCTTTCACAAGCTCTGTGGGTACTCTCACAATTGTGAATCCAACTACAGATATTGTCCGCTTCAACTGGACCGGTGGCACGATTCCATCATCTCTGGATCTCACATCATCTCCCACTCTCGAGTATGACTCTGCAGCATCAGTTGCCACAGCATCCATGCAACGATATGCATATATAGCCGGCACAGACAATAGAATCGGATTCACACCAACAGCAACTGATGCAAGGAAACTATCATGACACTAGGAAGAAAAGCAAGGTACGATGGTGAGATAAGAAATCTATTCTCAGGCACTCCAACCGCTGCAACTCTAATCAACCAACCCATGAGAATGTCCAGGTCGAACTATCTGGTCAATAATATCAACCACATCAATGATCAGCGGAGTCAAGTTGTTGTCAACTGGTCTGATAATGATGCTACTGGTAGAGGGTTATCTTGTGCTTTCAGTGCTGTCGATGGTGGATCTCCCACCGGACTTATTATGAGGGTAACATATCAGGCAAGACTCGATCCAAATGGAGTGCCCTATCCACTCCGAGTGTTTGTTTCCGGATACTCAACTGACGGCACATCTTGCTCAATTAGAGTAAAAGTTTCCGGAAGCACAACAGGCTCTGCCACTTCAGCAACTTTCACAGGTATATCTCCTGACTGGAGAGCTCTTGGGGGTGGCGCAATAAAATATAAGATGTTCACTTTCAGCGCTCCTGTAACAACATCTCTAGTTCAAGTGCCTAGCACAATAGGATCATCCGCGCCCTCTCAGGCTGTTATTGCACCGATTGAAATAAAAGTTGAGGATCCATCATTTCCCAGGCTCTCAGCTGCCAAATTGGTCATATCAGGTCTCTATGCAGCAGAATATGTAGGAGGATACTAATGGCAGTCATATCACCAGTTCCAGTTCGTCCAGGATATCCACTCCTCAATGAGGTGATATCCGGAGCACCCGTCAGGGCATCCACTTGGACATCTGCAGCAGAGTCACTTCTAAACTCACTGGGAAGCACCAACATATTTGTCCCATTTCACTCACCCAGGGTGACAGTTAACGGTGGTGCAGCAACTACACTCAGATTTAGGTACACACCCAATGGAAGGGCAACACAAGTCCGATGGCTTTATCAAATAGAGTTTACAGCATCTTCAGGTGCACCCCTATTCTTTGAACAAATTGCTGCTAAGGCATCAAAATCATCCACAATAGAGACTATTGCATTCACTTACACAAATCCAAGCCTGATATCACAGGTCCGAATAGTTGGCCTGATAGGTTTTGAAGATACAGCATCGGCAATTGAGGATACAGACTTAGGAGTGAATCCAGCCACCTATCAGATTAGGGAGCCCATCACAGCTCGAGCATACGAGTCCATTGGTGGCCTATTTGAGGGTGCAACTTCCAAGTTCAGGAGATACTACCTCAACCACTCGGACTCTGATGACCTGTTATCACACTGGAACACATCACTGACAGCCGGCTCATTCCTGGTGAAGAACGGAATAATACTCACACGTCGTCAGGTACCCACATCAGTGTACTGTCCCACCCAGTGGCACATAAGGGCAGCGATGAGCACCACACTGTACGGCGGTAAGGTCACAGTCACAAATAACAAGCCGGCAAACCAAATTGTCAATCACCTCGTCATGCCCAACACCGATTTCGCTGCAGCAAATACTTACTATAATTTCACCATGCCTAGATCTTTCACATGGTCGAAGGCGGCATCTGCCACTGCAACACTAACGAGAACAAACCACGGTTTCATCACGATGGAGTACATTTACATTGACTCCACAACAAATGCAACTGAACTTCCAATTGGCACGTATCAGGTGACAAGCACCGGTGTTAACACTATCACCATCAACACAGGTGTGGTGGGCACTGCATCCGGATCCTGCACAAATGATCTTCAGTTCGACGCTGAGGACTACAATGATAACTCAGGAATGCCATCAGCAGTCGAACAGTTCTATGACGTCATTTACCGTGTTGATAATGCTGCTGGTAAATTGTACGTGTCAAACGTGGCCTGCGAGGAAGTCCTCACATAGTAGGATGGGTTTCCACCCATCCCGAATAAAAGAGTGTCTCAGAAGTCAACGTCGTGTCACCGCGATATATGTATAGGAGTGGAGCTCCACTCAGAGTAGAGGAGAATAAGAATGTCGACCATCGTAACAGATCTCGAGCCCATCACAAGAGCGGAGCTCGACAGAATCGTTCTACTATCAGTATCACACATCCTGGAGAATATTCCCGGCATACCCGACACAGACCTGCTCGACCTGAGCCGGCTGCGCATCACCTACGACAGTGGCAAGTTCCTCCTAGAGCTCCTACCTCCCGCCCCTCCTGAAGAGCCCGGAGTCTAAGGGGGCCAATGGCGACTTTTACAATCACATCGACGAGGAACTTCGACTCGATCGACTTCGTCTCGAGGACAGGCTCCGACACCTACAACATCACAGGTGCCGGCAAGCTCATCATCAACACTGACACGAGGTACTGCCTCAACTCAGATGCCACGAAGGGCAATATGGGCATCCTCGCCATCGACCGTTTCACGACAGGTGGAGAGATATTTGTCGATGGCACCTCCGTCCGAATCATCCCCTTCTCCTCAGGTGGCGGACTCGTGCCGGCAATTGGCACAACGATATCACAGGGGGCGACGACATCTGCCCTCCTCGGTGTGTTTCCCAACCTAGCATCACCTCCCACTGCGGCTGCTGCTGCAATGCCCGCCTCAGGCTGGATCAAGGTGAAGGACAAGGTGGGTAATTACTCATCCGGTGCGCTGACAGGAATAACTGCCACTGCAACAGGTCCGGATCGTGTGGGCTGGATCGAGGTGGTTGCCGCGCAATCGATCAACTTCGCCTTCGCAGACAACGGCACATTCAGGGCATCAGGTGACTGGTTCACACTCCCAGGAGATCCGAGCCTGGGTGGCGGTGACCTCCTCACAACAGGCCTAGACTCAACCACATATCAGATTCCTGCATCACTGGCAGAGACCTACTGGGGTGGTGTCTGGGTTGAGACGGGACCGGGCACCAGTGTCTACAAGTTCTTTCCAGCATTCGGTGCCTCAGGCGGTGACTACGTCGGTGCAAATACAGTCGCCACAGATGATCACCGTGGATCGCTCTGCTGGATCAGCACACAGGGCCTCCTTAGGCTCGGATCTGATGGCACTAATAGGAACGGCTACCTCCCACCTGCCGGCTGTAGGATTCGAGTTCCCAATATCAACTTCATCATCTCCATCCTCGCATCAGCCGCAAACGTGGTGCCCAACTCCACACTCGCATCCCGTCCAGAGTTTTTAGTGTCTTCTGGCGGTAATGTCATTCTCTCAAATGTCAACTCGTCCTGGTACATGAACTTCTTAAATGGCAATCAACTACAGATCACCGACTCTAGCATTCTCGATGCCATAATCATCAGTAGATATGCAAAGTCAAAGCCTATCCTGAGCAATGTGGGTATTGGTGGCGTAGCACATGCAACAGGATACGTTAGCATTACAGCAACACTGTGCTCTCAGGGACTGGACCTGATCGATGTCGTTGCTATGAAGCCTCTTCCTATCACTAACGCATTTATAATCACACTGCTTGGTAACACGAACATTAACATGACTCGTGTGAAGGCGATCTATCCAAAACCGGCCATCGGCACAAATTATTACCACTCACTCTCACAAAATGACGGTGTCAGTCTAATTAGCTGCTCCGGAATTGGTGCACACGGTGGCTCTCTCACAGATAGAAACACCAACATTTACATCAAGGACTATGACTACACATCAGTCATAAATGGAACGACTGACGTCACACTTGCCGGCAGTGCATGGTCATTCACTCGTGATGTGGGACTGACCATCGATGGATTAAGCTTCGGAGGTGGTGGTCTGTCGACTCGAGTCGCTCCTGTTAACAGCGTATTTTTATTCGGAGCTGGCATGACGAACACAGTCGTGAAAAATATAGGAAGTCCAAGCTCTCCCCTCAACCTGGGTGGACCTGATGTGTCTGATGTGTCTTACACACATGTGACGCTCACCACTACGTCCACTATCAACACACCCAGTGCTCACGGCCTTAAGAGTGGAGACACAATCTTCATCACTAGAACAACAGACACTGCTGTCAATCCCGTCGGCACACTCAGGACTGTGACAGTGCTATCGACCACATCATTCACAATTCCCTGCTCCGCCGGCGCAGGAACAACAGGCACTGTCTCATACTCCCAGGCAATTTCTAACATTGGCATATCACTTATTCAGGCAAATGGAAACATACAGGACACCCTGGTTAGGTCTGTCTACTTCAATAACACACGCTCTGTCGGATTTCAGGCAGCTCAAGACACAGATGGCCTGGATGTTCGTGGCGTCTGGGTCGATGCAGCTGCCCGGGGAACCACAGAGCCACACAGCGCATTCAATGCCAACTATAGGGGAGTCAGACACCGATCAAATTTTGCTGCATCCACCACTATAGCAGGATCACACTTTGTCGACAATCACTTTGGTGACCTCACATCAGGAGGACTACCTGTCAATGCGACCTGGACGAGGAGCGGCACAACCCTCACAGTAACTGCAACATCACACAATATGATCACCGGTGACGGCATCATGGTGACAGTGTGCTCAGATGTCAATGCAGAGCCACTAGGTTACTCTAGCAGCATCACGGTCCTGGACTCGAGCACATTCACAGTTCCCTGCAATAATACCGGTGCGCTATCAGGCACACTGACATATGAGAATGTCGCCTCCTACGTGCTGTTCATGACCGGCTACTCACCCTCCCCTCAATCAACCGCCCGGGGTGATGTCAGGGACACAGTCCCAACAGCCACATACAGCAACTTGACCTACACTGCAGTGGCACCCGGTGTGCAGACAGTTTGGCAGCACCCAGACTTCATACTGGGTCACACGGGCTTCCACAACACACTTCCTCTATACGGTCTCTCAGGGGCCGATGCCCTGACAGCCTGGCTGTACGAGTACCAGATCAATAAGAATGATGGTTACGGATTCAGCGGCTGGAAGAATGCTGCACGTGCCCTCTCCTGCACACTGACAGGTGGAGGAACGGCCATCACTGTAGCGGACTCCTCGCTCATATCAGTCGGTGACCGTGTCTTGACCACAACATCCACCCTGTACACGGGATACGATGCTCAGGTGGTCTCCATTGACTCACCCACACAGGTGACAGTGAGCGTGCCCCACATCGCCTCAGGTGCCTCCGTCATCCTCAACTTCAATGCCCTGCCCGGTGAGGTACTGGATCCCAGTAGGGGCTTCAAACTCAAGCTCCGGAGGACCACACTGACGACAAATGCAAGCTCAACGCTGGCAGTCAGATTCTTCACCAAGAGCACGACCTCCTCTAGAGACATCCAATACCCTGAGTCAGGACCGGTCTACGAGTGGCCCCTCCTCTCCTTCGGCATCCCAGTCGGTCGCACCTTCATCCGTCCTCCGGCTCCCAGGGGCTTCATCGTTCCACCCATCATCACGTCCCCATAGTCAACCCATTCGGATAATCCGAGTGTCTCAGAAGTCAACGTCGTGTCACTGACAAATACTTATTGGTCGATCTAGCAGTCAACACTAACAAAGGATAAAGAAAAATGAGTAAGACAAATTCATGGGAGACAGACCTCCTCGCCCTTCTCTTCAACAACACCGCGGCCTCCCTCATCGGAAACGCCGGCGGACTCCAGCCCTCCTCAGTCGCTGGCTCACTCTATGTCTCACTGCACACGGCAGACCCGGGTGAGGCAGGAACCCAGACGACATCTGAGTCCGCCTACACATCGTACGCCCGAATCGCGGTGGCTCGCACTTCTGGTGGATGGACGGTGTCAGGCAACCAGGTGCAGAACACTGCTGCAATCACCTTCCCAGCGTGCACAGCTGGATCAAGTACAGTCACACACTTCGGAGTCGGCACAGACCTTTCAGGCGCCGGCAAGCTCCTGTACAAGGGTGCCCTCACACCCAGCATCTCAGTGAGCTCAGGTATCACCCCACAGATCCCACTCAACGGTCTCACAGTTACGGAGGACTGATCGTGGCTATAGCAACAGTCAATGACATTGCGTCAGGGCTCAACAGCTCACAGAAGCAGCCCTATATGAAGATCCTGACCGCTCCCAAGGCGGCTGGGGCCTACCAGAGCGCCTGGCTCGCACCGGGACAACCTGGAGCGGGCAACACACCTCCCGTCTACACAGCCGGCTCGGGCTACACATGCGATCGCACCACAGCCGGTGCCATATCATACACTAACGGCGCAGTCCAGAACTGGATCGCCAAGATGTCAGGTCAGTCCGGAGTGAGGGGAACAATCGTCCTCTACGACCGTCTCTGGTCCTGCAGCGGTATACCCTTTGGCGGTGCCACAACATACACAATTACCACACCCGGCTCACTCCCAGCCCGTATCACTGACGGTGGTGTGGGTGTTGAGGTTTGGTCAGAGCAGTTTGTGGCAGCGGGTGCAGCCTCAGGCACACTGACAGTCACCTATGTCAACTCATCCTCCGTTGGTTCTAGAACCGGTGTCTCTCCCGCAGTCGTCTCAGCCCCTGTTGCTGGACAACTACAGCAGGTGCCACTGCAGGTCGGAGATGTTGGCATCTCACAGATCACATCGACGATCAACAGTGCCACCTGGACATCAGGTTCCCGTGGTCTCACTCTCATGAAGCGCATATGTGAGATACCGGTCTCAGTCATCGGTGGTTCCAACACTTTCGACTGGGCGCAGGTCCTCTCGAAGGTGCCCAGTGACGCTTGCCTCGCCCTCTACTGGCTGGCTGAGACGACGACTGCTCCAACAGTCGCAGGCCTAATCGACATCATCGACAAGTGAGTCACCAGTGAGCGGCTCCGGCAACTACAGCCTACTTGGTAGCCAGCGCATCACCCGTCAGAAGATGGATGATGCCCAGGGCACCATCGCGACAGTTGCCCAGGAGCTCTTCTTTGGTGGCTCGGGTGTTGTCACAGCGACAGGAGCCTCCGCCGGCACCTCCACCGTCTCATCATCGTTAGGTGCCACATCATCACAGACAGGCTCCTCTACCGGCACATCGACTGCCTCCTCCACATTCTCATCCATTGTCACTGCCTCAGGAGCCTCCGCCGGCACCTCAACAGTCTCATCCTCCATTGGCGCCTTTGGACTGGGAAGTGGAACTGCTGCAGGCACAAGCACTGCGAGCTCCACCTTCTCATCGATTGGTGGCAGCACTGGAAGCAGCGCCGGTGTGGCCACGACATCAGGCAACCTGAGGGCGGATGCCCTCTTCACATCGACAGTGGCGGGAACGAGCACTGCGAGTTCGAGTCTGACGGGCATTGCATCACTCACCGGCTCATCACTGGGTGTTGCCTCAGTCCTCTCAGTCTTCCTCGCCACAGGATCACAATCAGGCACTGCATCGGGTATATCGACCGCAGACCTCATTGGAATCCTTGGATTAGTTGAGGCGCTAGCTGACTGCGCCGGCACCTCAACAGCGAATGCCGTTGTGGGTGGACCGGGATCGACTGGAACAGCTGAGGGAACATCCACAGCTGACTCACTCATTACATTCTCATTCACTCCGCTTCCTGACTACACACCAAAGTGCACCATCCTCAGAGTGCAGAGCGCTGGTTCGAGGAGGTTCGCCATATCATGACCATAAAGATTATAAAGATGGATCCCAACTCACAGCGAGACTTTGTCGTGGACTGGACATCATTTCTGGCAACCGATCCAGGTGATGTCCTATTCACAGCCGTCTGGTCTGCGGACCCGGGCATCACAATACTGGGTGGCCCCTTCGCACCCTCAACAACTGCCTCACTGGCCACAGCATGGCTCACAGGCGGGGCGGCAGGAAACAACTATCGAATCACCTGTAGGGCAACCACCCTGAGGGGAAGAATCATCGACTACAGCTTTATTATTGGCTCTTCGTCAGGCTAATAAAGCATACTTAAGGAGAGGAAACAAATGTCTGCATTCAAGATTAAAGACCCGGACTCTAGGCTCGATTACACAGTGGACTGGACCACATGGCTAGACGGTGACAGCATCTCATCGGTCACATGGATAGCCGCACCAGGAATCACTGTTGGCACGGGCACATATGCACCAACGTTCACAGGCACCTCGGCAACCATATGGCTGCTGGGAGGCACCGTTCACACGAAGTATGATGTAACCTGCAGAATAACCACAGCGCTGGGAAGGATAGATGATTACACATTCACTATTGCTGTGGAACCAACATAACACCTAGGAGACAGTCGTATGGATTATATAGCACTAACCGCAGCCATTCTGGGAAGCAGTGCTGTCACTGCACTTGCAGGAGGCCTGTGGTCATACCTCACCAAGAGAAAGCGGCAGCAGATCGACTGGGACAGCCAGGCGAAGAGCACAGTCATGAAGGTGCTGGATGATGAGAGGAAAGAGAATGAGAAGCAGGGTGCCCAGGTCGAAGCCCTCACGAAGCGCATTGAGTTGCTCATTCTCGAGAATGCCGAACTGAAGAAGCAGATCGCACTCCTAGAGCTCAAGCTGGATCGTGCCATGGAGATGCTTGAGGCACTTAAAAAAGAAAGTGTCAGACCACCTAAAGCAGTCTGACACCTCATAAATTACACATCGGGTCCTCTGACGTCCTCTCTCTCCTCTCCTCCTCCGTTATGACCCCGGCGGCTCAGCCCGAAATGGCTGGGCCGTCGTTATTTTTATCATCTGATAGGACTTTATCGCTGATTGTGATGGTGATTCCAGCAGCATCGAGCTCCTCCTGGGGTATCACCTTCGCAGTGGTGATCAACATGGCCCCGCGCTCCCACTCCAGTGCCTCATCCACAGTCTTTTCGAGGTGCTTGTCCCTCCACTCAGCACCCCTCTTCTCAGCCGCCAGCATTGCCTCAGCAATTCCGAGCTCAATGTTTCCATCCTTCACCTTCTCTGCCGAGTAGATGCCCAGCTCAATGAGCAGGATGACAAATCTCTCCAGCGTCAGTGGATTTCCAGTGGCCTTTAGGTAGCGAGTCATCTCATCAGCCGCAGCCTTGAGATCCTCATACTGCTTGTTATCGAGTCGAACCGTCACCTGCTTCATCTTAGACTTTTTCACAGCTTGAACCCCTCACTTTCAATTTCGTCATATGCGAGGTCCTCGACCTCGGCGTTGCAGATGATGCGGACCCACTTCGCCAGTGAGATGGGCTTGCCCTGACTGTATGCGAGCTCTGCCGCAGCCCTCTCCCACTCCCTTCTCTCGTCGAGTGTGATCCTAATGCAGTACGTGCAGAACTGTCTCTTGTTGCTGTTCATGGCGCATCTCCTAGTTGTTGAATCTTCTTGCTGTTTGCATCAAATAATTGTTCATATCCATTTAGTGTGAGATAGAGGTAGCCTGAATCACCTAGGTAGACCCAGTCTGCTAGAATGAGCTCATCGACGATGTGCTTGTAGTCCGATGGGACGTTGTGGAGGCGCCACCGCTTGATGCAGGCTATGCGCTGCAGGACCGCGTGGGCCTGAGGGGTGAGAGTGCCGTCATCCTCCCCTCCATTTAGCTTGTAACGACGCTCGACGATGGAGTCGAGGAACTTTTGCTTCTCTACGGTCATGACGCCCACTTTCGACCGTTGATGATGTTGTTCACGTGCTGGACTGAGACATTCCACAGAGCTGCTAACTCTGTCTGCTTGATCCCGTTGTTCCAGCACCGACGGATCGAGTCTGCACTGTGGGCTGTGAGTTTTCTGACAGTGGGAGGCTTCCTTCCCTTGCGCATGCAGTCCTCAACATTCTCCCTCTGTGTGCCGAGGAAGAGGTGCTCCGGATTGACACACTGTGGATTGTCACACTGGTGCAGCACATTCATATCCGACGGGATATCACCTTTGTTGAGAAGGTAGGAGAGGCGGTGCGCGTACATGCGCCCTCCTCCGCCCACTCTCATTCTGCCATATTCGCCGGGAAGGGGAGTGCGCCAAACATGACAGCCTGTAAGCTCACTCAAATCCCACTTCTTGCTCATCTTCTGTAACAACTTCTCTCTCTTGCTCTCTATGTCATTCATATTGTATCCTCCTGTTATAATAAGTATTACGTTGTTCAACAAACTACCAAATTATTTTCACATTTTTATTTGTCACCACGTTGACTTATAGACCACTCACTTGTCGGATGGGTTACCATATAGACTTGCTGATGGAGTCCCTCCTGTGTCAACGTCGTGACACTGGCGTAGGAGTTGGCTCACATTGCACACCTCCCGGCTCATCTCACCGTGCTCCCGGTGGTAGACGATTCTCGTGGCATCACGGCCGCTCATGTAGCCCTGCTCACTGTGCCATGCATCCTTGCCGGCGAGGGTCCTGAAGCTCTCAACGATCACACCCCGGAACTCCTTGCGCGTGGAGTGGTGAATGTGACCTGTCAGGGCGTAGCGGTGCTCGGTCTCTCCCCACATCTTGGGTTGCTCGGTCGCCATAATGGACTCCAGCGAGTCAATCTTCGCCTTGTCACCGTGGGTGGTCATGATCATCACCTTTCCGAACTGGTGGTAGGCTCGGTGAGTCAGTGTGGGTGGCACATGGACCCTGGGCTCATTGCGGTAGTAGGCGCCCAGTGCGAGGCTGAGCATGAGTGATGAGTGTGCATCGTGGTTGCCAATCCTGCAATCCACAGTCACCTTCTGGTGGTGCTTCAGTGCTGCATCGATGAGACCTGTCATGATCCTGAGGCCGACAGCCAGCACCTTCGCGGGGCGGGAGTCAGTCTCCATCCTGTGGCCGCCCCTCGTTGTCTCCTGCTTCTGGTTGTCAAAGTGGAAGTAATCCCCGAGATTGACGATAAGAGCCTCCTCCGTCCTTGGGCCCCTGAGGACGAGGTCGTGCATCGCTCCCACCATCGTCTCCTCAGCGATCTTGAGGTCGAAGTCTGTGCCTGTCTCCTCGCCCCATGCCATCATGCCGATGTGGGGGTCACCGAGGGGATAGACTGTGAAGAGTGAGTCATTCTTTGCCACCTTTGGTGCCCTTATTGAGCCCACACGTGAGGTCACCTTCTGGGGAAGCCGCTCCATTATGCCGGCAATGATGTCCTCATCTGATGGGGGTGCCACCTTCGTCTTCACCCACTGGGAGGTCACTCTACCGTCAGGTCCGAGGAGTGTGGATGTTCCCAGGAGGACGGCACCCTCAGGCATCGTGTCCATGTGGTCTCCCTGGAGGGGACGGCTGCCGAGCCACTGGGACTTGAGTGAGCCGTCATCTGCAAGCTGTGAGCTCACCCGACGGAGCTCGAAGCCTGCTGGAACTGGATGGACTGGCGATGTGATGGTGCCGATGTTGGAGCGCAGTGGGCCACCGGCGAGGCTCATCTTTGCGCGGTAGACGGTGCTCTTGGACACGCCAAACTTCTTGGCGAGCTGTGTGGTTGAGGAGCTGAAGCAGTCCCGGATCTCCTGAATCTGTTCTGCTGTGAGCTTTTGTGTGGTTGACATGGTCTCTCTCCTAGTTGTTGCACAACCCTTTGTTGTACATGTTTATAAATATGTTACATAATATCTATTTTACTAAAAAGAGCAAATTATTTTATACATTGTGCACTTTTGTTGCAGCACAAAAAGGTAAAACAAATAGACTGATACTGGGACTGGGAACTGGGATTGGGCTCTAGGTCTCTGACTGTCTGAAAAAGGTAAAACAAATAGACTTGATACTGGGGACTGGGGACTGGGGCTGGGGACTGGGGACTGGAGGCTGGCTCACATTGCACACTTCCCGGCTCATCTCACCGTGCTCCCGGTGGTGGAATATTAAAAGCCAACTAAGGGTGTTGGTGTGGTGGTGGTGTGGTTGGGTTTTGTACTCTATATTTAAAACTATCTCAATATAGGGAGGTGGTTGGGTGGCTGGAGCTGTGTGACTGTTGAAGTAGAGTGTGAGTGCCGCACTAGTTCGATTAAAAGCCAACTAAGGGTTGGTGTGTGGTTGTGGTGGTTGCTGTTATAAAAAGAACAGTATCAGCAAAAATAGTTGATAAAACTGTGATAAATCATCTGATCAGAGCATATTTATAGCTGTGGTAAACTAGGGGTTGCAACCTGGTTGACCGCAACCCCCAACCAGGAGATCCCTAGAATGACCACAAACAATAACGGAGAAGAGAGACTGGGTGGGAACAGCAATGTTCCTGCCCTTTCTACTTTCAAGAAGCGGGGCCGGCCCCAACTTTCACAGGCACAGAAGGACTGGAGGCTCCTATCAGTAACTGCAATGATCGAGTCATCGACTCCACACAAGTGGCGCTATCAGTTTGGCCATGCTGCTGCTACTGTGATGATCAAGGTGCTGGGTAAGAAGTACCAGGAGATTCTAAAGCCACTAGGCTTCAATCATGTGGAGGAGCACAGCGGACCTATTAGTGGTGTTGATACTCTCACATACTCCATGAAGTACAAAGTCACACGTGCATGGACACGTGGTAATGCTGAGGCAATTGCAGACCTCCAGTCACGTGTTATAGGGCATCTTGCCGGTGGCTGGAAACCCAATGCAACGAAGGGCAGCATCAAGTACCAGACACCGGTGAGTGATAAGCAGCATTCGAATATGCAGGAGGCCCTAAAGACAGGAAGATTCAGAAATGAGGTCCTCAGCACCTATGAGAAGAACATTCTCCTAATCCTGCTCCTTCAGGTGAAAGAAGGCTTCATCACTGAGTGGCACACCACACACAGTTGTGGTAGAAACTTTGTCAATGGTGTCGGAATGCAAAATGCACCAAATCGAGTGAGGAGCCTCATCCTTCAGGGCACCGGTGCAGAGGACAACGACCAGAAGGCTGCATGCGCAGTCATTGCACTTAATGAGATGGGCCTATCTGATGAGGACCGCGCAAATATCCTAGGACGTGATAAGATGGAGAGGCTGAAACTGTGCTTCGGGGGCATACCCAATGATAACGATGAGGTGGGATGGCGGCTCCATAACATGATCAATCCCCTCAGCTTCCACGGTGATCAACTTAGGGACCTCAGAAAGAAGCACGCATATAGAATATTCGCTATTGAGAGACACATTCAGGACAATATCGAGTCAATAATCAGGGCCCTGGGTATTGATGTGTATGTGTCGATTCACGATGGTTGCATCACATCACGTCCACTCACCTCTGATGAGAGGGCATCACTCAACATTCAGATCAGATCTCTGACTAAGTACAGTGAATTCGAACTAGTTTCAAAGAAGGTGTGGTCGTGAACAACGTCGTCTATCTAATCGATTTCCCCAGCGGCCATTACTACATCGGCTCAACAAAAAGCGCTGATTATCGTAAGCGTGACCACTTTAGAAAACTGGAGAATGGTAAGCACAGTAATTTGCATATGCAACGTGTCTTTAACCTGCACGGCACCCCTCAGTTCACAGTAATTGCTCAGTGTTCTGATCGAGAAGGGGCTTACAGTGTAGAACAACTTCTCCTGGACAAGCACTTTGGTAATGAGAAGTGCCTTAATGCTATGAAGTATGCACTAATTATGGATGATGAAGCATGTGCAAAGATGAGCGCTGCACAGAAGGGTAGGAAGAGAGAACCTCATAATGATGAGCACCGGGCAAAACTGAGCGCTGCAAATAAAGGTAAGAAGAGGCCACCTTTTTCTGAGGAGCACCGCGAAAAGATAGGCGCTGCAAAGAAGGGTCAGAGACATTCTGCTGAAGCCTGTGCAAAGATGAGCGCTGCAAAGAGAAATATGTCTGATGAGACTAGGGAAAAGATGAGTGCTTCACGTAAGGGTAAAATATTCTCAATTGAGACCCGTGCAAAACTGAGTGCTGCAACTAAGTTATATTGGGAGAAGAGAAGAGGAGAGAGTAATGACTGAAAAAAAGATAGATGGCCGAAGCCGCCGACCCAACCGGACACCCCTCTCAGAGGCGGTGAAGCAGAAGATTGCTGAGTCCCGTACGGGTCAACGCAACGGTCCCCAGTCCGATGAGACAAAGGCGAAGAAGAGCATTGCCATCAAGGAGGCACACGCCCGTAGGAAGGCAGAGTGTGAAGCCCTTGGTATACCCTACATGAAGCGGCGCAAGGACACAATCGCGCGTGAGGCCCGTCTAGCGGAGGCGGAGCAGGCGCTGCTAAAAGAGAGACTTCGTGAGGATAGCAAGACCCAGCAGGAGCTCGATGAGGAGCGCAGGACCAAAGAGTGGATTGCAGCGTACCGCGCGAAGATGCAGGCAAAGGCGCAGGAGAATAGACCATGGAAAAAGTTCTGAAGAAAGAAACTACACTCAGCCTGATCAAGGGCATCAAGTCAAAGATAACGGCACACCCTGCATACGGCGTCGACTACGCCCCGCTCCTCTGCGAAATTCTGATAGATCTCCTGGAGGCCTCTGAATCTAAATCAAGGAGTAAAAAATGAACAGTGTCGTCTATAGACACGAGCAAAGATAAGTGCTGCACGTGCGTTATATTTGGAGAAGAGAAGAGAAGTAGAGAATGCCTAGGAGGTCACGTAGGCCCTTCAGAAATCGGCTGTGTGGAATCTACCTCATACAGCACTCAGTAACTGGTAGGGCTTACGTGGGCCAATCAGTTGATATCCTGAGGAGGTGGGCGGATCACGCTGGTGGCAAGAGCTCAGAGCTCAATGAGGCCATCAGATCCGAGCCCACCCTCTTCCATTTCAGCGTGTTGGAACTGTGCTCCAAGGAGCTCCTGGGTGTAAGGGAACGCCACTGGATCCTGATGTACAGCACAAATACATACAACAAAAAACACGTGAGGCCCAAATAAACAGTGGGGGGCGGACATATTTATAGTGAGGAGGAGTTTATTATGTACAAATACGATCCGGATGAACAGTTAGAGTTGAACTTCGACCTACCTCAGGTGCAAGTTATAACACCACCACCCGCTCCTCAGGTGACACTGACAGACCTGGTGTTAGGTGGAAGCCTCGGACCACTACCTGAGCCTAAATCACTTCCACCCATCAAATGGGACTGAAACAGGGTGACCTCGTCAGGCTGAGGAACCAGTCGATGGTGTATGGCATTGACGATATGGAGCGCTGGGGAATTCGAAACTGGCGCCTCACCAGGGGCGGAATGTGCGGAATTGTGATATCAATTGGAGAGACTGTTGCTGAAGTGGGCCACGTTGTTGTTGAGGTCCATACACCTCAGGGGCCCCTGTGGACCACGTACGGTTCCCTAGAGCCGGTAGGAGAGGAAGATGACATTTAAAAAGAAGACTGACCCAGGCTACACCCCAATGAATCACAAGCGGGGTAGAAAGCCACAGGATGGTAAGCCACTGCCAGGCCTGGTCGGTAGGCGGCTCAATGATATGGATAAGGTGGCAATTGTGGTCGACTACATAGTGCTTGGCAAGGCCGCCACTGCAGTCAAGTGGAATCGATCCACAATGACCGTGGAACTGGCCTACAAGCGGGCACAGAAGGACCTTCCGTTGTGGGAGAAGGTGCAGGAGGGGGTGGATCAGATCTCATCCATACGCATGGATGAGACCAAGAGGACAGTGAAGCGTGTGGGCGCGAAGCAGTCAGCGGCCATTGAGAGGGTTGAGACCATTCGACTCGACCAGGCAGCGGCATCCGCTGAACTACTATTGACAGCCACCCTCAGGATGAAGGAGCTGGTGGAGGATCCCAACACGGATCCGGCGGTCGTCCTGGCCACCATCAAGACCCTTACAGACCGTGCCGCTGCCGATGCTGTCACCGCCTCCATACTAGGTGAGAATGTCACACCACTGGCGCAGACAATATATGAGGCTGATGCCCAAGAAGTGGCAGATGACAAGTGTGTAAATTGATCCGACTCCTACTCACACTTCAGTCTGCAGGAGTTTGCATACTGTGGGCCATGGGAATCCTGGACTTGCTCATACACCGGTGTGTCGATTGGATAATGGGAAG
>Ga0315284_10002261_pt1 | contig 27663 bp, 45 predicted proteins | sample YL17G09_16_MG_FD_203696 | JGI IMG/M metagenome (GOLD analysis project Ga0315284, IMG submission 203696) | Sediment microbial communities from Yellowstone Lake, YNP, Wyoming, USA - YL17G09_16 | ecosystem: Environmental > Aquatic > Freshwater > Lake > Sediment | place: USA: Wyoming | collected...
TACTTGGCCCTGCAATGGGCCATGAGTCTGGACCCGCCCAGCGTCGAAGAACAACGTCAAAACGCGATGAAACGTGAGCACCAACGATTGACCCCGGAGACCAATGATGATGTAGCCGATTGACCTTCTCTTCTCTCCACTCTTTCCCATGTTTCTGCAACTGTCTGATTCCCCATAGGTAAACAATGTCTGATTCCACTAGTCTCGTCCCCATGAATCTTGACCAGCTTCCGTCGGTGCAAGTTGGCAGCGATGCCGATTTCGATGCGATTTCCAAGTCGAGCGAGTTTCTTGCCCGCTTGCAACTCTTCACCAAGGGTAAGGCGATCAACAAGGGTCTCGTCAAGCCGGGCCACTATGGTATTCCCGAAGGTGAGGAAGTAGAGGATTTGGGGGATGTGATCGACATCCTCCCCTTGGCTCGCCGAACGAAGGCGATCGACATGAGCGACAAGGATGCTGTGATTGCGGTCTATGACGCCCAGAGCAAGGAGTTCCTCCGCATCCAGGAGAAGTCGGCCGAGAAGGATTCGAGTTGTATGTTTGGTCCGAGCTTCTTGGTCTACGAGCGGAGTTCGGGTCGCTTCCTGGAATACTTCTGTGGCACAAAGAGCGCCCGTGGCGAGGCCAAGAAGTTGTTCCCGTACCTGCCCCTGACCCAGCCCATGCTTGACGCGGCGGCGAAGAGCGGCGTGAACGTGACGGAAATGGCCCCGCACGGCCCGATTCCCGTGACCCTCAAGAGCAAGTTGGTCGAGAAGGGTGACTGGTCGTGGCACGTCCCGGTCGTGGTGAAGTGCATGACGCAGTTCAACAAGCTGCCCACTGGGGAAGTGCTCCTTCGTGAGATCACTCGCTTCCTCAATGTCCTGGGCGACACCAGCACTGTCGTGCAGGAGCCGGAAGGCAAGAAATCGAGGAAACGCTAACTTTTGCGCAATCCAAAACGGCCTTTTGGCCGCTAGGTATGTGCCGGAAGTGACAAACGAAGTGAGTCACAGAACATTCAGTGCGTGTAAACGCACTGAACATGACGCCGAGCGCGACTTTGCAGTAGCTAGACGAGCACACCCCTCCATATTTACTTCTCGCGACTAGCCAGCAACCGGGCTCGCAACCCGGCGGTGTCTTTGAGTTTCGGAATTGCTGCACAATGCCTGCTCAGTGGCTTAGTAACTGTGACGAGATGACTATGACCCCCGAAGTAATCCTCATTGGTAGACCGGCGATCGACTTCCAGTCGCTTCTCGGGATCACCTTGAAGGTTCTCGGATACAGCCTCAGTAGAGCGTCGGATAACGTGCAACGCGAGATGTCGGATGCTGAGCGGTTTCTGTCGTGCCTCGCGTTGATGCGGGAAACGCCAATCCTAGCGCCCAAGCTATTGTCTCACACCCTGTTCTCCGCGTTGGTTGTAGCGGCTGAGCGGGATATGACGGACATCCTGGAGTGTTGCTCCGGTATGGCGTTTGTGATTGCGGACACGCTGGCGCGAGGCATCCAGTGCTCGATTATCTCGGGCACCCTGGCCAAGTGGCGAGATGCCGTGACATCGGGCTGCGAGTCCGACGTGGAGCCGCAAGTGCGGTTCGCGTTCAACAAATTGCTCGGACTGTTCACGGATGAACACCTGAACCTGTGGGGCGATTATCGAACGAAGCAAGCCCCCGACAACATCACGTTCTTATTGGAGGACAAACGCAAGTGACTTTTGAATTGCCTATTGCGGACACCGGTTTCCATGAGGCCATGCGCCAGATGGTTGTTCTCACCTGTCACCAGTTTCGTGACCAGATCGTGGAGAAACTCATCGACCTTGCGAATGAAACCGAGCGACCGTTTAACGAGGCAGCCCACCGGTCGAGTCGGGTTGGCTTGTATCCGCTGAAACAGAAGGCTGAAGCAATCCGCAATCTCATTCCTGTCATTCAGATGATTGAGCCCAATGTCTGAAAACACGCAAATCAAATCCATTAAGTTTCAGTACCGCGACAAGATCGGCCGCCTCAAGGAGGCGGCCGGGATGGTCGAGATGCGCGACAACCGAATCTTCTTCATCAAGTCGCCTTTCGAGTGCAAGGACGACATCAAGTCGATGAAGGGCTCCCGTTGGCATGGCTATGAGACCGAAGGCCCGAATGCCGGTAAGAAGCAGTGGTCGATTGAGGATTGCACACGTAACCGGATTAACATCGCTTTTATGATGGGCCATAATCCCCTGACATGGTTCGAGCGCCCGTTGCAGAACTTCGAGTATCGGCCGCTGACTCGCAACGGACAGCCAGCCGTACTTATGCCGCACCAGATTGATATGGCCGATGCCGGATTGACGTACCACTACCAAATCTGGGCTGCCGAAATGGGGGTTGGAAAATCGCTCTCAGCCCAGTTGGTGATCGAGATGTCCAAGGTGCTCAACTGGTACTGGGTTGGCCCAAAAACCAGTATCCCCAACATTAAGCGAGAGTTCCGGCTGTTCGGATTCCCCTTTGAGCAGATCAACGTGGAGTTCTTGACCTACGAAGGACTCGCCAAGCGGATGGATGAATGGAAGTCTGGTAACGAGATTCCTCAAGGCGTCATTCTGGACGAATCGTCGCGGTGCAAGACACCGACGGCTCAGCGGACCAAAGCTGCCCAGATGCTCGCCGATCTGATCCGAGAAAAGTACGAGTACGAAGGCTACGTGATCGAGATGTCGGGCACGCCCTCTCCGAAGAGCCCCTTGGACTGGTTTGCCCAGGCCGAGATCGCGTGGCCCGGCTTTCTCAAAGAGGGCAGCTTGAAGGCCCTGGAGCAGCGGCTCGCCTTCTTGGTCAAGACCGAGATGGCGTCCGGCACGTTCTTCAAACGGACGGGCTGGCGTGATGATGAACGCAAGTGCGAAGTCTGCGGTGAGTACGCTGAGCATGACAATCACGACGGATCGCTGGTCGAAGACTCAGAAGACTATCACGTCTTCAAACCTAGCGTCAATGAAGTCGGCTTCATGTACGAGCGGCTTCAAGGTCTCGTTGTTACGAAGCACAAGAAAGATTGCCTCAATCTGCCTGAAAAGCGGTATCGCAAGATCACCTGCAAGCCAAGCGCGAGCACCTTGCGGGCTGCCAGGGCCCTGGCTGACGGGGCCATCAATGCTGTCACCGGTATGACGTTGCTACGCGAATTGAGTGACGGTTTCCAGTATCAGGAGAAGGTCGACGGTGTGACCAAGTGCCGCCATTGCGAAACCGGCAACGTCAACGTGTGGGTTGATCCCAACAACCCAGAGCAGGTCTACGAGCAGATTGGGATGCTCGATCCCGAGACCGTTATGACACTGGTGCAGCAAGAAGTCGTCTGCCCTATGTGCGGCGGCTCCTGCGAAGTCGTTAAAAGAGTTCGTGAGACTCGCGAAGTCGCGTGCCCAAAGGAACCCGCCTTGAAGCTGCTGTTGGAGGAGAACGAGGAGATCGGCCGTGTCGTGATCTTCGCGGGCTTCACCGGTTCGGTGGATCGTGTGAACCGCATTTGTCGGAACGAAGGCTGGGACGTTGTGCAGTGTGATGGGCGAGGCTTCCAAGCAATCGCCCGCGACGGGACCATTGTCCCTTGTGAGCCGTTGGACTACTGGGCCGACTTGGAGAAGCATCCGCGAGTTGCCTTCGTCGCACATCCTGAATCGGGCGGCATGAGCCTGACCCTGACCGAAGCTCGAATGTGTATCTATTGGTCCAACTCCTGGAAAGGTGAGTACCGGGGCCAGAGCGAGGATCGCGTCCACAGAATAGGTGCCGATCTCAACCGAGGCGTGGTCATTGTCGACCTGATTCATCTCCCGAGCGACTTGCGAGTGCTCGAAGTTATTCGAGACAACCGCCGTCTTGAACTGATGACCTTGGGCGAAGCCCTGGGCGACATCAATTGGGATGAATCTGGCAAAGAAGGCGAGTTACAAATCGAGGAAGAAGTTCAACTTGGAGAAGCATCGTGAAGAAGGTACTGTCATTTGGTCTGTTGTCTTTGGTTCTGTTGTTGGCCGCTCCGGCACTGGCAACTGATTACGAAAGTCTGCAAGCGACGAGTGTGCTGGTGAGAATGGATAAGGCTCCCGGCTCGGGCTCTGGCTCTGGTACATTGGTCACGAAGCAAGTGGGTCCGGTGACCCGTACCTTTGTGTGGACCGCTGGGCATGTTGTCGCGCCGCGGCGTCAGCCTGACGGCTCGTTCCAGAATCTAGTAATCATTCACGAATCCCGTGATAAGGGGCGTCTGATTGGCACCTTGTCGATGGAAGCTAAGGTGATCGCATACAGCGATGCTGATGCGGGGGAAGACTTGGCACTGCTTGAAGTGTTGGAAGACAACTTTCGACCGGTGATGGTTTCGGCCAAGTTTGATTTGAAAGGCGACATCGTTCCGGTCGGAACGGAATTGGCTCACGTTGGCTGTACCCTTGGCATGTACAACAGCGTCAGTTTGGGAATCATGTCTCAGACTGATCGAGTTTTATCCAAGAACGACAGGATGTTTGACCAGACAACTTGCATGTGTTATCCGGGTTCGTCGGGCGGCGGTATCCACCGACTCGACGGAACCTACATTGGGATGCTTACGCGAGGATCGGGTCCTGGCCTTAACTTCATTGTGCCGATGCGACGCATTCTTCCTTGGGCTAAGCAGATGGGCATCATGTGGGCCCTGGACCCCGCTATTGCTGTTCCCTCGTCAGCAGAACGGGCAAAGTTGCCGTTGTCGGATGGTGCAGAAAAGGCGGTTCCTGGTATTGATGAACAGCGAACTATTCTGGATGTGATCCGCATCAGTATCATTCGAGCGATGCGGCCCGACGTGCGGCCGACGCCTTATTGTTTCTTCGGGCGAATTGCCGCCTAGCATACCTGCCTAGTAACACACTTGCCGCCCCACTCAGCGATCCATGACGGGCATTAAGGGCAAGTTGCGTTGGTGGCCGGGATGCAGGCCCCATCTTATTAAGAGGCAACCATGAGCGGACACACAAGAAGAACCGACGCAAAGCGAAACAAGACCCAAACGCGAAAGACCAGCGTCTCGACGCCTGGAATTACGATTGAGGAACAATATGAGAATCAGGAAGAATGATGTTGCTAAGATCAAGCAGATGATCGCCCAGAAACAAACACAACCTGAGATTGCAAAGCAGTTCAAGGTTTCGCGATCCGCTATTAGCGACATCGCGACCGAGCGCCGGCACAAGGACGTGGCATGGCCCGAGGACTATGCGCCGGTACAAAAGAAAGCCGGCGGGCAGCGCAAGCTGACCGAGTATGATCCCACAGATGAAAAGGTCATGGAGTTGGAGTCCGACGTGGTGCATCTCCAGGAGGAGTTGCGTCAAGAACGCCGTAGAGTCAAGGCCGGGGCCAAAATGGCCGGTCTCTTCCGTGCTATCACGAAAGAGATGGAACTTCGAGTCCAACCATTTACCGCCCTGCCGGCTGCCGTTGATTTCCGACGTAAGGCCCAGATCAGCGAGCATTGTGTGATGCACCTGTCGGACGGCCACCACGATCAAGTCGTGCGGCCGGGTGAAGTGGGCGGCTTGGAGGAGTACAACTTCCCGATCTCGTGTGCCCGCGCTGAGCGTTACGTTGACACGGTGGTTGAATGGACTCAAGACACGCTTGCACCCAAGTTCGTGTTTCCAGTGCTGTGGGTCCTGGCCTACGGGGATTTCACTTCTGGCGAAATCCACAAAGCGTGCGAGCGATCTTGGTACAGGAACCAATTCCGAAATTGCATTGCGGCGGGCCAACTTCATTCACTAATGTATCGCGACTTGGCGGCCCACTTCGAGGCCGTTAATGTCTTGTATCTTGCGGGGAATCATGGTCGTCGCACCCAGAAGAAAGATTACCTCGGGGCGTGTGACAATTGGGACTATCTTGTCGGGGAGATCGCACGGTTGCATTGCGCCGGGCTGGAAAATGTTCACTTCACTATCCCTGATTCATGGTCGGCCAATATCAATATCAACGGCGTCGGCTTCAACGTGAGCCACGGAGACGACGTGAAGGGAAGCGGAGGTGTGCCGTGGTATGGAATGACCCGCAGACAAAAGGGGTTGATTGCTCTCGGTGCGGCAGCGGGGACTGAGCGTTGCCGCTATTTCTGCATGGGCCATCATCACACCAGTTCAACGCTGGCCGACATTGATGGGGAGTTGCTGGTAAACGGTGCGTGGGTCGGAACGGATCAATTCGCGTACAACGCCTTGGCAGGTTACCGAGAGCCTTCACAATGGTTACATGGTGTGAATCCCCGCCACGGTGTGTCCTGGCGGCTGGCGGTCAAACTGCGGCACGAGAATGAGAAGAATGGCCCACGCCGGTACATCATTGATGGCGGTCGGGACATCGGGCCACTGACCCAGTAGACCGAGGTGACTTTCACCCTTGTTGTGGTATGCTGGGATTATGAAGAGTGATTTTTACGTCTACATCTATTTTGAGCCTGACACTTTGGAGCCCTTCTATGTTGGGAAGGGGCGTGGGAGGCGAGCACGCTCTCATTTGAAGACGTGTTTTAATCCGCGAGACCTTAACTACAACAATCCTTTTTACCGAACTCTTCGTAAGCGGCTACAGAATCAGAAAATCCCGGCAGTTGTCATTGTGGCGAACCGTCTAACAAACGACGAGGCCGTAAGCACTGAACAGGATTTCATTCGACTGCTCGGCCGACGCGATCGACATGCCGGCCCGCTTTGGAACCTTACTGACGGTGGAGAAGGCCCCATCGGTCGGGTTATTAGTGAAGAGACCCGCCGACGGATCGGGCTGGCGAAACGGGGCCGACGACTCTCGCTGGAGCAGCGTGCGCATCTGAGGACAGTGAATCTCGGTAGGACTGCCAGTGAAGAAACAAAGAAACGAATGAGTGTTGCCCAACTCGGCCGAAAAATGTCAGAATCGGTTCGTCAGCGTCAACTTGGACGCATTTGCACTGAGGCAACCAGACGCCGAATCCGTCAAGCCCACCTCGGGCACCCAGTTTCCGAAGAGAGCCGACAGAAGATGCGTGCTGCCAAATTGGGTAGGAAAGCCAGCGAAGATGTGCGGAAGAGAATGAGTAATGCCTTCAAAGGGCGCAAACATACTGAGGCTACTCTCGCAAAAATGCGCTTGGCCGCCACGGGCCGAACGCCTAATCAGGCTACCTGCAAGAAGATGGCCAAAGCAAAATCAAAAGGACACGTAAGTGGCTTTGACGCTTGCTTGACTTTAGTGGGGACATACGATTCGGCAGAGGCTACTCGGTGGGCGGGCTACAACCCGATATGCGTCCGTCTCTGTCTGAGGGGAAAATCGAAGACGCACAAGGGATTGATCTGGAAATACACGAATAAACAGGAGCAGAAATGCAATCGGAATTATCCACTTGACAAAGCACAGGTGAGTGATGGAGAACGCACCGTGGAGGCTATTCGAGGGTCGGAAGGAAAGCGTTTGATTTACACGACAACGTAACCAATGAGCGGCGTGCAACGGCCAAGACTTCTCTCGGGTGTCAACCGCGTCTTGGCACTGGCAGCAAATCGCCGGTAGGCGGCCAAAGTTGCACGCCGCGTATTCTTGAAAGGTTCCTATGGACGTAGAGACACGAACATTGCTTGATGCAGCGGTAGCCGGAAAGATCAAACATACTCGCGATAAGCGACGTATCTATAAGGCGGCTTTAGGTGAGGCCCTTATTGATCTTCGCCAGCTTGGCAAGAAAACGATGGCCGTTATGAGTCTAGCAAACGTCGTACATGCTCGGCTACAGAGCAATACTGCTCCAAAAGACGAGACACCTCCTCCTGCGTCTGCTTGACGCTCTTGAAAAAGACCGCCGGCACCTCTGGTGTCCTACTGAAAGCAGCGGTTGCTTGTTGCTCGAATTCCGTGAGTGGTTGACTGAAGTTCTCTAATGCCTCTCTAGCTTGTTTGTAAATATCATCCAATTTCTGTAACGCGAGGAGAGCATCATTCAAGTTCGGACCCGCTTCCATGTTTGTTATCCTTTGCTAATTGGAGGGGCTACGCTCAGATTGGCTTACCACCCGCCATCCCGTTCGATGGAATGAATTTGGCCTTTCTTGACTTCGACTATCAACAGACTGACGATAGGGATTCCACCCTTCGTGGCATGGTGAACAAGGACGCGATATGTTCCGTTCTTAACATCCGTCGGGGCAATAACGATCTTCCAATCTGAGACGGCAAACAGTCTGATCCGCTCATCCCGGCCATCGGCGGACTTTGATGTACACCCTACGTATCCCTTCTGCTGATCCTGCAACCATTCGTTGACGGGTGATTCATTGTCCCTGGCGGCCAGTTTCACTAGGAATCCGGCACCTAACACGAGAGAAACCGCAATTCCGAGGTAGATAGGCGTCTTCATGGAATGCTCCCTGGATTAGGGTCCGGCTGGTCTGCTGGCTGCGAAACCTCACCTGGCGTTAGACCTGAAACCTACTCAAGTTTAGATCACAACCGGAGAGACCAATGAAGAAGCCCACCAGCAAGAAGCCCCGGCTCAAGCCTCTCTCCCTTTACCCGCTAAAGGCGGAAGAAGCCCTAGCACTGTTTATGCGGGTCGATCCGGCCGAAGTGAAACGCCGTATACCACAAAAGAAGGGTAAGGCGGCTTTATCAACAAAACCCACATGAGACCCAACATGGACCGCGAATTAACCCGACTTGTGCGAGCCATAAAGAATGGCACCATTCAAGATACCGATTCTGTGCGCGACATTTTGCGGGACGCCCGAAAGAGTCTTGACCGGGAAGAGAAACGCCTTACTGCCAAAGAAGAGTTGCTCTCGAAAGCGACTGCGGCGTTTATTCGTGGCTGGCACTATGACCCTATGAAAGGGGTCGCTTAGAGCCATTCGGACATTTGGGTGGCTTGTTCAGTTTCTCAAGCTGTGTGACACGCTCAGACAACTTCATAACTGCGCGAGCCAACTTCTTAACCTGCGGATCGTTGGTTTCTCTAGCGACGACCCTAGCCTCAAGTGACATATTGTTACCCCTTCAAGTTGAGATTGAAAGTCCTACCAAAGGATAGCTCAACTTCAAACAGTTTGATCCGGCCAGGTGCAGCCTATACCACAAGAGAGGGGTAAGTGGCTGCTTTGCCAAAAGGATAATTCCGAATGCAATACAACCTAGCACTAGGATTTGCTGCCCAGGCATGGTGTCCCCCCACCGTGTCCGACCGTGAAATGGACCCGCCACTTGCCTCGGCTGCGGCTTCTGTCATCAAGCCGCTCCTCAGCACAATCGAGACAGCCTGGGGCATCATTGCGAATGTCAACTGGGAACAACAGTCGCCCGAGTGGCGGGCAGCGGCCGAGCGGTGGCGCGATACGCAATGGCACGTAATTCTTTCTGGGCGATTGCCAAAGGAGTCCACCTAATGGCCAAAAAGAAGAAAGTCCCAACGCTCTCAGATGCCATGATGGCTAACATGCAAGACGGGAAGCTGCCCACTAGGATGCTGGGCATCCCGGCACCTCGTCCGACACCAATGGTCAAGAAGTATCCCAGTGGGATGAAGCCAAAGGGGGAGCGATGAAAGTCACCATCGAACACTGGCGGGCTGGCGAGTGCTTCGAGCATCTTACGGTTACGGATGACATGATCCAGTGCGACCCGAGTGGAGCCACGAGAGTCATCGTCCCCGTGGGTCAGATTGTGTTGGCCAGCTATGACGAACTGCACTTTTGCATCCATGATGCGATTGCAACCTTAACACAAGCCCGAGATTCCCAATGAACAACATTCGTGTGTTAGCCCAACGCAATCTCGTGTGGCAGTCAATCGACCTGTACATTCGAGGCGTGGGTGAAGGCAGCGACCCAACCATCCGGCTGACGGATGAACAGGCTCAAGCCTTGCTCGATCAACTGGTCGCCTGTGGATTCCGACCGACTGACTCTGCGGGACAACTGGAGGCCACCAAAGACCATCTGGAAGATATGCGGGTGCTTGCGTTCCACGCATTAGGCGTTGTACGCCCTGAGTGGGTTACAAGTGAGTGAACCATGAGTGTGACGCCGGGGTAGCGCCTCGGATTGGACGAGAAGACCCAACCAGATGGCTTCGGCGTACTGGGCAAGTCGACCGGGCTCCCTCGTCTCAGTGAAAACAACATACGCCCGACCAAATCACCTTTCCTGTTACTAACCCTTTTGTGAGTGAGACCATGAATAAGAACGACGATCTCGATGAAGGCATCATCGGGGGAGAGTGGCAGGAAGTCGATTTGGAGGCTGAACAATTGAGCACCCTGGACACCGAAGCCGTAGACGGCTTTGATCCGGCGCTCCCGTTCGATGATGAACTCGATGATGCGTCCGACGACGACGACGACGACGACGACGACGACGACGACGACGACGACGACGACGACGACGATGATGAAGAAGACTTCCACGATGAAGAAGACTTCCACGATGAAGAAGACTTCGATGGTGGAGACCTAGACGAAGACGAAGACGAAGACGAAGACGAAGACGAAGACGAAGACGAAGACGAAGACGAAGACGAAGATGAAGATGAAGACGAAGACGACTTCGACGAAGACGAAGATGAAGATGAGTAGCTGACCCGCCACACGCGGGAAACTCGCACCGTGGCTGGTGCTACACGGCCACGGTGCGAGACGTTCTGGCAAGTACCCGAGTTGGTAGCAGGGGCCGGTCTGTTAAACCGGTGGCGAAAGCCCGTCGCACGTTCAAATTGTGCCTTGCCAGCCTAAGTGTAGGATTTCTATGAAGTGTGTTTCGTGCAGTAAACAATTCCGTGCGCGCAATCGCACCTATAAGTATTGCTCTGTCGCTTGTCGGCAGAAGCATTATGAGTGGCTGCGCCTGCGGAAGAATCCCGCGCCTAAGAAAAGACGGTGCGGATACTGCGGCTATTGGTTTCAACCGTTACAGCACAACAGCTACCACTGCGATCGGGACTGCATGAACAAGGCGGCAGTCATCAAGCGACGTAAGAAAGTGAAGGAGATGGCGGTCGCCTACAGGGGCGGCAAATGCTGTAAATGTGGATACAAGCGGTACATTGGTGCCCTGGAGTTCCACCATCGCAATAGCCGACGTAAAGAGATCACCATTTCGGCGGATGGCTGTTGTCATGCTTGGTCAAGGGTGAGGCGTGAACTTGACAAGTGCGATCTTCTTTGCGCGAACTGCCATCGGGAGAGACATCGCGATGAACGTCTGGGAAATCCTCGTACCAACCGTCGTTGCAGGTAGACCGATCCCTGCGAGAGAGCATCGAATCTGGGACCAATACGTCCGTAACATCTCGCACGGTCTGACCATCATGCCGTCTGTCAAAGGCCAGTGGGTATCCGGTGACCAGTTATTCTGCGAGAGGATGATCCCGGTTCGGATTGCCTGCACACGGGAGCAGATTGAGGCTATCGCCGACATGACAGCCGCTTTTTATGGGCAACAGGCTGTGATGTTCTACAAGGTCGCCGACGAGGTGACCATCAAAGTGTACAAGCCAGCGTAGCTCAGTAGGTAGAGCCGTCCGTTTGTAACGGACATCGCGTCAGTTCGAGTCTGACCGCTGGCTCTTTTCTCAAATACTCCTTGGGAGATTCTCATGGACCTGAAAGCTAATTTGCTACTCAACAAGATGCCCAAAGACACTGACTTGCATGAAGTTGGAAGACTTTTGCAGGGATACGTGAATAAGTGGTTGAACTTCGACCAGCATCCGCAAGACGCCATAATCGAAGTCGGCAGAGGAACATACCCCAACGACATTCGTGTAAGCGTCACAAGTGTGGCGGCCGAAGTAGCACGGTTGATTGAGCGACCTAAAGGCCCCCTGTACTGTATTTCCGATCTTCACATGGGAGACCAAGGCCCCAGGGACAACTTCAACGGCCGCGAGAAGCAACTCATGTCCCTCCTGGACATGGTTGAAAGTAATGGGGGTCGCCTCATCATTTGTGGCGACCTGTTCGAGTTGTGGCAGTCCAACATTTCCAAGGTCATCACCAAGCGCCTCTGGTTGCTTGATCGGCTGGCCAAGATGGGTGCGATCTACGTCCTGGGCAACCATGACGCGGACCTGTTGCACTTCATTGGGCCGCAGTGGCTTGCCAAGGCTCACCCGCTCTTCAAGACGATGCGGACGGAACACCGTGAGACCATCGGCGGCAAAGATTTCATCTTCGTGCATGGTCATGCGGCTGACCCCTACTGTGCCGGTGACACGCCAGGACTAGGCCGCATTACTGCAATCTACTCGGGTCTGGCCGAGGACAAGAACGGTGGGCCGATGCTCGACAAGTATCGCACAGTCGAGCAAAAGGTGGTTGGCCGGCTGGAGAAGTTAGTCTCCCTGTGGGGCCGCCTACGTGGACGCCCGGATCGCAACACCGAGATCAATCGCAAGTTGCGGGACTTGTACATTCCCATGTTCTCGCCACAACGACAGGTTGTCGTGTGCGGCCACACCCACTTCCCGGGCCGCATTGGTCAGTGGCACTACAACTGTGGCACCTGGGCCGAGCGAGTCAATAGTTTCGTGAAGATTTACCCGGAAGGTCTCGTGAGCGTCTTGGATTGGGCGGATCAGCGAGCCGAAGTGAACTTCACGCAGTTGCCCTACTAGGAGTCAATCATGGAACCCCTGCCCCAATACCAAACTTACGACATCCCCGTATCCGACATCTTCGTGGACCCGGACTTTAACTCCCGTGGCGATTTCACTCTGGAATCGCTCAAGAGCCTTGCCGACTCCATCAAGGAGAACGGGTTGAAGTTCCCGATTGTTGTACAGCCGTGGGATAGCTTAACAAATAAGTTCAAGTACCGGCTTGTGGCGGGGCACCGTCGGCTGCGCGCGATGGTCGCGCATCTGAAGGCTACGACCATTCCAGCAATGGTCGTAAGTGATTTGGATGAACATGCCGCAAAGAGGTTGAATCTGCTGGAGAACATCCAGCGCCAAGACTTGAACATGCTGGAAGAGGCCAGGGCCATTCGGCAGTTGTATCCCAAGGCGTCCAATCGCGAGATTGCAGATGCCATTCAGATGAGTCGTGGGTGGGTCAACGCGAGAATTCACCTGCTGGAGTTGCCGGAGCAGATACAGAGTTATGCAGCTACCGGCCTGCTCAAGCTATCCGATATTGAGGCTTTAGCCTCAATGAAGGTCCCCAATCACCGAAAGATCGCGGCAGCCGAGCGGGTGATTTTTTCCCGCAAGCATTCAAAGACGCGCCGACCGCGCGTAGGCGGCCTGGATTACAAAGCACCAATAAAGGTGCGAGCCAAGAACGCGATCAATAAACTGGTCGCTGAGATGTTGGACGCCGGAATCACGGGGTTAGCCCCTCGTGTGGGTGCGTGGTGTGCTGGTGAAATCTCGATGGAAGAGATTAAGGAAGATATTCGCAAGCATTTGGGAATCCAAAACGGCACTTTGGCCGCTGAAGTTGCGGAGGAACAATGAATACATCTAAATTCATTGATGTAGCGCGCCTACCAATAGGAACCACGATCCTGGTCGAGACTGACCTGGATGTAATGGAAATGCAGGTGGCGCAACTTGACCCAATTGATGTGTTCATTACCAGCACTGACCCCCGACTCAAGCAGCCAACGCTAGGCCGATTGCTACATTCAATCCCTGGCGGCCCTGTACAGCAGCCTATTAAAGTCTGCCCGGGGCAAATTGTCGAGGGAATGAGAATCATATTCCAGTTCCACAACGGCACTTACGAAAGTTCAATTGTTCGGTCGGCGTCAGTCAGCGGAACGGACTGGCACTATGACGTGTTTGGGAGAAACCCATGATTCTCGGTCTGATAGTCATTTTGCTCTGTACACTACTCGCCTATAGCTGGGCAACGCGGGCGGATGAGCAGCAGCGATTACGATCAATGTGCGAATGCCTTTGGCAGCGACTTACCAAGCAGGATAAGGCGAAACGCACCCATGAAGCCTGGAAGAGTCACGCGATCGCCCTAGAGGCATTCTGCGAGGCCCTCGGAGACGGCGATGAAACCGGTTGCGCCAATGCCTCGGCCGAGATTCAGCGCACACGCCAGACTCTTGTGTCTATGGGAGAGTATGACTGAATGAAGCTCTACCTGGATTCGGAGACATGCGGCCTCTTTGGGATGCCGGTCCTCTTCCAATACGCAGTAGAAGAGGGTCCCATCACGCTCTATGAAGTGTGGCGGCAGCCCATACGCGAGACACTCAAGCTCATTGAATGGTTCTTGAAGCACACGATTGTCGGGTTCAACCTGACCTTCGATTTTTTCCATTTGTGCAAGACTTTCACCGTTTTTCGGCTATGCCCGCAGGATTGGATTCCGTGCGAGCACATCAATGAGATTGCGACACTGGAGCCGCAGGGTCAGGACGGGCCATGCCTGAAGCCAGCCAATGCCCTCGATCTCCTCTTGCACTCCCGCAAGGGCCCTTATCAATCGCTCATGGCCCGCGAGGATGTCCGAATCAAGCGTGTGCCTACGGTATTGGCGTATGCACTGGCACAAGAGTTGGAAGCCCGAGTCCATCTTGACTCGATCTATTTCGCCCGTCGCGCCGACGCCGAAGCGCCGCGCTGGGGCGTCTTTGATAGACACGATAAGTACGGTGATCTGGAGCCGGACTTCAAGGATGTCTGCCTGCGGTTCAATCCGGCTGGCGGGTTGAAATTCTTAGCTGAGCACGCGCTCAAGCTCAAGCCCAAATTCCATTACCAAGACGTGGAGCCGGCATTACGTCCGGTCGAGTTGGGCTATGCGCCCACAGCGCTGGCAGTCTCTACCCGTAAGGACTGGGCAGTGTTTGCCACTGATAAGCCCGACCATATCAAGGGCTATGCGTGGCCCGGCATCATTCAGTCGCACATCGAGCATTGGGCGACTCGCGCGGACGCGCGGGAATACGCCAATGACGACATCGTGTACACCCGAGCGTTAGACCACCACTTTGGCGATCCAACCCCGGGCGACACTGACTCGATATTGGCCTGCATGGTTGCGGCTGTGAGGTGGCATGGCTTCAAGATCGACAAAAGCGGGATGGAGACCTTGGCACGGGCCGCCCAGAAGAAAGTCGACGCTAGCCCCGTCAACATCAACAAGCCGGGCGATGTGCGGGCCTACATCACGTCTGCAATGGACGACACCGAAAAGGTCATCCTGGAGGCGTCCACCAAGAAGACCAACCTGGAAGCGGTAGCCAACTGGACGATTGACGAGGAAGAGCTTTGCACAATCTGTGACGGCCCAGTAGGCCCGGAAGGTGAAAACTGTGTTCGATGCGGCGGCACTGGCACCCTCCCCGTAGGGAAGCATCCCGCAGCCACCAGAGCGCGTGAAATCCTGAATGTCAAGGCGGCTGCCAAGGAGGTCGAACTCTACGACAAGTTGATCCTGGCCGGGAAGTTCCACGCCAGCTTCAATGTCATCGGGGCCCTATCGTCTCGCATGTCGGGGGCAGACGGCCTCAATGCCCAAGGCATCAAGGCCACAACCTCCGTACGGCAGATGTTTCCCCTGGCTTGGGAGGGCTACGTGCTTTCGCTGGGCGACTTCAGTGCGTTCGAGGTGACGATCGCCGACGCCGTGTGCAATGACGAGGCTCTGAGAGCCGAGTTGCTCGCCGGAAGAAAGATTCACGCCCTGTTTGGCATGGCGATGTTCCCGGGCAAGACCTACGAGGAAGTCAAAGCGTCCGCCCATACTGAAAACGATATGTACACCAAAGGCAAGCAGGGGTTCTTCGGGACCATGCTGTACGGTGGCGATCACAGCACCTTGGTCAATAAGCTGGGCATACGCGAGGATGTTGCTCGTGCGGCGATCGAGAACTTCGGTCGCAGGTTCACGGGTGTGAAGCGGTGGCGGAAAAAGGTCGCTGACAATTTCTGCTCCATGAAGCAGCCCGGTGGCATCGGTTCACAGGTCGTGTGGGTCGATCCCGCAGACTACTGCGAGACTTTTCTTGGCTTCCGCCGCTACTTTACTTTGGAGAACAAAATCTCCAAGGTGCTGTTTGAGTTGGCCAATAAACCACCCAAGCACTGGAAGGAAATTGGCGGTCAACTCAAAGTGGTCCGTCGCGACCGAGTGCAGACAGCGGGCGGTGCCGTCCAGTCAGCACTCTACGGGGCGGCCTTTGCTATGCAAGCCGCCAACATGCGGGCTGCCGCCAACCATGAGATTCAGAGCCCTGGTGCCGAGATCACTAAGGGTGTTCAACGACGTGTTTGGGACTTGCAGCCGATTGGCGTCCATGAGTTTGTGGTGGCAGCCGCAAACGTCCATGACGAAATCCTCTGTGTGAATCACCCAGACTGGACAGACAGGGTTGCCGAAGTGATTAAGGTTGGTGTCGAAAGCTACCGCAACAGAGTGCCGCTCATCGGAATGGAATGGTGCAAGTACGCCGAGAACTGGGCCAGCAAGGATGGCGAAGGGGCCTCGGGTCTCGTGAAGATCAGTTACGAGGTGCCCGATGGGACAAATCCGTAAAGCCAAGGAGGGACCAGAACACAAGATACAGCGAGCCCTGATCGAGTATCTGGAGTGTCGGGGGTGGCTTGTCGAGCGGATGGCCAATGGAGCCTTCCAGACGGGGGTGCCCGACCTGTATTGCCACCATCCGAAGTGGGGCTGCCGCTGGATCGACGTGAAGAACCCTGGGAAGTACAGCTTTACCAAGGCACAAAGAATCAAGTGGCCCCAATGGGAGTCCTACCGACTCGGCATCTGGATTCTGACGGCCGCCAACCAGACCGAGTACGACAAGTTGTTTGCGGCCCCAAACTTTCGTAATTACTGGAAAAAGTCGTGGGGACCCATCCCCACACAAGATGAAATTAACAAATTGCTAGACGCAATCGAGTAAATGCCCGAGCCCTCTCAACCTAGAAGCAGCAAAAGCGTCTCGCGGGGAGCGAGAGCCTATGATGCTGCGCACCGAGCGGAACGGAGGGCCTACGCCAAGAGATACCGCGAAAAGAACAGGAGGATGCTCACCGCAAAACGGCGAGAGTACGTCAAGAAGAACTTGCAAGAAATTCGCGCAAAACAACGTAAGTATCGAGAACAGCACTTAGAAGCGCGACGCGCTGCCGCCCGAGACTACGCTAGAGCGCGCCCGAGACGCGCCACCAACTACCAACGCTGGTATCGGCACGGTCTGAGTGTTGCTGATTACCGCGCCTTATTAAAGAAACAGCATCATTGCTGCGCAGTTTGCGGTAAAAAGCCCCGTAAATTGGTTGTGGATCACAATCACACAACAGATAAGATACGCGGGCTACTATGCTTACACTGCAATTCCCTTCTCGGGTTTGCTCGTGATAACAAACTGATCTTGAAAGCCGCAATCCGCTATCTCAGTCAATCCGCCTAATTGACTAGCCAGTCAGCCCACTACCTCCAACTGTCTAAGGGTACGCATGGAACTTCAAAAGATGCCTGGCAAGGGCTTGTGTTTGCCCACCTCGTTTGCAATGGCTCTCGGTATTCCGGTAGCCAGCGTGATGGGGCGGCTAAGCGGCGGCCACTACAGCATAGTGTTCTCCGACAAGCGGGAGCCGTTTGGCTGGCGTGGCACCCACGTCCAGGAGTGCATCCAGATCGCACTGTCACTGGGCTTCGCGGTCACGCCGCTGGAGCTATATCCAGTGATTGCCGCACACAAGGGGGACGAGACCTTCGTTGTGGTCTACCCCGAAGGTAATGAGCGACTTTTCAAGGATCAAATTCTCACCAGCCGGGGTGTGCTGACCGGGAAGCGCGAAGTCCCCGGCGTAGGCATCGTTGCACATGCAGTCGCCTACGACCACGGCCGCATCTACGACCCCAACGGCGTCGACTACGCCTACAGTCTTGAGGCGTGCGAGAGCGTCCAATTCTACCCGCAATGCGCCTGGCGCATCGACCGCATCTAGGAGTCTGTATGAGATATTCTGACGAGTTGATGGCTGATATGCGTAAGCATTGCATTGCGCCTAAAGCCGGCTGGAACAATACCACGCTAACGAAAGTGGCCAACGGGGATGAAATAGCGCGTCAAGAGATCATCCGAAATAACATGGTGTTTGTCATTTATCAGGTAGACACTTACATCAAGAGTTTACCCAATATCACCTACCTTCGCGATGACCTAACAAGCGCAGGTTTCCTTGGGGTATGCAAAGCTATCGCTAATGTTGTTCGCGGCGCAGATGTAATTCACGTGGCATCGTATCTCAATTACTGGATTAGAAGGGAAATCCTGCTCATTCTACGCGAGGAGTCTCCCCACCTGACACCGGATGAAGAAGGCCCTTGTATCGCAAATGCGGACATGGAGCAGATCAGTAAAGACGATGCAAATTACTCGTTAGTCGATTTGCGAGACATGATTTACGCCTGTTGCGAGACTGAAACTGACCGCACGCTAGTTGGATTGCGCGAATCTCAAGGACTCAACTGTACTGAAATCGCGCAACATCTCAACATGCCTAAACGCACCGCCTACTACAAACTCCGTGGAATCGAAGAGCGTTTTGACAGGAGATGTAACAGTGCGAATTAACACCGTCTTCCTGGACCTGGATGACGTACTCAACACGCTTACGCCACACCTCATGGTGTGGGCCGGCGCACAATCAGACCCGCTGGATTACAGCAACTACCCTGGGTCAATGGAGTTGCATCGGGCCGTCAACCGTGCGCGTAGCTACGGCCCCCGCTATCCTTACACCAAGGAGGTCTTCTGGCGATCCATCCCCCGTGAAGTGTGGGCGACCACGCCGCCGTCCCCAGACCTGAACTGGTTGCTCAAGACGTGTCGCCGGCTGGTCGGCCGACAAGTGTTCCTGGCCACCACGGCCCAGGACACCGCCGATTGTCTGGCCGGAAAGTTGGACTGGATTCACAACTTCCTCCCGAATTGGCTGCACAAGCAGTGCATCTTTATTCAGGCTAAGGCGTTTCTTGCGTGTAAGGGTCGCCTACTAATCGACGACAACGAGATGAACTGCCGGCGGTTTCAAGGACACGGCGGCCTCGCGATTCGTTACCCACGGCCGTGGAACCAAGCCGCCGGCTGCAAGCCTCGGGAATATATCGAAGAAAATCTCGGAATTGTGCAATCCAAAACAGCGTGATGGCCGCTAGTATGGCGAGGCCACTACACCGCTGTATTTGGAGATCACATGCTCAACCCGCACATTGTTCCGTTTGTATCAGTCGCAGCGCTTGAGCACTCTGCCTGGGCTGCCAGCCGAGGCGAGACATTGCGCGTTTACGTACGGCCGGTCGAGATCGAGCGACGTGTAAACGTCCGCTACACCAACTAGGAACACCAACATGCGCCGTGAATTCCTGCAACTAGCTGACCGCTACACCGAGAAGAGCAACGTCGCCGGCTGGTATATCTCAGAGAAATTGGACGGTACGAGATGCTTCTGGGATGGCGGCATCTCGCGCGGGGTGCCGACTGTCCAGGTGCCGTGGGCCAGCGTCACCGACCCGAAGACCGGCAAGAAGAAGGCGAAGATCAAACCCACCGCGACGGGCCTCTGGTCGCGATACGGCAACCCCATCATGGCCCCGGACTGGTTCCTGAACCAATTACCGTGCTGCCCGCTAGATGGGGAACTTTGGAGTGGGCATGGAAACTTCCAGCTTTGCCGCTCGATCTGTGCCGGCGATGAGCCGGACGAACGATTCAGCAAGATCAGCTATGCGGCCTACTCGTCGCCTCCCCTGGCCAATGTATTTGCCACGGGCGAGATCAAGAACGCCAATATGGTCCGTGCGATCGACTTCCTCTCGACCGAGCACTGGATTCGGCAGCAGTTGGAACAGTTTGAAGGCGACTACTACTATTTGCCACCGGGGGTGCCATTTGCCAACGAAATCAGCTTCATGCAATCTCACCTGGAGAACACTGACTTGTCTGTGTGCTACATGCACCAACAGCGGAAGCTGTCTGGGGATGTGGTCGCACAAATCAACACCTTCATGGATACTGTGCTGGAGCAGGGCGGCGAAGGCGTTGTACTTCGCGATCCGAATGCGACTTGGACTCCTAAGCGCCACAAAGGCATTTTGAAGTTCAAGCCCTACTCGGACGCCGAGGCTGTTATTACTGGCTTCACCAGTGGCCGTGAGACCGACAAGGGCTCCAAACACCTCGGCAAGATCGGTGCGTTGATTACGGACTACAACGGCAAGCGCCTAGAGTTGTCCGGCCTGACCGACATCGAGCGGGAGTTTCTCAACCCTGCAATGTCGAAGGTCGCTGCTCAATTGCCGGGGCAAGACATGCTGAGCGGCTTTGAGGGTAAGTGCTTCAAGATCGGCCAGACAGTCACATTTCTCTACCGAGAACTCAGTGATGGTGGAATTCCAAAAGAGGCACGTTATCACCGTATAAGAGACGCGGAATAGTCCCTATCTCAACACTCAACACTCAACACTCAACACTCAACACTCAACACTCAACACTCAACACTCAACACTCAACACTCAACACTCAACACTCCCATGACAACTGCCTTAGATGCCGCACGAAGCTGCCTTGACCGGGCTCTGGCCACAGGCATGACGCAGGTTTCCAATATGGACCTGCAAAACTACGTAGCTGGAGTCACAGGACAGACCCGCGAAGTCATCCACGGAACACTCGGCACGCTGTCCGAATTCATTGCCTCCAGCGAATTCGAGAGCACGACCTATGACTTGCTCAACGCCGATCTGATGGGCTATGTCTCAGGTACGTTGGATACGGACATACGCCGCATCAACAAACTGCGAAACGTCAAGACAATGGTGCTAACAATTTCAGGGCTCAAATACTTCCGCAACACTGGCGAGTGGGTCGAACAGGCTCGTGCAAAGTACCTGTCTGACGATCCGACGCGAGAGTGGATTCTCGATGCAATGCCCAACTATCGGCTCACGGGTGAACGGTTTTACACCCGCGATAAGGGGAGCAAGCCAATGCGGATGTTTATTCTTCAGTTGGAGGCCGGTGATGCGATACTTCGGCGGAAAAGCACGGCTCGCCCGTGAACTGGCGGCCGTGATTGACCGCTACCAGGTCAACACCTACCACGAGCCTTTTTGCGGGATGTTCAACGTCGGGTCAAAGCTAACGGTACGCTCACGCTCTGCATCAGACGTGCAGCCCGATTTGATTCTTCTCTTGAAGGCCGTGCAAGGTGGTTGGACCGGTCCAGACACAGTGAACGAAGCAGAATACAACAACCTCAAGACCAAAGCGCCCAGTGCCTTGCGAGCCTTTGCGGGATTTGGGTGCAGCAACTCAGGGAAGTTCTTCGGCGGTTACGCTCGCGAGTCAACGGATCGGAACTTTGCAGCGAACGCGAAGTCCAGTTTGGAGATGTTGCGGCCCCGGATTCAAGGTGTGCAGTTCTCTCACCAATCCTACTGCGACTACGACAGTGACGCGGAGTTGATTTATTGCGACCCACCATACGACGGGATGACCGGCTACACGGTGGGCAAGTTCGATTCCAATGAGTTTTGGCGGTGGGTCCGTGAGTACAGCCGGCGAGCCATCGTGCTGGTATCCGAGTACACCGCGCCCGACTGGGCCAGCGTCGTGTGGGAGAAGCCAGTGAAAACCGACATGAACGCGAAGGGTGGTGGGAAGATCACCCGAATGGAGAAGCTGTTCACTGCGGGTGTTTAGGCTTCGGGGTCCTCTTGAAACTGATAGACCGCCGTAAAGAAATCCAACTCTGCCACGAAGGCGTGTAGTTCCTTGTGCATGGCAGCCACGGCGACTTCCAAGACGGCCTGCGAAAGAAGTACGCCAGGAGCAAGGACCCACATGCCGCCTGTATCGTCGATTGGTTGCCCAACTACGAAATGATCGACCGCTTCGTTTACCGCAAGGATGACCAGTCCAAACACATGGAGGTATTCGTCTTCAAACTAACCTAGGCGAACACATGCGATACATGGGCGGCAAGATGCGGATCGGAAAGCAGCTTGCTGCCGTGATCCAGACGTTCAACCCGAAGGTCTACGCAGAACCGTTCTGCGGAATGTTCTCGGTCGGCAAGCATGTTGCCGCCAAGCGAAAGCTGGCAAGCGATAACCAGCCGGACTTAATCCTGTTGTTGCAAGAAGTGCAACGTGGATGGAACCCGCCCGTGAACGTGAGCGAGGAGTATTACAACCACCTGCGGGACGCTGAGCCAAGCGCATTACGAGGCTTCGTCGGGTTCGGGTGCAGCTTCTACGGGAAGTTCTTCGGGGGTTTCGCCCGGGACCCGAGCATGAACGACTTCGCGACTATCGCGAGGAACAACATGCGGAAGCTGGCACCGATGATCCAAGGCGTCGAGTTCAAGTGTGCATCCTACACAGACTACGTGGGAGGCGCAGACGTGATTTACTGCGACCCGCCATACGCAGGGACCACTGACTTTTCGAGTGGCGAGTTCAGCACAGAAGCGTTCTGGGATTGGGTGCGCAGCTGCAGGGAAGTGGTGCTCGTATCCGAGTACACGGCACCTGGCGACTTCAAGGTGATCTGGGAGAAACAAGTCACTACAACGATGAAGGACAAGACCGGCAAGGGGTGCGCAAGAGTCGAGCGGCTATTCCAGAAGTGTCACTCCTGAAAGTAGACCGCTGCCTCCATGAGGTTCACCCCGGCAACAAACACTAACCACTCCTTGTGGATTGCGTCCATGTACTTGAACACTGCCGCACCGTCCGGCAATGCGGCGACATAATCCTCGCGGGCTTCCAGGGCAGCACTGGCTTCTAAGTGACGAACAAACAGCTTCGTTATTTCGTTCATGGATGACTCCTTTACCAAAGTGTACCACACAATCAGGTTCAGAAAGTAGGGATTGTATGACACAACAAGCATTCATGTGTGGCTGGGCGATCTTCGTGTTCGGCATCTTGGCCGTGACCTACGCGCTCATCCTGCGGGAGTCCAAGATGCCCAAGATCATCGAGGGGATGGCCTTGGAAGGTTGGGGCGTGGAGATGGGTCCGCACCTTGGACTCTCGGGCTACTACGCCAACTTTTTCAAGACCGGCAACGACTACAAGCCCTCGGACTGCCGCTGGGATGAAGCCGGACACGGCGAGACCTTGACCGAGGCCATCGTGATGGCCCGGGACATCGTACTGGGCGAGATGGTTGTAGTCCCGAGACCGGAGGAGTTCGCGTGAACGATTTGGACCGACGTATTAACACTCACTAAAACACCGAAAGAGAACCATGACTGAAACAATCTCTGCAAACTTCTCAGAACTTCTGAAACAAGCCTCAATGACAGCCCACGATTACATGCACGCGGCCGTCAGAAACATCAACGAGTTTTATGGCGATGGCTACGCTGAAAAGAACCCCGTTCTCGTCGGAGCCTTTATGCAGACGGCCGCCCACGATTTTGGTATGGCCGTACTAGCCCAACAAATTCGTGTTGGCCTGAATCAACTCGCAGAGTACGTGGATCACTCGGAATTGATGGCGGGGATCAAGTCAGGCTTGGACAACATCGCCAATAACCTCGGGCACGACGATGATGCCGTCGCCGAGGCCATCGAACGTCTCGCCCGTGCCGTCGAAGATAGCTTCTCATCACTCGAAGAATGAGGCATCCCATGAAGACTCTCGTCACTGTCGTTATTTCCCTGTTAGCTGGCGCGTGCGTCATCACCCTCACTGGCCCTCCCGGCGTGGCCCTGACCACCGTACTCGGAACAATCATTGTCACGGCCCTGGTCGCCAAGGCGTTTGGCAGAGCATGAAGTGCATTATTTGTGATAAGAGAGTCGAAGAACTGCACCACTTCTCCGACGACCCGGCCCAGAACTGCTGGTCCGCTGGGCTCGTGGAGTGGGTAACGGCGGGCTATGGCTCGGCGTTCGACATGAGCCGTTTTCTCATCTGTCTGTGTGACCGCTGCCTCCTCAACGTGAAAGACACTGGAGAGTCTGATGTGTAAGTGCCCTTATGACAACATCGAGTGTTGTGCAAAGAGTTGCCAGCAAATTGTGGAAGAGCACGGTCTCACTTGGCCGCAGTACCACGAAATGGAAGAACAGGTGCGCCGGACCCGACTGACAGATGCCCTATTCTCTTGGCCACAAGGTCCTCGCCGTGACATTCTCGTCCACCTCGTTCTTACCAGTAGGTAACCTACCATGATTCGTAACCCCAAGCAAGCCGATACCGACTTCTTCGACTGCATTCCGCAAAAGGGCGAGTGTCCGATTGGCTGCAATCAGTGCTTCTTCAATCGGCCGGGGGCCTACTACGTGCCTCTCGATCAACTGCCGCTGGTTCCGACTCCCGAAGAGGTGGGCAATGGCACCGTCCGCATGAACTGTGGGGGCGACTCCAACATCCAACGGGAGTTGGTCATCGCGACGGCCGCGCAGTACAGGCGGCGATTCTTCAACACGTCGATCCCGAATCTGGACTTCCCGGGCCCGGTCGTGCTGACCGCGAATCCAAAAGAAGAGCAGTGTGCGTGCCTGATTCATAGTCCGCCAGCAAATCTCATGTTTGTGCGGCTTCGAGTGAGCGGCACCAATCTGCAACAGATCGACATCGCGGTGGATCACTACACTCGGCGAAACGTGCCTGTCGTACTGACCTTCATGGCGTACTACAGCAGGAACCCTGTTGTGGACCGCACGGATGTTCCGATCCCGGCCGAGGAATGTTATGTCTGGAAGGTCCGCCACATCAACTCGTATTACTGCGCGACTGCCAAGTTTATGAGCTACGTGCGGGACCGCTACCACGACAATCGGCTGGTGTCCATGTGTAGTTCGCTAAACGATAGCTACTGCCGGTCCTGCCGCAACTGCGAAACCTACTACATCCAAACCGAGAAACGCATGAGGGACGAATGACCACGCGCAAGCAAGAAGTTGACTTTGCCTCTGAACTGTTCAGTAACACACTGGACGAGGCTGTCTCCTGGATCAGCCGGTACCTAACCCCGGACGAAGTGTTCACGGAAGACGCCTTGGTCGAAAGCGTTCGCCAGAACTACAGCATTGAAGACGTTTACACGGTCGATGATCTCGTCGCCTGGGCCCGCAAGAATGGATACGTCTACCAAGAATAAATCAAATAAATTCTGAAAAGACGCAATCCAAAGCGGCACTTTGGCCGCTAGTTATGCAGCCAAGCCCACTTCCACCTAACTGTCTGAGACCCCGCGCATGAACCCTGTCTACCAGAAGAACGGCATCACACTGTATTGCGGCGACCTGCGCGACGTACTGCCCAGCATAGGGGCGGCCTGATTCTCGATCCCTTTGCCGGAAGCGGCACTACCTTGCGGAATTATCCACTTGACAAAGCATCACTTGTGAGGTAGTGTTTAAGTAGATAAGGAGAATCTACTTATGAAGTACACACCACCCAAATTCACTACACTATCAGACATGGCTGCGATTGACGTGGGGCGACTGACAGAGGATGAGGCTCGCGCCATTCTGGAAGCGATCCGATGGCCCAACGGTCCAGTGTGCCCGCACTGTGAGAGCAAGGAAGTGACTCGGATCAAAGCCAAGTCGGAGAAGGTCCGCGATGGGTTGTTTCAGTGCAAAAGCTGTCGCAAGCAGTTCACGGTAACTATTGGGACGGTCATGCAAGGTTCGCACATCACCTTACGCCAGTGGGTTCAAGCCTTCCACTCCATGTGCTCGCACAAGAAGGGTGTTTCGGCTTTGCAGCTTCAACGGAACCTTGGCCTACATTCGTACCAATCCGCGTGGTTTCTCGCCCATCGCATACGCCTTGCGATGAAAGCCGATCCACTCGCCGACAAGCTCAAGGGCGTGGTGGAGGTGGATGAGACTTATGTGGGCGGAAAACCACGGAAGGGCAAGCGGGATGAGAATGGAAACCTCATCGTGAACAAGAAGGGACGAGGCACGAAGAAGATTCCCGTTGTTGCACTGGTAGAGCGCGACGGGCGAATCCGAACACGGGTTGTGGAACACGTCAATGCCGACAACCTCAAGGCTGCCATTCGTGAGAACGTCAATTCCAAGGCTGCTATCCAGACCGACGACTTGAACCTCTACAAGGGCATTGGCGAAGAATTTGAGGGAGGGCACCAGACGGTAAACCATAGCAAGGGCGAGTATGCTCGCGGTGAGGTCAACACGAACACCGTGGAGTCATTCTTCGCCTTATTGAAGCGTGGCGTGCATGGCACGTTCCACCACATTTCCAAGAAGCACCTACACCGCTACTGTGATGAGTTTGCCTTCCGGTGGGGTGAGCGCAAGGTGACGGATGGAGAGCGCACCGTGGAGGCTATTCGAGGATCGGAAGGGAAACGATTGATTTACAAGACAGCATAGTCGTATTGCCGGTTACCGAGCGAAAGGACCAAATGAGCACCCTCCAACAACTGTGGCTATATTTTACGTGGCTGAGTATTTACGCCCCCCTCCTTGTATTGTTTAGTGAAGTTGCCATTCTCTTGGCGACTTTGATGGCACTAACTCGAATAAGGGAATACTTCTCATCGTATGTGCGAAAAGCTAAGGCACGGAGCGAACTTCTCGCTTATGAAGGTTATCTGCTCAGTAAGCCACGAAAGCTGGTCCTTTTCTTCCTGTACATGCCGGGAACACTCATCACCTACTGGCATGTCTTGGTAAACCTCTTGGTTCGCCCGCATGTCACTCGCCCGAGTTCGGATCAACGCAATATAATCGACCACATCACCCTTGAAAAGGAATCCAGCATCAGACGTTCCAGCATTGAAAGCAAGGAATTGCGAGCGGGAGAAACTTGCATCTCGCACGATCGCCGCTAGAAACTCTCTGGTGGTGTCATAAACTTTGTAGCGGCGGTCAAAAAGATCGAGACGTAGCTTGTTACGGGCAACTTGCCACTGTTCCCACGCGATGTAAGTCACCAAACAAGCAATGATTAGCGTGGGAATCTGTATCAGAATTAGTATCAGATACTCTGGCATACCTGCCCTCATTTACTACTCGAAACAGATTGCCTTATTGATTGACTTTCCTGGCTACCAGCCGCCCTGTCGTTTGATGTTGTAGATTCCCTTGTTGGCCGACACCGAAATAGTGAGTATACTCACGATTGGCGTGCCACCCTTGGTTGTGTGATGCACACGCACTACTTGCTCACCGTGTTTGGAGGCGTCTACAATTTCATAGCTGGAGAGACCGTAGAGTGTGATGCCGAACCACCCTTTGCCGGCATCATCCCAAAACTCCCATCCCTCTTGCCCTTTACGCTGTGCCTCAAGCCAGCCTTTAACCTTATCATCGTACTCCTTTTCGCGGGCCTCACGCAGCCCGTGGATATATGCGTCGGTTGCGGCTCGTCTTGCTGCACTCTCGGCCCTTATTTGAAGGACTTCTCGCTCCTCAGCTTTCACGCGGAAGTGATTGTTAGCAAAGACTAAGAGACCCACAACAGCGATTGCTGCAAACCAGCCAATATAAGTCTTGAAAGCGGTCTTGTTCATTGTGCCCCCCTTTCAGTCAATCCCAACAAGGGATAACCTACTCAAGTTTAGTTCACAACCGGAGCACCCGATGAAGAAGCCCGCCAGCAAGAGGCTCAAGCCTCTCTCCCTTTATCCGCTAAAGGCGGAA
>Ga0315284_10002262_pt1 | contig 27662 bp, 25 predicted proteins | sample YL17G09_16_MG_FD_203696 | JGI IMG/M metagenome (GOLD analysis project Ga0315284, IMG submission 203696) | Sediment microbial communities from Yellowstone Lake, YNP, Wyoming, USA - YL17G09_16 | ecosystem: Environmental > Aquatic > Freshwater > Lake > Sediment | place: USA: Wyoming | collected...
ACAAAACCATGGTGGACACGGCTGAACAAGCGCTGAAAGCAGCAATAGACACCATTCACGCAGATATATCCACGTCAAAAATCGGCAGCGTCATCGAAACCACCATAAAAAACCGCGGTTTCAGACCAATCTCGAACCTGACAGGGCATTCGGTGGGAAGATACTTGATTCACGCAGGAACCAGCATACCAAACATATCGCAGATTTCCCTGACAAAAGTGAGGGCTGGAGAAGTCTACGCCATAGAACCCTTCGTCACTCTTCGCGAAGCCGGTGGCGCTGTGGAAGACAACCCGCCGACAACAATCTTCAGATTAGTCAAATCCAAATCAGCCAAAAACCCCACTGCAAAGAAGCTTGCAAAGTTCATTGAAGACAATTTCAGGACTTTGCCGTTTGCTGAGCGCTGGCTCAATGGCGCCGTTCCAAGTGAACAGTACCGTGAAGCTTTCAAAGAATTATTCGCGACAAAAGCGATTATGGGTTACCCAATATTTGTCGAAATAACCAGAAAACCGGTTGCTCAAGCAGAGCACACGGTGCTCATAAAAGAAGATGGTTGTACCGTTTTAACTTAGACGGTTACAGGTTTCTCTTTTTCTTTAACTTCCCTGTAGATTGCTGTTATTATCTGCTTGTCTTCGCATTTCGTGCATTTTTCAAGTTCTTTGAATATATAGTCGCCGCGTTGGAATTCTCTGACGGTTTTGATGCCGCATTTTCTGCATTCGATAGTTGTGAGGGTTGGTTGGGATTCGGTTTTCAGGCTTGCAATCCGTTTTCTGGATTGGAATAGTATGTACCCGGCTAGTGCCATGGCAATGAATCCTATGACCACCAGTGACAGCGTGGTTTCCATGGGCTCGCCTTGGTAGAATGCGCCTATGGCTACGACGATTGCCACTATGGAAAGTATCAGAGTTATGTATATTGCTGCTAGCACGAAGGTTGAGATTTTGCTGGGTCCGGAACTCGTTGACTTGTTGCTCACTTTGTTTTCCTCCTATTGTCCGATACCGATGGTGTTACCGACACCAACGATAATGATTATGTCTCCTTCTTTGGTTCTTTCCATGACGACGTTTTTCACTCGTTCAATCGCCTTGTCAGTTGCATCTGAAATTTCCTTGCGCATCATTGAAACCGCGTCCCCTATGTCTTCCTTGATTATCACAGCGTACAGCGGAATCTTGTCTTCCATAACTGACTCTTCAATCTTGTACTGGTCAACTCCAGGTCCGCCGATTGCAGCGCCTATGCCCTCAGCGATTTCGCCGACTACCTCGCCTTCCAGCTTCAAGCCTGCGTCAATCATTATTACCGCGGCGATTTTTCCCTTGTTCTCCGCTATGACTGCTTTCACTGAGTCTCCTGGTTTGCCCACGTTTCCTCCTGGACCTTCCGCTTTTATGACAAGTGCGGTGCGTCCTTCGAATGGTACGGTTGCAACGACGCAGTCTTTAGGAACTTTTCTTGTTTCGTAGCCGTGCATTAGCTTTGCAGCTATCAACGGGCCAGCACCGTCACCTATGGGTTGACCAAAAGCGAATGCTTTCAACGCACTGGAGTATGCTTCTGCCTCTTTCATAACCAATGGCAGTATCATTTGCAGCTGCATTATGGTGTATAGGCTGAGGGTTTTCTTGCCTTGGAGGTAATAGTGCCGAACGACCTTGTAGATGAAGTTAAGAGCCATGGCTGCTTCCAAGGTGTTCTCAAGATTGTAAACTTGGACCTCGTCGCTGGCTGGCGCCATGAGTTTCACTTCTTCTTTCAGGCGAGCGTCTCTGATGTCGAGGATGTGGTCAAGCTTGTAAACTATGCCGGCTGGATCCATATTTTGCGGGGCAATTGTGAAGTATTCTAGGTATCGGTCTACCCTGCTTGATGGGTCGGTGCTGGGTTTGCCGATTTCTTTTATCGTTTCAATGGCGGTTTTCCGCGCTTCGTCCCGCATGTATTTCAGTTTGAAGAGGGAGCCTTCTACTTCCCTGATCATGATGTACATCTGGATTCTTTGTCCGTAAAACATGAAAACTATGAAGAAAACGTAGAAAAACACGCTGAGAAGTTGCGATATTATATCGCCGCCTCCCAATTGGTTAACTATAATAGGTGCCTGCGCCAACATGTTCATATTTTCACCATCACTTCTCTTCAAAACTATAAGCACTTAGTTATAAAGCTTAGCATAATCCACGAATACTTTAAAGGGATAAGTGGGTTGCCAGCTTTCCGAGTTTCTCGTGGCCGAAGACCACAATACAGCGGGGAACGGAACGCAGTTTAACTTCTGAGTTCGGAATGGGATCAGGTGGAACCCGCGCCCTATGGCCGGCAAACCCAGACACATACGTTTAACTTTCCTTCATTAACCTTTCGCTTTTGCAGCGCGAACATTCACGTTTTATTCGGCTTTTTCCATCGTTACCCTGTTTAAAGGGTTAACATTGATTGTGCATGCTTAGCGAGGATAATGCAATATATTTTTATTGTTGCAGGTTCCATTTAGTGCTTCGTGCCTAGCGGTGGGGTCGTAGTCTAGGCAGGTATGACGACGGGCTCCAGAAAGCAAGCAACGGGTTTGCTGACCCCGCTCGGGGAATGACGAAATTCTGGAGCGGTCTAGAGAAACCCGTAGGAACGGCCATGTGCCGCATTCCGGGTAAAGGTCGTCGGTTCAAATCCGGCCGGCCCCACCAACGTCTCCATTTTGTTTTTGGACTTTGCGACGACGAATTTTTGTGCCTACTTTTCTTTGTTGTCTTGCACCGTTTGAATTATTTTTTCCATCATGTCTAATGCAGGATGCAATTCCAAAAATTATTCAGTTTAAGCGAAAGTCTGTGAAATTCTGTTTTTGAATACAATATTGAATTTCATAAGTTAGTTAAATGCCCTCCACTGATGTGTGAGTCCAACAATATGGAGGACATGCCCTTGAAGCAACAGGGACATGCAACCATATTTGCCCCGTGAACAGAGAGGACTCAAAGTGCTCGACAAAACAAGTTTGTCAGGATTAAAAAAAGCCTCTTTGTTATCCCTCTTAATCATCCTGTTCTTCAGTTTAATGAGCCGAATAGACTACATCGTCCACAGCATCCTATACAATTATGGCCTTCGTTTCTCCTACGACTGGGCAAACGGATACTGGATGACTTATCACGCCACTTTCGTCGCTTTTTCAGTAATAATTAGCATCGTATACTGGATGGGCTCCAAAAAAACCGCCTGCGACTTGAAATGTTCACTCGCTTTACTGTTGACCATAAATTTGTTAGCAATTGGCGGTCTTCAAGACATCTTGTTTTATGTTCTGTGGGCTGGAGGCTTACCACCCACTAACGTTGTCTGGTGGTGGATGCCTTGGACAGCCGTTATCGGAACTTGGAACAGTTTGATGCAGATTGGCTTTACATCCGTGATGTTGTGCGCCAGCGGGTTTACATGGTGGCTGGCGATTAAGAAACAGAAACCACACTGATATCTTAAAAATGTCTGAATTGGGAGTAGGGCTAAAATAAATTCAAGTTCTGCATAGAGATGAAGCGATTACATTGGTGTCCCGTCGAAGTCTGGAAAGATTACGGAGAAGAGTTCCGCAGTTAATTGTCTTAACGTTGGTCATCGTTGCTGTCGTCGTCATTCTGCTGGAGATATTAGAGGATTTTTTGATTGAGGGTCCCCATTAACAGGTGGACCGCTCCAATTAATCGTGAACGCGATTATTTTGCTCACGAGGAACTTTACCGATGCCGTGTCATCTTTGGGATACGCTGGAGTCTTCGTGTTGATGCTGCTTGAATCCAGCAGTCTGCCGATTCCAAGCGAGGTAGTGCTTCCATTTGCTGGCTACCTCGTCTCAGTAGGCCAGCTTAACTTCTGGGCAACTATGCTGGTTGCAACTGTTGCATGAATTGCGGGGTCACTGGTTGACTATTATATCGGTTTGAAGGGAGTGCACGTTCTTGCCGAGCATCGAGTTTTGGGCAGGGTATTCTTCACTAAAAGCCAGTTGGAGGTTGCCGTTAGATGGTTCAACAGGTACGGCGTAGCCATAGTTTTTCTAAGCCGTTTGATTCCGGGTTTTAGGACGATAGTGTCTTTTCCGGCAGGAGCGGTGAAGATGCCGTTGGCAAAGTTTGTCGCGTTCACAACAGCTGGTTGTATCCTGTGGAATGGCTTGTTGATTTACGTTGGCGTTTTCTTGGGAGCGAGGTGGCGGGTGTTTTGCATTACCTGATTATAGCTGCTGTGGCTACGGCGATAGTGGCTCTTTTCGTGTTCTTGGTAATTAGAAGGAGGAGACGCTCTGCAGGGCCAGTCTCAGCCGAAGCGAAAACTTCTATGTAGAGGTTCCGAAGTCCGCTAGTGTTCTTTGAGGTTTCTCTTTAACAAATAAGGGGTACGTGATTTTTGTTCCCTCTACGTTCGCAAAGGGAGTCAACTCATGATTCGAGGCGATGTTTACGTTCAGGATGTGTTTGACTCTGATGTGTCTAGCTATCAGTGCATCTGAGAGTAAAGAGCGGTGGCAGCGCCAAGGCAATGCTTCGGCGCACATCACTGCGACGCGGTTTTCTCTTGTAAGAGCTACGAGTTTTAGTAGGTTTTCTGTGAATTCTTTTGTCTGCATGTAATCAGCGTATCCTCTGAAGGATTTGTTTTGCCATGCTAGGTTAGTTGAGTCATGGTGTGGTCTGCGGAGTCCGCCGAGTTCGGGCATGTGAATGTACTTTTTGTGTTCGGCTTTGAGGCTGTCTGGAAGGGTTTCCTTGTTAAATTGAGGGTTATGCCTAGACCGTGGGACAGTACGCACATCAACAACCATAGTTACAGCGTATGCTTTCAAGAGGTCGATAAACTCGGCTAGCGTCCGCGTCGAATGCCCAATCGTAAGCACTGTCGTTTCTTGCTCGCTACCGCTCATGTGTTTCCTAACTCCCGCTAAATGCTGTAAGAGAAAGCGGAAATATATTAGCTCGCTAAAAACGGCTTCCAACGCTTAGGTGCGGACGTACCCAAGCTAGCACCAGTTCGTATTCAAGTTCAACCTATATAATAGGGGAGGGAGTAGGCGCTTCCGAGCAGCTATAGTTTTATCCAAAGCAGAATATCCATAATCAAACCGTAAATCGCCAACGCCTCAGCAAGCGCAACAACCAAGAAACTCCTGAAGAACGTCTCAGGCTTCTCAGCCAACGCATTAATAGCCGCTGTCCCCGCTGCAGAAATAGCCACACCCCCAGTGCGGATTTGTTCAACTTGCTCTCGATTTTTTGAGTTATTCCCAGACTTTCTCCATTATTCCACAGGTATGCTTTGATTTGCGCGTTTCACACGTTTTTATGCACTGCCCAAGGCGGGTTGCGAAAAGGCTATGAACCGCGGAAACGAATACTGGATATGGAGTTGTCTGTGCTTTGTTAACAAAAATTCTTGTGGCTGTTGACGGTTCCGAATGCGCGAACAAAGCATTGGATTTTGCTTTGGATTTGGCTGAGAAGTACTCAGCGTCATTGCTAATTTTGAACGTCCTCGAGTTGCCAGTTTATGGTAGTCCAGATGAGCCTCTGGCGGCTTCAGCAAACATGACTTGGTTCGTGAAGGATTTACGCAAGGTGCATGAGGGCATATTATCTAAGGCTGTTGAAAGGGCTACCGCCGCTAAGCCAACTGCGATTGTGTCGACGGATATGCGTGAAGGTGATCCCCCATCACAGATTGTGGCAGCCGCGGGTGAGGGCGGTTTTGACGCTGTAGTATTGGGGCATGGCAGGGAGGGCAGGTTGAAGGAGTTGTTCTTGGGTGGCACGAGTGAACGCGTGGCGCATTTGGCGCGATGCGTCGTGATGATTGTAAAATAATCGCTCCTGTGCGTACGGCTTGGAAAAGGAAAATCAGGATAGTTTCTTTCCTTTGAACTGCTGTTTTCAGGAAATGTTCTGTGGTTGTCTTTTTTTTTCAGATACTGCGATGGTGTAGCGTTCGCCGGCTGATTTGAAGGCTTCTGGGATTACATCTTGGGCGCTTGACTGGAAGATTTGGGTGAATCTTGACAGGATTTGTGTCATTCGGCTTTTGTGATGATGAGGCATCTGTCCCTAGTTATTTTGTCGAGTATTATGCCGTTTTCTTCGTCGAGTATGTAATCCACGTCGAATCACATGTTATGGATTTTGCTAGTTTTTTTAAAAAAAGTCGTGGAGTTTTGAAGCTTAAATTCTGTGTTGCTCATGGAGTTGCGGTTTTGCTGTTCTGTTTTCCAAGGATACTCGTGGGATTATTAGGATTTTTCAGAAAAGTATAAATATTCTGAATAATATGAATTGTTGCAGGTGAAAAGCTAATGACCAATAATAGGGAATGCTGCAAAATCGATGCGGTTGTCACAGTAGACGCGAAAGGGCAAATAGTTCTCCCAAAGAATCTGAGGGAGAGAGCCAACATAAGACCTAACGATAAATTAGCAGTCATCGGTGTGGAACGCGACGGCGGCATATGTTGCATCGTTATGATGAAAGCTGACGCTCTAGGCAGCACGGTGAAAGGCATGCTTGGACCAATCTTTAAAGAAGCGTTCGCGCAGTGAGGTGAAACATGATGAAAGAAGAGAAAGTGCGAAAAATGGTGCGAGAAGGCTACGGCAAAATCGCTAAAGCCGAAAATTGCGGTTGTGGATGCGGTTCTGCGACAAACGTTAGCGGGCAAATAGGATACAGTAAAGAAGAACTAAGCTCAGTACCCGAAGGCGCAGACCTCAATTTGGGCTGCGGGAACCCTGTGGCGCTGGCTTCTCTTAAGGAAAGCGAAACTGTCATCGATTTAGGTTCTGGAGGAGGCTTGGACTGTTTCCTCGCCGCCAACAAAGTCGGCAAAAAGGGCAAAGTAATAGGCGTAGACATGACACCCGAAATGCTAGACAAAGCGCGAGCGAACCTAAGAAAAAGCAAGTACACAAACGTGGAGTTCCGGTTAGGCGAAATTGAGAACTTGCCCGTTGCAGACAACACGGCTAACGTCATAATCAGCAACTGCGTGATCAACTTGTCACCGAATAAACCACGAGTGTTCGAAGAGGCCTTCCGAGTGCTTAAGCCAAAAGGGCGGTTAATGATTTCGGACATGGTACTGTTGAAAGAGATACCTGAGGCGATAGTGAAGAATGTTGAAGCCTACATTGGCTGTATCGCGGGAGCAGAAAAGAAGGAAGACTACATAAACCAGATCAAGCACGCTGGCTTCAAAGATATACAGATAATGGAAGAGACAGAGTTACCTTTCGAAGCATTAATCAGCGATGCAACGGCACAGCAGGTAATGAAGGAACTGAAAATAACCAAGAAGAAAGCAGCAGAAATCTTCAGCGCCGTTGTAAGCATTAAAGTCTCAGCCGTAAAACCACAAACCTAAAATCTTTTCTTTTATCCAAAGGAAATTGAACCTGTTCAAAGGGAATGGTCTGGGTTTAATCAATTTGTTGTTGTTGAACTTGTTTTATGAGAAGGCGGCATGTTTTGCAGGATTCCATGACATTAGGTGGAACGCTGCTGTTCAGACGAAGCAAAAAAGACGCAGCATTGAAGCAAATGCACTCTTTGTCTCAGCTATAAAGCAAAGTTTAACATTATTCTTTCTTTTTAAAAAAAAAGAGGTGCCAGTAAGATTTTTCATCTACTTACTGAGCTGCATCGACTCTCACTATTTCAGGAACCTTTGACTTGACAAAAGCCTCAACGCCTTGCTTAAGCGTCAAAACTGACATTGGACAACCAGCACATGCGCCACTTAACCTAACTTTCACAATACCTTTCTCGATCGACACAACTTCTATGTCTCCACCGTCAGCCTGAATTCTCGGCTTTATCTCGTCAATAGCTTTCTGCACTCTTTTTTCAATCGTTTCAACCATTTCAATTCACCTATTATTTTGGGAGTTCAAATTCAATGGTGCATAAAATCTTAAAAGCATTCCCATCATTTTCACCGATTTCTAAATCAGAAAACAGCTGAAACTCAACAGAGCGCCCATTCGCCAATTTCCAAATTCAAGTGGAAACATTGATTCACAGCCAAGTTTAAGCTATATAAAAGGGAGGGATAGTCGCTGGCAGAGCTCCCTCCAACATGCAAACCCAAGTCTCCGTTAGGAGAAATTGCGTATGTTTTTGATTCTAATATGGGATAAACGTTATAAGCGCCTTTTGGTCTGTGAAGAAGAACAGTGAATCATTCATGAATTTGTGGAAACTTCGGCTTTCCATGGTGGCTACGTTAGCCATAATCTTCGGTTTATCCACGTTAGTGTTCGGCGTCATCTTGACGTTAGCGGGCACATTTGATTTAGTAACTATGGCTGTCCTTGTTGTCGTCTTTAACATCGCGCAGTGGCTCTTTGCTCCATATCTTGTTGGCGCACTTTATAGAGTACGAGAAATGAAGCAAGAAGAAAACCCGAACCTGCACGCGATGGTTGATAACTTAAGCAAGAAAAGTGGAATCGGCACGCCAAAACTTATGCTTGCTCAAATCCCGTTGCCAAACGCTTTCGCTTATGGTTCACCTGTCTCAGGCAGCAGAATTGCCGTAACCCAAGGTTTGCTGAGCAACTTGAACGATGGTGAAGTTGAAGCCGTTTTAGGTCATGAACTGGGACACCTTAAGCATAGAGATGTGCAAGTTATGATGGTTGTTAGCTTCCTGCCAGCGCTCTTTTACTACATTGGTTACTCGCTAATGCTCTCAGGCATGTTCGGAGGACAACGCAGAAACGAAGGCGCAAGTCCGCTGATTGGTATAGGCTTTATGGTTTTCTCCCAGGTACTCACATTGTTCACTCTTCAGGTAAGCAGATTGCGAGAGTACTACGCTGACAGGCACAGCGTTTCCGTTGTGGACAACGGCGCAGAGAAACTAAGCGCAGGTTTAGCGAAGATTGTTCATTCCACAGGACGAATGGGCAAGCCTAAACAGCAGGAAAAACAAAACTTGACCGCTTTCAAAGCACTGTTCATTGCTGACCCCGAAAGAGCGTGCGAAGATTCAGCTGCTGTGCACGCGTTTGAAGCGGGAAACAGCCAAAAACTTGTCGACGACATCCTGTCAAAGAAACTTACCTTTGGAGATAAACTAATTGAGGCGCTTTCAACTCACCCCAACATAATCAAGCGACTGCAAGCACTGCAAGAGCTAAGCAACAACCCCAAGGCGTAAAAACCCTTTTTCCCTTTTTCGTTCTTTCATTTTGGAAAACGTTAAAACGGCCAGCAAACCCATTCAATACAAGAGTGGACAAAGCGTGCAAATCGAAGACATTTTCAAACAAGTAGAAACACTCAAGCCCGAAATGGTCGATACGCTAATGCAGCTTATTCGAATTCCAGCTGTTGGACCCGAAAACGGTGGAGAAGGGGAACTCCGAAAAGCCGAATCCCTAGTCAAAATCCTTGAGAAAGCAGGCTTCGACAAGATAGAACGGTACGACGCTGAAGACTCACATGTTCCTTTTGGAAAGCGACCTAACATTGTGGCTTACTGCAAGGGCGAATCAGATGCTCAAAGGTTGTGGATAGTTACCCATTTGGATGTTGTGCCCTCAGGCGAAGAAGAATTATGGAAGGTCACGAAGCCATTTGAGCCGCTAGTGAAGGATGACCGCGTTTACGGCAGAGGCAGCGAAGACAACGGACAATCGCTCGTTGCCTCGGTTTTTGCTGTTAAAGCATTGAATCAATTAGGCTTAACGCCAAAGAGGACTGTGGCGTTGGCATTCGTTGCGGACGAGGAACAGGGCAGCATTATGGGCATCCAGCACCTGATAAGTAAAGGTCTTTTAAGGAAAAACGATTTGGTTGTTGTTCCGGATAGCGGTGAACCCGATGGAGGCTTCATCGAAATCGCTGAGAAGGGCATTCTCTGGTTCAAAGTGGTCACAATTGGAAAGCAGACTCACGGCAGTTTACCAAACAAGGGGTTGAACGCGCATCGAATTGGCATGCAAGTTGCGCTTGCACTTGATGAGATGCTGCATGCAGGGTACAACGCGAAAAACGACTACTTTGATGTGCCAGTTAGCACTTTTGAGCCCACACGGAAAGACAAGAATGTGGATGCCGTGAACATTGTTCCGGGTGAAGACGTGTTGTATTTCGACTGCCGCATTCTGCCCAACTACAGTCTAGACGAAGTCTTGACGGATATCGGTAGGGTTACTGTGGAGTTTGAAAAGAAAACAGGCGCTACAATTCGCATCGAGATACTGCAGAAACAAGCTGCGTCTGAACTCGTAGAAGAAAACGCTGAGATAGTTGTGCTGCTCAAGAAAGTGATTAAGCAAGCCAGAGGTTTGGACGCGAAGGTTGGTGGCGTTGGCGGGGGAACTTGTGCTGCGTTTTTCAGGAAAGCGGGAATTCCTGCGGTGGTGTGGAGCACGATTGATGAGGTTCCGCATCAGCCAGATGAATACTCGAAGATACAGAATATGGTTGATGATGCGAAAGTGTTTGCGTTGTTAGCAGTTTCGTGATTGTTTGTGTCTGGAAACGCTTGAATTGATGGTTGGTTCATCCAACGTGATGAATACTAGAAAAATAGCCTTGTTCACAATAGAAAACACGGGATTTCATTATCCTCAAATTGTCTTTTCTTTTTTGCGTGGCAAAACGGTTTTAAGGTCAACTAGCGCATTCATGCATGCTACTGAGTCTAGTGGAGTTGCAGTGCTTGAACAAAACTGACAAGATAATTACGCAAGCGCTTAAGGAGTACAGGAAAGCCCTGTTGGAACCTGAAGCGAAAGCCATTTGCATGGAATACGGGATTTCTGTTACCAAGTTTAATGTTGCGAAAAGCGAGAAGGAAGCCGCTGACTTTGCGGAGAAGATTGGTTTCCCCGTGGTTTTGAAAATCGTTTCGCCAGAAATCATCCATAAAAGTGATGCTGGAGGTGTAAAAGTTAACCTGAAAACGGCTGAGGATGTTAAAGCCGCTTACAAAACGATACTGGAGAACGTCAAGAAGTACAATGCGAAAGCCAATGTGGTGGGCGTTTTGGTGCAGGAAATGGCTCCACAATCAACCGAAGTCATCATAGGCGCAGTGAAAGACCCACAATTCGGGCAAACCGTAATGTTCGGGGTTGGCGGAATCTTCGTCGAAATCCTAAAGGACGTGACTTTCAGGGTTGCGCCCCTAACAGAGCAAGACGCAATGGACATGATTACCGAACTGAAAGCGTACTCGCTCTTGACGGGTTACAGGAACACGCCAGCAGCAGACATCAAAGCCTTAGTAACCCTGTTGCTGTGCGTTTCAAAGCTGGTCATGGATCACCCAGAAATCAAAGAACTAGACCTTAACCCAGTGATGGCTTACGAGAAAGGCGCAAAAACCGTAGACGCAAGAATAATACTAGAATAACAAAGCACTCTAGTGCTCGGAAAAGTCTATACCCCCATTATAAATGGGCTGAACCTCTCTCAGATATGCTCTTATCGTTTTCAATAGCTCCTCCCCCTGCGCTTTTTCAACATGCTTTTGACCCTGAAAACCGCCAATATGCGATAGACCCCCTCATTTTTCTGCAGAGACCCGTTTTGACCTACCCCCTATAGGTTTCTGCATACTATTTCTAATAGGCTCCAAATATGATGGCTGAGTTTTGATTTTAGCGTCTGCTGCTCACTGATTCTTACTTTTATTAGGATTTGAACAGTTCTTCCGCGATGAAACTGTTGGAAAAAGATGCACAGGAATACCTACTGCTGCAGAATCTAAATTATTGAGCATACGCTCATTATTTTGAGCTTTATGGTGGTGGTCTTTTTTGGGTGTATTGGTATATGCGTGGTCGTCCTAGTCTTGTGAGTATGTTGTCTTTGACTAGGTCTACTAGTGCGTGGGCGACGGCTGTGCGGTCGTAGTGGAATCCTTTTCGGGCAAGTTCAGTGTGTACGTCATCTAAGCCTCTTGGGTGTGTTGAACCAGTTTTCTTCCCAGAGTTTTTGAATGACGCCACGGCATGTCTCAGTTATGTGTGCTGGCGGCTCATCTGTGTCTTAATAGTTTGCATAATTTGCGGTAGGCGCCTGTTTGCGCTACGCGGAGCGTCACAAGCAACCATGGTTACATCATTGTCGGTTATTGAGCAGCATTGAATCAAAAGTTAAGTTCAGTTCTATGCGAGCATTTCTTGCTAAATAAAAAGTTTAAATACAAATCTTAAGAATACAGATATCAGGCAGGAAGGAAATATGCCTAACAAATTGCTCGACGAAATCAAAAAAATGCGTGCGCGCGATCCAAAAGTAACCATAACCTTCAACAACGAACGAACTGCAGTGACTATTCTACGCGGAAAGCTTGCCCCTCCCGTGAAGTTGGAGGAGCTGAAAAAGAAGCCTTTTGTTACAGCCCGCCTTTTCATTCGCGAGAACAATGCACTATTGGGCATCGAAGACGAAACCACCCAGCTCGAAGAGAAGCGAGCCCTGACAAACCACCGTGGAACAACACACGTCATCTTTTCCCAAAAGCATGGAAACGCCCAAGTTCTCGGAGGAGCATTATCATTACACTACGATGAAGAAGGCACACTATACCTTGTGAAAAACGACTTATTTACAGGCATCGACGTACCCAAGGTAGCCAAAATAACCGCCACTAAAGCTGCTGAAGCGGCGAAAAAACAAGTTGGAGCAAACGCCACCCTCTTCACAGGAATGAAACCGGCACTCACAGTGGTCAACGCAAAAACCATTCACCAAGAATCAGCCCCCAAGAAGCACTATTTGGCTTGGCAAGTCGGAATCTCCTCACCAACACCAAACCAAGGAATGAACTGGATATACCTAGTTGATGCGACTGATGGAAAAATACTCTTCCGATACCCCGCAATACAGACCGGAACTGGAACAGGCTACTATTCCCAAGGTACAAATGTCAATTCAGTAGCCTCAGGTACAACTTACCGACTGAGAGACACAGCCACTTCTTCGGCGTGGCCTGTTGCCACCAAGCCAGTAATCCATACCTATGATGATGCTTGTTCCACCAGCGAGACACTCACCAACTATTCTGAAGATGCAAACGACAACTGGAATAATGGAGGAGGAGCACCCCCAGCAAGTAGATGCAATGACCAGAGACCAGAAGTCGATCTTCACCGATTTATTGGCTACGCAGTCAACTATTTTTACTTAACACATGGCTATAATGGTTGGAACAATGCAGGATCCGATGCAAAGGGTCATGCGCACAACAACTTCTATCTCAACAACGCCTTCTGGGATAGCTTCTATCAGCAAATATACTTTAACGATGGAGATAACGTTTCCAGAGATTTCTACTGCGCATTGGATGTCGTGGTGCATGAATATTCACATGGTGTAAAATACTACCTAGATGTCGTTCAAGTGTACGATGGAGAATCAGGAGCCCTCAACGAAGCCACAAGTGACCTCTTCGGTGCATTTGTCGCCTTAGATTACCCAGCGGACGACCCTTGGCCATGGATTCAAGGTCGACAGTACAGATTAGACGGAACAATCGGTCGCAACATGGTTGACCCCAGTCGTGACGCTGCAGGCGTAGTACGATACGACGCAACCAGCAACGCTACAAAGGTGGCAAGCATCCAGAATGGTTTCTATCCAGACCACTACAGCATTCGATACACTGGCACGGGTGACTATCATGGCGTTCACAACAACTGCCCCATAATCACACACGCCTTCTACCTGATGATTAACGGTGGAACCCATCGCCTTTCAAACGTAACCGTTACAGGAATCGGAGTAGCCCCAGTGGAACAAATGCTCTTTGAAGTTCTGTCAACTGGACTGTTAAACAACACCTCTGACTTCGCTGATTTCCGCCTCGCGTTCATCCAAGTCTGCCAAACCCTATACCCCGACAACCTAGACTACCTCGCGGCAGTCAAGTCAGCATTCCATGCGGTAGGCATTGGACCAGACCTTTACATTCGCGACACAGTTGCAGACCAAGGGCAAGAGCCAGGCGTTCTCAACTGCATGAGTCCTGATATCATCGTCCGGCAACAAGCCGCCGACGCCGCCGCACTGACGCAGATTGCTGATGTAAACAATGGCTCGCTGAGCCAGAGCGCGGAGCTTGGACCAAACGATCACTACGTGTATTTCCGCTTGTTCAATAGAGGCGCCGTTTCAGCTTCCGGTACATTCCGCTTGTTCATATCGCCCGTGTCAACGTTCCCAACGCCCGCATCATGGCACGAAGTAGGCCACTATGATTTCCCCAGCGTCGCGGCAAACGGTGGAGCATGGGTGCCCACAGCTGCAAACGAATGCATAACCTTGACTTCAGCACTCATTAATTCGCTTGGCACAGGACATTTTTGTTTCATAGGCATCATCGAGAACAGCGCTGACCCACCGCCAAACTACCTACTGATTGACAACGTTACAGAGTTTCACAACTTCATCAGCAAAAGCAACAACTATGCTTGGCGAAACTGCGACATAGTGAATCTGGTGCCTGACGCAAACGGCGAGACCGAAGCGACAGAGCTTGATTTTCAGATGAACGGCTTTGGACGCTGGCCAGCGCAGAGACAGCTCGAGATTGACACTGCGAAGTTGCCAGAAGGAACCCAAGTTGCATTCTGGATTCCCAACCGAAAGGCTACTGGTCTGAAGGTCTTTGAAGTTCAAAACCCCGTTCTAAGAATAAGAACGCTCATGGTCGCCGCTGAAGTTGCAGCCCCAACGGTTGCCAAGACTCAACTACGACAGGTTCCGCTAGCCATGCTGACTAGGACCGCGGAAGTTGCTGCGTTGTCACCCAAGGGAGTCTCGCCAAGGGAGCTTGCAGAACTTCGGACACTATGCATTGCTCCACGGAAGACTGTTCGCTTCTCGGGTCTTATGTTGGGAAACGGTGAAAAGCTGAAGGTTCGGCTTACGGTGAAGTTCCCGAAGAACGTGGGCACACGTGACACTCAACTTGCTGTTCGCGAAAAATACGGTGAAGAGACAATTGGTCAAATGAACTTCGTATTCAGAATCCGCAAGGCGTAACAGAACAGACGTAACAGGTAGGATTCAACAAGCCGCACGCTTCCCCTTTTTTTGTTGCACGCAGATTTGGCTGAATGGTTATGGTGGGGGTCTTTTTTGTGCGTATTGGTATCTGCGTGGTCTGCCTAATCGGGTGAGTATGTTGTCTTTGACTAGGTCTACTAGTGCGTGGGCGACGGCTGTGCGGTCGTAGTGGAATCCTTTTCGGGCAAGTTCAGTGTGTACGTCATCTAAGCCTCTTGGCGTGTTGAACCAGTTTTCTTCCCAGAGTTTTTGAATGACGCCTTTACATGTTTCCGCGCGTGGCGGCGGCGCTGGGCGTTGGGCTGCGGCTGTGAGGCGGGTGTCTTTTAGGCGTTCGGTGACGGCGGCGAGTATGCGGTCGACGGCGGTTTGGATTTGGTCTTCTTGGCTTTCGATTTCGAATTCTATGTCGCCGATTTTCATTTTTACTTTGATGGGGGGTTTTTGCGGTTTTTCTGTCAAGTCAACACCTATTGATTATTGTATTGTGCAAGATGCACATGCACAACACTTAAATAACTCACCAATAGCTTATTGAATATTGGTGAATCTTGGTGATTGAACAATACACAATAACAACAACCCCCAAATATAACTTTCCACAGCCCCCCATGGACACGACACTTCCACAGCGCTTCATAGAGCTCAGCATCAACAGCCTACGCCAAGTCCGCAATAACGCCTTTCAATTAAACCAACAAAACCTGCAACAAGACAATTATGCTGACTGCCCAACCCAACTCCAACTCAAACGCCAATCCTTGCCACTCGTACCAAGACACCAAGAAACAACAGTCGCCGCAGTCGACACTTCAACCATCAAAATCGGCGAAACAAGCACAGGCATCATAATCGCCATCCGAGGCGCAACAGTGTATAAACAAAATCGCAACTACCGCTACACCCGCCTTGGCCCATTCATTTTCCACATCACGGAAGAAAACAAAAACGCGGTCTACAACAACCTCGAACGCGCCTACTTCAACGTGCAATACGGAGAAACACACCAATCCGCACCCACGCTCATGCAAATGCCAACACGCCTAGCCAGCCTGCTTGAAAGATGGCTCCAAACAATGCTCGCAAAAACAGTAACCAACGGGCTCATCTTATTCGACGGCAGCCTAACCTCAGGAACCATCGACACACCCGTCCAACGCATGCGCGAAATCCTCACAACCGCCAGAAGAAACAAAAACACCGTCCTTGCCTTCAGCAAAGCAACCACACTACGAACCAACGGCTACCTCATAACCGACCTCCTACCCGAACACAACCCGCCCTACCTCCTTGAAACCACTGGCTTACACTTCAAACCCCCAATTGTAATCCTAGGCGACGTCTACGTGGCACGCCTAAACAAAGCAAACATGGCTTTTCGCCTTGACATCGACAGGGAAGTCCCCACGCAGGACAAAATGGAAGCCGTCGAGAAACTCCTAGGAAACGACGTTCTCCAGCAGAGCTATCCTGAAACCCTGCGCTTAGCGCATATCCTGTGCACTTTTACCGCTAACGAGGTGTTAGCGATGCAGCATTTCATAACCCGAAAACACGGCATCCAAATAATCAACCGCCCCGACATGCACCGACTACTATTTGGCCCATTCGGCAAGGAGGGCTACGCATGAAACTCTACAAAAAAGAAGGCAACGTTATCCAAATCCTAAGCTTCCCAAACGAAAGCGCCGAAAAAGGCGACTACCTCATGGTCGAAGACGCCGACGTCGCCAAAGCCCTCATAGTTCAAGTAATCGACGTGCAATTCGCAGCTGTACCCGGCGTCCTTGAAGAGTTGTTGCGGACTCTGCCTGATGGGGGCGAACCGATCCAAGGCGAAGACATCGACCCGCTCGAAATCGCTCCGCACATCACGTATATCCAAGACGCCTGCCTCCTCATCTGCAAAATCCGCGCCACACTCGAAAACGACCAGTTCAGCCCAAGCAGCAGTTGGTTGCCTTCACGGTCACAATCCACTATTAAGAAACTCTCAGTTTCTATGCTGATGAAACTGGCAAAAGTAGATGGGAAACTCCCCATAATTCTTGGCGGCACCAAAGACAGCTCACTTCTGACCATCGACGCCTCAGCCTTAGATGGCACATTGAACATTATAACGGGCAAGAAGGGATGCGGCAAATCACATCTTAGCAAGCTCCTCATGGTCAGCCTCGTAGGCTACAAAGCCACCGTCGTCATCTTCGACCTCAACGGCGAATACTCCAGCCTAGGCATGACCCAAGACGGAAAAAGAAACATGTACTACGACAAAATCCACGCTCTAACGCCATCACAGAACTTCAAAGTAGCCCTCGACCAACTGCACCTCAACGTCGTCATGGGCATCCTCGTCCACGCACTACACCTGCCTGGGACATCAGCGCGCGAGTTTAGGCGAATCTGGAAAGGTCTGAAAGACAAGGGGACCCTTACACTTGCCGAGCTTGGCGAGACTATACGTAACTGCAACTGCAACCAACACGTTCGCGATGCTCTGTCTTCACGTTTTCACTCGCTTGTCAACTCAGGCTTCTTCACCGACAACACCGCCGAAGCCACGCTGCTGGACGAATCTCTGATGAAAGCTAAAGAGCAGGGCGGCGCCATAATCGTGAACCTTAGGAACACGTCCACTGTTGATCGCCAAATAGTAGTTGAATACGTCCTTGGAAAACTCGTGGATTCGCTGCAAAGTTGGAAACTCAAAGCCGTCTTCCTCTTCGCCGAAGAAGCCCACCTGTACCTTCGCGAGACTTACTGGGACGACATCGTTACGCGGATGCGGCACTTCGGCATATTCACCACGTTCATAACGAACCAGCCTGACACCATCCAAGACACCATCTACCGCCAAGCAGACAACATTTTCCTCTTTAACTTCACCAACGAACACGACTTAGACGTAGTCAGCCGCGCAGCACGCGTAGACGCCGAAACCGTCCGCAGCATCGCAAGAGACCTGCCACCCCACCACTGCCTCACACTCGGGCGCGTCGTAAGAGACTTCCCAATGGTCACACGAGTCAGAGCATTAGACCTGAAAACAATGGGCGAAACGAGGCTGTTCTTCACAAACCAAAACTAGAAGTTTTCCAGCTTCTTCTTGTTCTGCTTGAAGAATCTTCTGAATGAAGGCGTTAAATCGTAATTTTCTACTTCGTCGAGGGTCACCCATTGTAAAGCGTCAGCGTCGCTTTCAGCCCTAGGCTCTCCACGTTTCACTTTCACGTGATAGTCGATGATGACGAAGTGGTACTTTACCCTGCCATTTTCATCCAAGTCCACTTGGTCGACAACATCGATGAAGAGGGGTGCTTCCACCTCCAAGCCCGTTTCCTCTTTTGTTTCTCGAATGACCGCGTCTTCGAGGCTTTCCCCAACCTCTACCACGCCGCCTGGAATGGTCCATTTTCCCTTGGCTGGCTCATTCTTTCGCTTTTCCAGCAGGATTTTGCCTTCGCTGAGGATTACAGCGCCGACGCCTACGATGGGGAGGTCAGGGTAAAGTTTCTTCACCATTGATTTGTTCACTTATTCTTTTGTAGTCTATTCGTACCTCAATGCATCTACGGGTTTTAGTTTTGACGCTCTCCATGCGGGGTACAGTGCGAAGATTACGCTTACGCCTACGCCAAAGGCTAATGCTAGGATTAAGACTTCGGGTGTGAGTATAGGGGTTATTGATGTGCCTTGGCCTTCTCCGAAAGGTCCTCCGCCTTGGAATACGATTGCGACCACGTTTGCGAGCCCCCAACCTAGGCCTACACCAATGACTGCTCCGATTATGCCGATTATGGCAGATTCGAAGAGGAATATTAAGAGCACGGTTCTGCTTTTCATGCCCAGCGCTTTTAGTATGCCGATTTCGCGTGTTCGTTCGATTAAGGAGACAATCATTATGTTCATTATGCCGATGCCTGCTACGAGCAGTGAGATGGCTGCTACGCCCGCTAGGAATATGGTGATGGTTGCGAATATGGTGTTGATTAGTTCGACTATGGCGCTTGAGCTCGTTACGGTGACTTGGTTGCTAAATTTTTCTGTTATGAGTTTTGAGACTTCAATTATGGTTTTTGTTTTGTTTTCGCTGCTTTTCAGTTTTACTACTATCATGCTGGCTTGGTCTGTACCAAAGAAGCTCTGAGCTTGACTAACCGGGATGTAGACGCCGTTGTCTGCTGGTCCGCCTATGTTAAAGCCACCTATTTTGGCTAGTACTGCGGTTACCTGAGCGGTGTAGGTTTCGTTTGTGAATGGGAAAGAGGTTGCGTTTGTCCAAGTTAGGTTGACGTTTTCGTTTTTGGTTGTGAATATGGTGCCGTTGAGTCTGGGGTCGCTTATTCTTGCGCCTATTACGATTTGGTCATCTGCTGGGTTTGCGGGTATTGTACCAGTTGCGGCTACGAAGGTGGTACTGTATATGCCTTGGTATTGGCTAAAGTTTACTCCTGTTATGACTCCATTGATTTGCCTGGTTTGGCCTTGACTATTTGTGATGTAACCGGGCTGCTGGATAACTGCGAATGAGGTTTCGATTAATTCCGGGCTTATTTTGTTGATTTCTTCGGTGTAGTTGAAGTAGAGCTTGAAGTTTGAGCTGGCTTCTCCGCCGCCCAGTCCTCCACCGCCTCCTCCTTGGTTTCCGAAGGAGCCCATACCGCTTGAGCCGGGCGTGACTATAAGGGTGTCTGCGGCTAAGCCTCTTTCTAGTTGACCTGTGATAGTGCTGTTCAGACCTGCTGAGACTGATAGGAGGGCGACTATGGCGGCTATGCCTATGACTACGCCTAAGATTGTTAGGCTTGCGCGTAGTTTTCTTAGTTTTATGGCGCTGAATGAGTAGGATAGTATGTCTCGGGTTTTCATTGTTTGTTCACCTTATCTGAGCTGATTGATCCGTCAAGGACATGTATGGTTCGTTTGGCTTCTTTGGCGAGTTCTTGGTCGTGGGTTACCATGATTATGGTTACCCCATCTTGGTTGAGTTTTCTGATTAATTCGATTATTTCTTTGGCGGTTTTTGAGTCAATGTTTCCGGTGGGTTCGTCTAAGAGCAGAAAATGGGGGTTGTTTGCTAGGGCTCGTGCTATGGCTACTCTTTGTTGTTGTCCTCCACTGAGTTCTGCGGGTTTATGGTTTATGCGTTCGGCTAATCCGACTGTTTGCAGGAGTTGGAGTGCTCGTTTTCTGCATTCGGTTTTGTTCAGGTCTGCTATTTGCATAGATATTTCTACGTTATTTATGGCTGTGAATCTGGGGATGAGGTTGAAGAATTGGAAGACAAAGCCTATTTTTCGTCTTATATCGGTTAGCTGGTTATCGTTTAGGGTTGAGAGGTCGGTTCCGTATATGAGGAGTTTTCCTTCGGTTGGCTTGTCTAGGGCGCCTATGAGATTTAGCAGGGTTGATTTGCCGCTTCCTGATGGTCCTAGGATGGAGACGAATTCGCCGTTTTCCACTTTGAGGTTTACGCCTCTTAGGGCGTCTACTGGGACTTTTCCTAGCATGTAGGTTTTTTTGAGGTTTATTGCTTCAACTACTGGGACTGTCATTTTTTTCACGCTCTTTTCTTAAAGTTTTCTTATTTGTTAAGGAATCTCCATGAGAGAACTATTCCAATGGTTGTTAACACAACGGCAAAGACTCCAACATATGCGAAGTCCCACGCAAGTTTCATGTAGTCAGTGTTGAAGATTAAGAGTTGCCTCATGCCGTCGATGGTGTAGGATATTGGGTTAACGTTTGCTACTGCTTGCAGCCAACCGGGCATTCTGTCGATTGGGAAGAAGGCGCTGCTTGCAAAGGTTAGCGGCAGGTTCAGCAGGTTCATGACTGCCATTGGGGTTTCGATTCTTGTTGAACGTATGTTGATGGCGATGAACAGCGAGGATAAGCCTACGCAAACGAGGAACAGCATTGCGAACACTCCAAGTATGTTTAATGGGTTGAAGTTGACGCCGAATTGGAATCCTAATGGTATGGCTATGAGCAGTATTATCATTGCTTGGAACATTGAGCGCAGCGTTGCTGAGAATACCTTTGATAGTATAATTACTGCTCGGGATACGGGCGTGCTGAGGACTTTGTTTAGGAAGCCTAAGCGTCGGTCCCATACTACGGACATGCCGCTGAACATCGTTGTGAATAACGCTGTGAAAGCTATCATGCCTACCGCCATGAAGCTAAGGTAGCTGGTGGTTCCAAAAGTGCTTCCAAGAATCTGTGAAGATAAACCTTTGAAGAACTCGTTTAACCCGCTGAGCTGGGCAGGAGTGAATGTTGCTGCCAGTTGAGGCGGGAACGTTATTGAGTCTGCGCTGACCAAGTTGCCTAAGTTTAAGGCGTTCCCCAGCAGGGCTAACCAAATGACTGGCTGAATCAGCGTGAGGAAGAATACTACGGGAGCTTTGTACCATTTCTTGAGTTCTCGGTTAGTGAGCGCCCAAAGACCGTGCAGTTTGCTTTTGGAGACGTTGTTTGTTTCGCTCACATGTGTGACCTCCGCATCATTGCTCTTTGCATGAACGTTGATTCTCTTGATTCGTCTGCTGCGTCACGCATGGACTTTCCAGTGTACTGCAGGTAAACTTCGTTAAGTGTTGGTTTCGTAAGTGAAAGTTTAGTTACGACGTGGCCTTCTTTGCGTAGGGCTTCGATTATTAGTGGCGCGGTTACTTCGCCGTTTTCAGATTTTATCATGTAGGAACCGTTCTCTTTTTTGACTTCTTTTACGTGTTCAATTTTTTTAACAAGATTTGTGATGTCGGCATCTTCTTTTTTGATGCTTAATGTGATTATGTCGCCGCCGAGGCTTTCTTTTAGCTCTTCGGGTGTTCCTACGACTACGATTTTTCCGTGGTCAATAATTGCGATACGGTCACAGAGGGCGTCAGCTTCCTCCAGATAGTGCGTGGTCATGAACAGGGTCATGCCAAACTCTTTCTTCAGAGTCTTCACGTAATTCCATGTTGCGGCACGTGTTTGGACATCCAAGCCCAATGTAGGCTCATCCAAGAAGAGCAGTTTTGGCCTATTTATCAAGCCACAAACGAGTTCTAATCTTCGGCGCATTCCGCCTGAGTACGTTTGAACTCTTTTGTCTTTGAATGTGGTTAGTTCGACAAGTTCTAGGAGGTCTAGGGCGCGTTTCTTGGAAACTTCCCGTGGAATTCCATAAAGGTCGGCGCACAAAATTATGTTTTCGTAGCCTGTTAGGTCTTCGTCAGCCGTGTATTCCTGCGGAACCACGCCGATGGTATTGCGTACTTCCGTGCTTTGTTTGGCGATGTCGCTGCCAAGTATGTACGCTGTTCCCTGTGTTGGTTTCAAGACGGTGATTAACATGTTTATTGTGGTGGTTTTTCCAGCACCGTTCGGTCCGAGGAATCCAAAGATTTCGCCATGCTTCACACTGAAGTTTATGTGGTCTACGGCTACGAGGCCGCCGTTGAAGATTTTTGTTAGGCCTTCAGCCTTGATTATGTCTTCACTCATTTTGGTCACCTTTTATTTTTTTTGTTATTTCTTCAAGCTTCCTTGACGCTTCATTCACAGCGCTTAACGATTCGTTTACAGCTTGCTCAGAGAAGTTCTCTTGCAACACGGCGCCTAAGTGGAAAAATGATATGGCTAATCGTTTCAGGGAGTTGTGGATTTCAGTGGCTTTCTCTGGAGGGATTTTCGTGAGAAAGCTGTCAAAAAAGGACGCTGGAAGGAAGCCTGTTTCTTCTCTGAATTTTTTCCTTATCTTTTTCTGTTCTTCAAATAATGATTTGCCGCTTTCCGCTATCTCATAACGTTTTAGTCCGTTTTCAGTGGGGAGTTCTTTGATGTAGCTGTTGTCCTGCAGCCATGATAGCAGTGGGTAGATTGAACCCGGGCTGGGTTTCCAGAATCCGCCTGTGTGTTTTTCGATTTCTTCCATTAGTTCTGATCCTGACATGGGCTTCTCGTTGAGTGCTTCGAGGACGTGATAGCGTATGAAGCCTTTGGGCACCATTGCTGTGTGTCGCATCCAATTTTTCATCTCTTTGTGGTGTACCCGATTTTCCCTGTCGCTTCCATGAGCAAACATAACGTATCACTAATGACATCAAGTGTGATATCGCATACGATATTTAAGCTTGATGCTATAACAACAAGAGACAACAACTTAAACAGAGCCTAATCTACTACAGTCCCAACACGTTCGCCCTTAACCGCAGCCAAAATATTTTCAGGCTTAAACCCGTTAACCACGATCAACTTAACATGCTTGCGCTTCAGGACTTTAACCGCTTCGGGATCAATGATTTGATGCATACCCGCTTGATGCTGACTCTCCGAAAACACTCCCGCTAAATCCTCAAGCGACAAATGATCCAGCTTAACAGCATCAGCGTGCTTCCGAGGGTCCTTATCGTAAACGCCGTCCTGGTCTGTGCCCTTAACGAGCAAATCAGCGTTCACACGTTCAGCAACCAAAGCGGCAACCGCGTCCGTGGTGATGCCTGACTTTAAACCGCCCATAACCACAATCTTGCCTTCCGCAAGACCCTCTGCAGCATCGTCAAGCGTCAAAGCCACCTTACTCCAAGCCGCGTCACCGAACTTTTTAAGGAAGAGCTGCGCAAAAAGCCGCGAGACTGAAATGGCAATTTCGTCCTGCGCCTGCATTTCAAGTCCTAAGTTGCGCGCGATTCCAATGAATTCTCTTGCAAGGGCTCCACCGCCGACAACAACAGCAACCTCGTGACCAAGCATCTTCAAGGTTTTCAAGAGTTCAACGTACTTTTTCATCAAGTCAGTGTTGACTGGTGAAGCTACGACGGAACCGCCTATTCTGAACACGATCCGCATGACCATGACCTCGTTTAATAATGCTTGCTAATACGTTCGGGTTCCAAGTTAAAAATCCTTCACTTCCCCGCTATGCGAAATAAAGTCACATTGCGAGCTTTATGCGTCCAGCTCAAGTTCAACCTATATAAAAGGGAGGGGGTAGTCACCGCAGAGCACTAGCGCTGGCAAGAGTGCATCAGCATGCTTTTATTAGCGACGTAAGAACTACATATCCAAAATCACATTAACACCTTAAAGACGGGACAAGCATGGTGGAACTCAGGGAAAACGAAATCAGAATTCTTGCAGCGTTAGATAAGCTCGACGGAAAAGCGTCAGTTGAACAACTAATGCTCGAAGTTGAGTTGCCAGACGCTGCAGTCATGCGTGCAGCTCTGATTTTGCAGGAAAACAACCTCGTCCGAGTGCACGCGAAACTAGAGACCCGAATTAAGCTGACCGCTGAAGGCGAAATCCATGCCGAAAATGGCTTGCCCGAAAGGCGTTTAGTCAATGCCGTGATTGCCCTCGGCGGGAAAGCAACCCTGAAGCAAGCCGCTGAAGAAGCTGGTTTGGAACAGCAGTTTGCCCAGATTGCTTTAGGCTGGACTCAAAGGAAGAAGTGGGCAACTTTTGACTCGAAAACGGGTATGTTGCAGGTGTTATCAGCTCCGAAGGAGGGCAGTGACGAGAAACTGCTGAACTCTCTATGCGGCAAAGAGGAAACACCCGCAGAAGACCTCAGTCCACAATTGATAATTGACGTTGAGATGTTGAAAAAACGCAAAGCGGTAACCGTTGAGGACAAGACTGTGAGAGTTCTTGAGCTTACAGAGGCAGGCGAGCAGGCTGCGGAAGAAGGCTCGCTGAACCTGATGATGGGTGCGAGGGAAGTTACTCAGCTCACGCCTGAATTAATAATAACGGGCAAATGGCGAGAAATCAAGCTTCAAAAGTACAATATCGAAGCGCCTGTGGCGAACGCTTGGCCCGGCAAGAAACATCCTTACCTCAGTTTTCTTGACGAAGTCCGCGCCAAACTGGTCACGTTAGGCTTCAAGGAAATGACTGGCACCTGTGTTGAAGCATCGTTCTTCAACTTTGACGCGTTATACACGCCTCAGGACCACCCTGCAAGAGAGCTAGATGGCATCTACAGGGTCAAAGAACCTGAATACGGCGACATAAGCGCTTACTCCCAAGCTGTCAAACGGGTTAAGGCTACACACGAGAACGGTGGCGAGACAGGCTCAACAGGCTGGGGCTACAAGTACTCACTTCAGGAAGCGCGGCGCCTAATCCTTCGTGGACATGGCACGTGCCTCAGCGCCCGCACCTTGGCAAGCAAGGACCTGCAAGTTCCCAGCAAACACTTCTCCATCGCACGCGTCTATAGACCAGAAGTTATTGACAAGACACACTTATCCGAGTTTAACCAAGTCGAGGGCATAGTGGTCGACGAGAAACTAACCCTCAGAGACCTATTGGGTGTGTTAGGCAAGTTCGCTAAGGAAATCGCTGGTGCAGACAAAATACGTTTTAAGCCTGATTACTTCCCGTTCACGGAACCAAGCGTTGAGCTGAGTGCCTATAAGGAAGGCTTCGGGTGGATTGAATTCGGCGGCTCAGGCATATTCAGACCCGAAGTTACAGGACCGTTGGGCGTTAAGGTGCCTGTTATCGCGTGGGGGTTAGGCGTGGACCGCTTGTTCATGATGCGCGCGGGAATGGATGATATTCGCTGCATTTTCAGTCAAAATCTTGATTGGCTGAGAAAGAAAGAGGTGGCATAAAACATGCCGACAATAGATGTGGATTACGGTGAGTTGGAGCGGCTGCTAGGCGTCAAAGTTCATGGCGATATGAAGAAGCTCGATGACATCTTATCCTTCGTTAAGAGTGAAGTGAAGCTTTACGACAAGAGCGAAGGAGTGGTTAGCATTGAGATTAAGGACACGAACCGCCCTGACTTGTGGAGTGTCGAAGGCTTAGCCCGAGCACTGCGCGGTTACCTTAACATTGAGAAAGGTCTGAAGCAGTACAGTGTAGCTGAACCCATAGTAAACGTCAATGTTGACAGGCGACTCGGCAGCATCAGACCGTTCATCTGCTGTTCCGTCATCAAAAACATCAAACTAACCGACGCCATCATCCGCGGGCTCATGCACCTACAAGATAAACTTGACCAAACATACGGACGAAGCAGACAGAAAACGTCCATCGGAGTTTATGATTTCGACTTGATTGCTCCACCGTTGAATTACGCGGTTGCGAAGCCGTCAGATTTCAGTTTTGTGCCGCTGGGGTTCTCTGAAAAAATGAGCCTGACGGAGATTCTGGAGCGCCACCCGAAAGGCTTAGAGTACGGTCACATCATCAAGAAGCATAGCCTCTACCCGATTTTGCTGGATGCAGAGCAGAAAGTGCTGTCTTTTCCGCCAATCATTAACTCTAACGATTTGGGGAGAGTAACTAAAGAAGCGCATAATTTGCTTGTGGAAGTCACGGGCACAGTGCATCAGACTGTGCTTAATACGCTGAACCTTGTCACGGTAGCGTTGATTGACCGTGGCGGTAAAGCGTACGCTGCCACTGTGCAGTACCCTGACGACCCAATTTATCCATCTAAAAAGTTTGTCACACCTGATTTCAGCAACAAATGTTTGAGCCTGAGCGTTGAATACACGAACAGAATTTTAGGTCTACAGTTGACAAGCAAACGCATCGCAGAACTGCTCTTAACAGCAGGCTTAGGCACCGGAGCAGTCAACGAGAAAGCTGTGGAAGTGCTGGTTCCATGCTACCGCATTGACGTAATGCACCCCATCGACTTGGTGGAAGACGTAGCCGTAGCATACGGATACAATAATATTGAACCTCTTTGGCGAGACCTAGCCACAACAGGTTCCACGAGGCCAGAACAACGCCTACTGGACAAAGCCCGTGAACTCATGGTGGGCTCAGGCTACCAGGAAATCCTTACTTACACATTGACGAATCCCGAAAACCTATTCACGAAAATGAACCATGAAAAGACAAGTATCGTTGAAATTGCCAACCCAAAAGTTGTAACAATGACTTGCCTGCGGAACTGGCTGCTGCCGGGCTTAATGGAGTTCCTGAGTAATAACCAGTCAGTGGAGTTTCCCCAGAAAATCTTTGAACTGGGCAAAGTCACCCTGCCCGATGAGACCCGGGAAACAAGAACACGGGATGAAGAATGGCTTGCAGCCGCAACCACTCACGCGAACGCTGGTTTCAGCGAAATCAAATCCGCCTTAGACGCGTTCTTCAGGAACTTAGGCGTGAACTGGAAGATACAAGCAACCAGCCACCCAAGCTTCATAGAAGGCCGCACTGGAACCGTAATAGTCAACGGGGTGACCGTGGGCGTGCTCGGCGAAGTCAACCCGCAGGTGCTGGAAGCTTGGAAACTGGAGAACCCAACGGCAGCCTTCGAAATAAACATGCAGAAAATTATTAACGCTAAATAGCTCCTGTTAAGCGCTGGTTCAACTGCAAATTCGGGCTTTATATAAGGGGGCTATAGACTGCAAAGAGCAACTAGAACCTCAGGTCTATAATAGTCAAACGTTGGTTCACAGCCAAGTTTAACCTATATAAAGAGGGGGGTAGGCTTTTCCGAGCAGCTATAGTTCAATCTTTATAAGAAAAAAGCTGCAGTAGGTGAATGTTTGTGTATTTGTGTTGTACACATATACGATAGTTTATTTGGGATTCGGAACGTTTATTTGG
>Ga0315284_10002263_pt1 | contig 27660 bp, 18 predicted proteins | sample YL17G09_16_MG_FD_203696 | JGI IMG/M metagenome (GOLD analysis project Ga0315284, IMG submission 203696) | Sediment microbial communities from Yellowstone Lake, YNP, Wyoming, USA - YL17G09_16 | ecosystem: Environmental > Aquatic > Freshwater > Lake > Sediment | place: USA: Wyoming | collected...
ACACCGCTGCGAGGTCTCGATCCGAGTCTGACGAAGAGATTGCTGAAGCCGTCAAAACCTGCGCCTGCCGCAACAGCCACGGCAGGAAAAAACAGAATAAAATAGTGCCACCGGAAATAAAGGCCGGGACAGACGGCGAGAAAAGAAAAAACCAGCAGGCCGATGATAAAGGGCGCGTGCCCCCGGATACGACCGCTCAGAAGAACCCTGAACAACCCCAGCAAAGCGAACAGCCATATAAGAATTGTTTCGGTAACGATTGGCTTAAAATTTACCACAAAGAGTCTCGGAACCTCAGACAGCGGAACCACCGTGACATACACGCGGGGGTAGGTAAACGTCCAGAACCAGAATTTGTCAAATACGCCAATATGCTGGAAAAAGAGGCAAACCAGGGCAAAAGGCATAACAGCGCCGACCACAAAAACAAGCTGGGTGATAATAGACCTTTTCCACTGAATTGGTCGATGACGCAGGTCACAGTATAGTAGATACGCCCCACCGAAAACCGCGAAGAAAATACCATGCTGCTTGATGATAAATGCCAGCCCAAGCAGCACCGCAGCGATGAAGACGACTGCCAACCTGTGACGTCCGGCGGGCCCGGCTATGAGGAAAATACCGATAAGGGCAGGGAGGAGTACAAAATGCTCGGCGTTGGCTGTCAGCCCCAGCGCAGGCCCGGCACAGGACATAATGGCATACGCGCAGGCTCCTGCGACACCCGCAAGCCCCCCCAACAAGCGTCTTGCCAGCAAAAAGATGACGAAAATAGTTGCGGCATTGAAGATTATCAGGCCGAGGTGAATTGCAATGTGCGTCTGGCCGAACGCCGCCAGGATAAGGGCATATACGGCGTAAATGCCGGGCAACTTCATACTGTAAGCCGAGACGTAAGGCGGCACTCCCTGTAACATCTGTTGCGCTATATAGGCATACTCGCCCTCGTCACGCTCCAGCGGCATCGCCAACAACCGGCCCCGAATTATCGCAGAACAGATGATTACCAGCGCCAGCGCAATCCAGCACCATCGACCGGATTTCCCAAAAGAAGTGACTCTCTCATCTGCCGGCAGCATCAGTTAATTCTTTCATATATGACGACTTTCTCTGCGGTTGTGCTTGTTCGGAAAAGATGCTCTCCGGGGTCCTCTCTGTTCTCCCAGGCAATGTCAGGGTAATTCAGCTCGATTTTGCGGTATCTGTCCCAGCTAATATTACTGCTCAGATATTCCACTAAACGGCCGCCGCTGTCCTTGCTTATTACTATCCAGCGGGCGTTTCTGGCAGCTTCCAGGTCATCACCCTTATAGCCGCCCACGACTTTCATACCCGTGTGGAATTTCAGTGACATTTCACCGCGGTTGGCGGCAACGACGTCTTCGGGGGAGCCGTGCTCATTGAGATAACGTGCAATGCCTTCTTCAGGTCCGTCGTAGTCGTGCGTTATCTCGTAGAAATAATCTTTAAGCTGGCTGGTTGCGATTAATACGACCGCCGTTGCGACGGCAAGCAGCAGGTGTATGTCAGCAACCGCATCAACGATAATCGCAATCAGCATAATCACCAATGGAATGGCAGGAGCCAGATATCGGAAAAAAGTTGGAGGAGCAACAACCGCAATCACAACAATGTTGAATATTATGAAAAAGACCGGCAGCGACGCCTTTTCCAGAAATGACCACCCCTGCTTGAAAGAGTAACGCGCTTTGAAGAATTTGACAACAGCCGCAACAAATGCCAGCGCAAGCAGCCAGACGGGAAACACATAGCTGACTATATATTCCACGTATCGCTTGCTGAACTGGTAAAGTATAAATCGATGCTGTAATCTTAGAAAGGGATGCGCGTAATTCATCCCACCCATCCAAATCAGCCACGGCGCGTTGAACAAAACAGTAAGGGTGAACACAATTATCAATGGTTTAAGCCGGTCCCGGTGAAAAATAACGGCGTGAAGAAACAAGGCGGCAAAAAGGACCGCTATATAAATATGTAAGCTGTGAAACAATAACGTCGATGCGACAAACAGCGTCACGGCTGCGTGTTTCTTCCTCTGCAGCAATGCCACATAAGCGTATAAAGAAAGCATAGAAAAAAATGTCGCCGCACTATAATACCGGCATTGTCTGCTCAACAGCAGAAAGGGAACCGATATCGCCAGCAATCCTGAAGCTATTGCAGGGATACGACCGCCGGGCCAAAGGGCCCTTGCGAAAAAGTATGTCAGCAGAACCGTGCCGAATCCGAAGAGTGCAAAGGGCAGGCGAGAAGTAAAAGCGTTGATTCCGAAGACCTTGTAAAATCCCGCCACAACATAAAACGGCAGCCAGGTATGCCATCGCCAAATGTAGTTCTTGCCGAATTCGGCACCTTCCTCCTGCGTGAAAAAGTTTTTGCCGTCGTAGCCGCGGGGCACTCCATAAGTCAAAATCGTTTTGCTCACCAGCGCCGTCTGGGCTTCATCCGCCCAAAGATACTGATTACCCAGATTAGCCAGCAAAAGCACAAGTGCCGCGCAGGCAATCGCGAGGAATATCAGGCACTCTCTTTTGTTGGTCCGCCAACGGCTGCTTATCGACTCCGCCAAACTTGAAACGCTCATTGCATCTTTCATGTCGCTTTACTCATATAATAATCGGTCCCGTAACCACTCAGCACAATTTCCCCATCGCCTTCCTTACTTTTAGTATACCCCCCACTGGAGGGATATACAAGCCCTGCCAATTTGCCAAGCCCCCGGTTGACGTTGGGAATGGCCGCGAATTCAGCACAGACCAATAGTTGCGAAAGGATTGGCAAAAGAGACTGGTGTTGAGTCGGGTCTCAGTGTTTTCGCTTATAAACGGTGAGCCAGCAGTTAGACCTGGGTATATAACCGGCGACCTGCTCATTCCAGCGATAAACGGTCCGGCCGGTAGGGAAAATATCCACGATGCCGACGAGGTCATAAAATTTGGGACTATACGAGTCGAACCACTCAAGGATGAGTTGTTCGGAGCCGGGCTTGGTGAGCCAGGATGTGCTGACATTGACAAAAACCATTAATTCCGGTTTGGCCGACTCAATCTCTGCTATCATCTCCTTTTGCATCGTGGCCGCATAATCGTGTGTTTCCACCAGCGGATACATATAGATGTAATGAGTCGCGGCGCGGCGGCCGGAATAGAAATATATTTGAGGTTCCGAGCCGATTACGGCAACGGTGTCAGTGGCCGCGCAGTTGGCCCGAATAAATTCGGCTACCCGGGGCGATTCAGGAAAAGGATTGCCCCCGTACCAAAAACGGGAGACATCCGCTGGTGTAAGCTGAAACAGGCATAATCGCTGCTGAAACAATGAGAAGCCAACAATGGCCATACCAGCCAGAACGGTAACAAGGGCTTGCTGAAATCCTGAACCGCGGCCAACCAGCAGGTTATTAAAACCGACAAAACCCACACCTGCCAGGACCGCAGCCACGGGCAATAACAGGATAAAATAGTGCTGTCGGAAATAAAAACCCGGACAGACGGACAAAAACGAAAACACCAGAAAACCGAGAGTAAAGGGTGCGTGAAGGCGCATACAACTGCGGAAGAGAACCATCAGTAAGCCCGGTAAAACGAACAACCATATCAGAACTGCCGAGACGACCACAGGAGTAAAGTGTTGTGCGAATATACCCGCAGCGAAAGAAAGAGGAATCGTCGTCGCATATTTGTGGGCGTATGCAAACGTCCAGAACCAGAACTTCTCAAATACCCCCGCCTGCAAAAAAAGCAGACAAGTGACGGCAAACGGCACAATGACGCCCACCGCAAAAACAATCTGGCTGATAATACATATCTTCCGCTGAATCGGGCGGTGACGCAGGTCACAGTAAAGCAGATATATCGCACCAAACACAGCGAAGAATATACCGTGCTGCTTGATGACAAATGCCAGCCCCATAAGTAATCCAGCAGTAAGCAGGCGACCATATCGGCGGCTGTCGGCAACCCCGTGAATAAGCAAAATACCAACAAGAGCGGGGAGGATTACAAAGTGCTCCGCGTTGGCCGAAAGTCCCAGCACGGGCCTTGGCAAAGACATAACCGCATACGCACAAGCCGCCGCGACGCCCGCAAGCCCCCCAAACAGGCGTTTTGCCAGCAAAAAGACGACAAAAATCGTTGCGGCGTTAACAATTGTCAGGCCGAGGTGAATGGCTACATCCGTCTGGCCAAACACCGCCAGGATGAGGGCATACACGGCGTAGATGCCGGGCAGCTTCATACTGTAAGCCGATATGTAAGGCGGCACTCCCTTTAACATCTGTTGCGCTATATAGGCGTACTCGCCCTCGTCACGCTCCAGCGGTACCGCCGCAAGTCGGCTCCGAATTATCGCCGCACAGACTATTACCAGCGCCAGCGCGAGCCAACACCACAAACTGGCTCTGCCGGCGCCATCCGGTCCTTCATCGCCGGCCGGGCTTTCCTGCCTTTGCGGGGCCGGCTCCATCGAGTTTATTTCGTCGATAGTCGCCATAATACAACGTGTTGTAAACCCATCTTAGTCAGTCGAGCCGCCGGTTGCAAACGTCATTTAACCCTTTCGTGTATGACAACTTTGTCTGCGGTTGTGCAGGTTCGGAAGAGATGCTCGCCGGGGTCTTCTCTATTTTCGTAGGTAATATCGGGATAATTAATCTCTATTTTGCGGTACCTGTTCCAATCAATATTGTCGTTTAGATATTTAGTCATCTTGTCGGGGCCTCCTTTACGAATTATGACCCAGCGGGCGTTCTTGGCCGGTTCGAAATCCTCGCCTGTAAGCCCCCCCACCACTCTCATAGCCGTATAGAACTTCAGGGACATATCACCATAGGTAACGGCCACGATATCATTGGGTGAGCCGTGCTCGTTGAGATAACGTGCAATGCCTTCTTCAGGGCCGTCGTAATCGTGTGTTATCTCGTAGAGATAGTCTTTAAACTGGCCTGTTGCGATTAATATGGCCGCTGTCGCGACTGCAAGCAGCAGGTGTAAATCAGCGACTGCATCAAGGATAACTGCAATTAGTATAATAAGCAGTGGAATAGCCGGCGCCAGGTAGCGGAAAAACATCAAAGGAGCAAGGGTCGCAACGGCAATGATGTTGAATATGACAAAAAAAACCGGCAGCGATATCTTTCCCAGGAATGACCACCCTTGTTTAAAAGAATAACGTGTTCTGAAGGGTTTAGTAACAGCCGCAACAAATGCCGGCGCCAACAGCCAGGGAGGGAACACATAATGAGCAATACTCGCCAAGTACGTCTTGATATACATCTTGACGTAGAAAACCAGTATAAACCAATGATGTAACCTGAGGGGAGGATGCTGGACTTTCATCCCAGCCAGCCAAACCAGCCACGGCGCGTTGACAATTATGGTGATGACGGTAACGACCAGCAGAATTTTTAATCGGGCCCAATGAAAAATAATGGCGTGAAGTAACAAGGTGGCCAAAAGCACTCCTGCATAGATATGCTGGCTGTGAAACAACAGCGTTGATGCGACAAACAGTGTCACGGCTGCATACTTTTTCCCGTGCGACAGAGACGCATAAGCATACAGCGCCAACACGGAGAAGAACATCGTCATACTGTAATACCGGCACTGCCTGCACAACAGCAGAAAGGGAACTGATATTGCCAGCAATGCAGCGGCAATAGCAGGAACACGCGTGCCCGGCCAAAGCTGCTTGGCAAAAAAATAGGTCAAAAAGACCGTGCCGATGCCGAACAGGGCAAAGGGCAACCGGGAAACAAACGTGCTGACGCCGAAGACCTTATAAAAACCTGCCAGAACATAAAACGACAGCCAGGTATGCCATCGCCAGATATAGTTGTTGCCGTACTCGGTGCCCTCCTCCTGTGAGAAAAAGTTTTTGCCGTCATAGCCATAGGGAACACCCTCGGTCAGAATGGTCTTGCTGACCAGGGCGGTCTGGGCTTCATCCTGCCAAAGGTACTGATTGCCGAGATTCGCCAGCAGAAGGCACGCCGACCCGCACATAATCACGAGCAAAACTATGTATCGCCTTGCGTTAGTGCTCATCGGCACCTCATCTTAGCCATTCAAGCTTCCCGTCGCAAACATCAATCAATCCTTTCGTATATGACAACTTTGTCCTCGTTTTGACGCGTTCGGAAAAGATGGTTACGGGGGTCTTCTCTGTTTTCCCAAGTAATATCGGGAGAGTTAAGCATTATCTTGCGGTACTTGCTCCGGTCAATGTTCTTGAGCAGATACCTTCTCACTTTTTTATCCTCGCTGCAGAGAACGTATTTACGAATTATGACCCACCGGGCGTTCCTGGTCGGTTCGAGGTCTTCCCCCGTAAGCCCGCCTATCACTCTCATATTTGTGTAGAATTTTAGCGGCATGTCGCCATAAGTTATGGCCACAACGTCTTCGCTGCTGCCGTGCTCATTCAGATACCGCGAAATACCCTTCATTGGGCCGTCATAATCGTGCGTTATCTCGTAAAAATAGTCCTTAAGCTGGCTCGTTGCAAGTAATAGGGCCGTAGTTGCCACGGCAAGCAGCCAGTGCACGCCTGCAGCGGCGTCAACGATAACCGCGATTAGCAAAATCAGCAGTGGGATAGCCGGCGCTACGTAGCGGAAAAAAATCAGAGGAGAGAGAGTCGCAACTATAATGACGTTGAACGTGACGAAAAAAACCGGCAGCGATACCCTCTCCCAAAATCGCCGGTCCCCGGAAAGAAAACGACCGGTCCTGACCCGCCTCGCAAAAACCACAATTAGCACGACCAAAAGCAGCCAGACAGGAAACACGTAACGAACGATGTCCGTCACGTATGTATTGAGAAAGCTAATCAGCATAAACTGATGCGGATAATGCATCCCGGCCAGCCAAACCAGCCACGGCGCGTTGACAATTATGGTGATGAAAGTAACAACCAGCAGAATTTTCAACCGGGGACGACCAAATATAACGGCATGCAGCAGCACCGCACCAAAAAGCACTACTACATAGATATGCTGGCTGTGAAACAACAGAGTCGATGCGACAAACAACATTACGGCAGAATACTTTCTCCCGTGCAACAGTGCTACGTAAGCGTACAGCGATAGCATAGAGAAGAACATTGCCATACTGTGATACCGGCACTGCCTGCACAATAGCAGAAAAGGAACTGATATTGCCAACAAAGCAGCGGCTATTGCAGGGACACGGCCGCCGGGCCAAAGTGCCTTTGCGAAAAAGTAGGTCAGCAGAACCGTGCCGATGCCGAACAGGACAAAGGGCAGCCGGGCCACAAACGTGCTGACGCCGAAGACCTTATAAAAACCTGCCAGAACGTAAAACGGCAGCCAGGTATGCCATCGCCAGATATAGTTGTCGCCGTATTCGGCGCTCCCCTCCTGCGAAAAGTAGTTTTTGCCGTCATAGCCGCGGGGAACACCCTCCGTCAAGATGGTCTTGCTGACCAGGGCGGTCTGGGCTTCATCCTGCCAAAGGTACTGATTGCCCAGATTCGCCAGCAAAAGGCACGCCGACCCGCACATAATTACAAACAAAAACACCCACTCTTTTCTGTCGGTTAGCCAACGATTGCTCATTTGACCTGCCAAATCTGGACTTCGCGTCGGTCTGTTATCTCATAATCGACCCTATGGCCGCCTGACACAGTTTTTCAGTATATATCGGCCGTCACTGCGATATACAATCATTTGAATATGATGACGTTTTACGAACCCCACCGTTGACACAAAATCGCCGCCGATTTAGCATATCTTGTTTTTAGCGGTTCTTTTGAGGCCTTGAAATGTCTGAGAATGAAAGCAAAAGTTACAGTAACACGTTAAACCTGCCGCAGACGACCTTCTCAATGAAGGCCAACCTCGTCCAGCGCGAGCCGCAGATGCGCAAGGATTGGGCCAAGCGGGATATCTACGGCCAAATCCGGGCCGCACGCAAGGGCTCGCCGCTCTATATCCTCCACGACGGCCCACCCTACGCCAACGGCGACATCCACATGGGCACCGTCATCAACAAGGTCCTCAAGGACTTTGTCGTCCGCTATAAAACAATGACCGGCTTCGACGCACCATACGTCCCCGGCTGGGACTGCCACGGCCTGCCCATCGAATCAAAGGTCGTTACAGAGCTTGGCGATAAGGCAAAAGAATTGTCAAAACCCGAAATTCGCCAACTTTGTAAAAAATACGCGAGCAAATACATCAAAATCCAGAGCCAGCAGTTCCAACAATTAGGCGTATTCGGCGATTTTGAGCACCCCTATCTGACCTTCAAACCCACATACGAGCAAGGCATCCTCGAGGTCTTCGCTGAACTTGTTGGCAAAGGACTCGTAAAAAAGCAGTTGAAGCCCATTCACTGGTCCGTCGGCTGCGAAACCGCCCTCGCAGAAGCCGAACTCGAATACAAAGATATCGACTCCCCAAGCATCTTCGTAAATTACACACTCGAAAAAAACAGTATCACTCGTCTAATCGAACTCGGATTAGTTTCCTCTGAACAGGCGCAAAAGGCCAGGGTCTGCCTTATGATTTGGACGACCACTCCCTGGACTCTTGCCGCCAACCTCGCCGTCGCAGTTCACCCACAACTCGAATATGTCGCTGTCGACTACGAGCACAATAATCAAAAATTCGTCTCTGTCGTCGTCAGTGACCGGCTTCAGGCCGTTATATCAGCAGCGGGATTGAAAGAAGGCCAATACAAAATCAGCCAAAGCAAAGTCGCCGGCAGTAAACTCGAAGGCCTCCGATATCATCATCCCTTCGTCTCAAAAAACCCAACCGACAAAGACGCTTATATGGTGATATTGGCCGACTATGTTACGACCGAAGATGGCTCTGGCCTCGTTCACATCGCCCCCGGACACGGCATCGAGGACTATATGTCGGGGCAAAAGTATGGTCTGGTCATATATTCGCCGGTGAAAGACGATGGCTGCTATGACGACACTGTCCCCGAATGGCTCCGCGGCAAAAACGTCCTAAAGGTCGATAAGGAAATCATTGACTATCTAAGACAAGATGGCTCGCTGGTGGCTGAAAAGAAAATCACCCACAGCTACCCACACTGCTGGCGAAGCAAAATGCCCGTCATCTTCCGCGCCACCGAACAATGGTTTGTCAGCGTTGACAAGGAGGTGCCTGGTTTTGGTAAATCCCTTCGCGACCTCGCCCTCGACGCCGTCAAAAACGTCCGCTGGGTCCCCGACTGGGGTCAAAAACGCATCGAAGGTATGCTCGAATCCCGCCCCGACTGGTGCATCAGCAGGCAGCGAAGCTGGGGCCTGCCCATTCCAGTATTCGTCAACGCCCACGGCGAGCCGCTTTTGACAAAAGAATCCGTCCTGGCCGTTTCAAAATACGTCGGCAGCAAGGGCTCCGACAGTTGGTTCACCGATTCGCCAAAGCAAATTCTCGGCGAGGATTTCAAACTGCCCGCCGGCTTCTCATTCGATGAGTTGAAAAAAGAAGAGAATATCTTTGACGTCTGGTTCGAAGCGGGCTGCAGTTGGTATAACGTCGCCTTAAAAACCGGCTGGCCCGTCCCCGTTGACCTATACTCCGAAGGCAGCGACCAGCATCGCGGCTGGTTCCAGCTCTCCCTTTTGCTGGCGCTTGGCTTTATGGGCAAAGCCCCATTCAAAGCCGTCCTCACACACGGCTTCACCGTCGATGAAAAGGGTATGAAGCAATCCAAGTCACTCGGCAACTATACTAATGCCCAGGACGAAGTCGCCAAATACGGCGCCGATATCCTTCGCCTCTGGGTCTCAAGCGTCAACTATCAGGACGACGTCCGCTGCAACGACGAGCTTATCGGCAAAACCCAGGACGCATACAGGAAAATCAGAAACACCCTTCGCTATCTCCTCGGCAATATCTACGACTTCGACCCCGCGAAAAATACTGTCCCCTGCGACCAGATGTTCGAAATCGACAAATGGGCGATGCAGCAACTGCAAAAGCTGATTGCCGAAGTTACTAAAGAATACGAGGATTTTGCCTATCACCGCGTCTTCGCCCTGCTTTACAACTTCTGCTCCGTCGAAATGAGCAGCATTTATATGGACCTGCTCAAAGACCGCCTTTACTGCGACCCCGCCGATAGCCCCTCCCGCCGAAGCTGCCAGACCGCACTGCACAAAATTCTCGATTCCCTAACGTTGTTGCTCGCCCCCATCCTCGTCCACACCGCCGAGGAAACATGGGCCGCTATGCAGCCTGCGGTGAGCTTGTCGAATCCGCACAAATCCCAGAACGTCGAAAGCGTCCATTTGGCTGCCCTCCCTAAAGCCGACCCGTTAGTCGAAGAACCAAAATGGCAAAAACTTATGTCCCTGCGGAATGCCGTTATTCTTGCCCTCGAACCGCTCCGACGCGACAAAATTATAGGCAGCAATCAGGAATCGAGTGTTATTATCCGCTGTGGTGGTGATTATGCCGAGGCGATTGAGCAATTCGGCCTCAAAAACTTCGCCGCCCTCTGTATCGTCAGCGAGGTCAAACTCGAAAAAAGAGAGGGTCAAACAGAGGTCGTTGCCGAAAAAAGCCCGCACAAAAAATGCCAGCGTTGCTGGAACTGGTGGCCCTCCGTCGGCTCCGACCCCAGCCAACCCGATGTTTGTGAACGCTGCGCCAAGACGCTAATGCAGATGGGACGCTAACCGGCCCGGCGATTCTCGATTTGCTCACAGACCTTCTCAAACACCTGTTCAACGGTTATATGGCTGATATCGTGCCTCGGCTCGTAGCTGTCCGCCTTTATTCCACGCCCGTTCGGCTCAACCGCCGCGACGCATTCCGGCTTGCCGTATGGACATACCCTCGCCGGGTTCGTCGGCCCGAATATCATTACCACCGGCACACCCAGCGCAGCCGCGATATGCCCCGGCCCTGTGTCATTGCTCACTACAACCGCCGCCCCTCTCAATAGCTCGATAAGCTCTGCAATCGATGTCCGCCCCGCAAGATTCACAATGTGTGTCGTTGTCAATTCCTGCAGAGTTTCACTGGCTGCCCTCTCTCCTTGCGAACCCGTTGCTACTATCGACCAGCCAAACTGCGATACGATTTTTTCAGCTAACTTTGCAAATCTCTCAATCGGCCAACGCTTATTCTCCCTCGCTGCACCGGGAACCAGCACCGCGTAGTTTCCCAGATGCACCCCCTGCCCCGCCAGCAGATTCTTCACCGCCTCTGCGGCGTCCGGCTTCCTCGGCAACGTGAACTGCACTTCCGTTTTACCTGCACCCGCGGCGGCAACAATACGCAGGTAATAATCAACAAGATGAACGCACGAGTAATCCTGCGAAATTTTGTCTGTATAAAAAACGTGCCCAAACTCCCTCGCCTGTGTCATCCCAAAGCGTTTCTTGCTGCCGCTCACCCAGCCGAAAAAACCCGTCCTGAAAAGTCCCTGAAAGTCAAAGACAAGGTCAAACCGCTCGCTTCGCAGCCGACGCAACAGCTCCAACAGGCCGCCAAACGCCCGCGGGTTATACCAGCTTTTGCCCAACTGCCGGCGGTCAAAAAGGATAATCTCGTCCAAATCCGGATGTCCCCGCAATAGCTCCGCATACTCAGGCCGCACCAGCCACGATATCCTCGCCCGCGGAAAACTCCTCTTCAGCGCCGCAAGCGCCGGCAGCGCAAGAACTATGTCCCCTAACGCACTCGGCTTGATAATCAGGATATTCTTCGGCTCATCGCTCATAACTCTGCGACTTGATTGCCCTGCTTGTGGCGATGCTTGGCCTGTGCCCTTCGGATAAGCTCACGTAAAAGCTCTCTGCGATGTTCAACAGGTATGCCGGTTTTTTCGCAGTAGGTCCTGAACATTCGCAGGTAATCCGTCCGGCTGATGCCCGGCAACCCCATCACCGACGCCGCCAGCTGCCACAACGCCCGCATCTGACAACTCTTGCGCCTGACAGAATACTGTTTTATGCCGTCCATATCCGTAAGCACCACCCGATATTCAGCGGGGCTGTGCCCGGACACGATAAAATTCGTCGCCTTTGCGTCCCTGTGCCACAACCCCTTTTTGTCCAGCACTGCAAAAATTTCCGCTATTTGCTCTGAAAGACGACTCATTATCCAATATCGCTCTTTTTTGTCCCGCGGAAGATTCTTCAAAAACTCGTGCAGGTGAACGCCATCCACATATTCGCTGATATATATGCTTTGCTCACAGAACAAAAATATCCTGCGATACACCGCTGCCAATGGCGCCGCAACCGGCAGGCCATACTGGCTTGTCCTGACCGCCGCGATAAAATTCCGCATCGCTCGCGGCGCCCCTAACGACCGGAAAAACTCACGCACTCCCCTGCCGCGCCGGTGCCGCTTCATCACCGCTTTCACTCCCCTGCCCCCGGTGGCTAAATATTTAATCACAACAACGCTGCAACCTCCGCTCTTTAGTGTCTCTTGCGCACCATCAAGCAGCTTTTCCGGTTCAGACAGCAGCGTTATCCAATCCGATTTCGAAAACCGCTCCTTGCCTGCCGCGCGAACCGCCACCCATCCACGCCACCCGCCGGGCATCCTCACTTCTGATATCTCGACTAACCTGCTCAAAAGGGCTTCTATGTCGCTCATACCAACCCATTTTATACGGGCAGCATCGTTTCGGCAATTGATTAGATGCACGATAATCATTAAGCTATGCGGCAAATGAATAAACAGGGTAAATACGTTTACGACTGGCCCAGGCCCATGGTAACGGTGGACGCTGTCGTTTTCGCCCTCAGTGGGGACTCTGTTAAACTATTGCTGATTAATCGCAAAAACGAACCCTTCAAAGGCCAGTGGGCAATACCCGGCGGCTTTATCGGCATCGACGAAGAGCTTGACGATGCCATTGCCAGGGAGCTGACTGAAGAAACCGGACTCACCGGCGTCAAACTCGAACAAATGCACACCTTCGGCAAACCCGGCCGAGACCCCCGGGGCAGGCAAATCACCATCGTTTACATGGGAGTTATCACGGAAGGGTTTGACCGAATAAAGGCCGGCGACGACGCCCAAGAAGCCCAGTGGTTTGATATCAATTCCCTGCCCTCCGATAATATGGCCTTCGACCACGACGCCGTCACAAAATTTGCAATCGAGCGACTCAAGGCCAAACCCGCGGCGCCAAAATACCGTCAGTGAGCCGGCGATTCGGTCAACTGCTCGTTGAACATCCGCAATCGCATATCGATTGCAGCAATCGCCCACTCAATATAGTGCGGCCTGTGTGCCGGCTGATGGTGCTGCTCGTGCATCAATCCTTCCCGAACCGTCTGCAGAAAACTTTTTATCGTCTTTGGACTAATCTCCGTTGGATTGGCGGACCACGCCTTCAACTCCTCATATTCGCGCCTCAGTTTAGTGCTCTTTTTCAACTGCTCCGCCGTCAGATAATCGCCGGGATTGTACCCCAACTGCAGGCCCTTAAGGCACATAATCAGCGGCTCGTAATTGGCCCGGCTCTCTAACCGAATAAATTTATACTGCTGAACGTGTGTCGTCGCCGACAAAGGCGTCTTGTCCCCCACCCCGTCGGCCCCGACGAACCACCGCCGCTCGCTGGTCCTCGCAAAAACAAGCTCTTCCCCGCCACCAGCACTGTCGTGGGGTGGCCGCGTAATCTCATCATGGCCCATCCGCGAAACCCACAACCGCCCCATCTTGTTCACTTCAGTCCCACCGCCTAAAACCAGCAGGCACTTCACAAAGCCCAGAGGCAGCACCTTCTGCCTGCCGATTTGAATCTTGCGCAACTGGAACGACAAATGCAAACTGTGTGGACGAACGTTGTAAAACTCCGTGGTTTCATTTATCAGTTGACTCAACAGCCACGGGCACGCCGTCGCGGGCCTCGACAGCTCGAGCGCCACGTTCAGCCGGCCAGGAGCAAGCTCCAAAAATCCCCTGTGTCTTCCCCTGTCCGTTGACCCGCTGTTGTCGTCGATATACCCGCCTAACTTCCACGCCAAAACGTCTAATTGAAAATCACAAAAATACCGGAAGCAGTCATAAACAGGGTCTTCTTTCTCGGCAGGCGACGCCTCCGGCTCCACCACCGCCGCCCCAGCGTTGCTTAGCTCCACCTCGCATCCTAACGGCACAAGACCAGGATGAAAATTCGACCGTATCGAATTTAATTGCGCCTCAACAACCCTCGCGTCAAACAAGCTCCTCGCCGCACGCACCGCGTATTTCACGTAATCTATCAGGTCGTGCCTCTCGTATGGCATCGTCTGCAGGCACTGCTTCACTATCATCTCCACCGCCGAGCTGTTGTTGTTGATTATCTGTAACGCGATAAGCAAGCTTACCGACCGCTTGAAATACCGCTCCGACGAACGCATATGCTCAAGCTCAAAACGAAAATTCGCCTGAATCCGCTCGTCTAACTGATTCAGCAGCACCTGCTTGACGACCATCGCAAGATAGTTGTTTATGTATTTTGCCGCCTGTTCATCACCAGAAAGGTGCCTGATGCTCGGCTTGGGGCGGTCAAGCTCACGAGCAAGGAAATAATCGCTCACGGCGTCGCTTCTGTAATGTGTTATCACCAAATCTCGCTCCGTCGTCGCCAGAAGCTCGCGCTCGGCCAGTCGCTCCAGCTCCGCATCGACGCTTTTATCGCCGGGCCTTGTCCGCTTTTCCAGAAACCTCTCTATTCTCTTCCGCAGCCAAAGCTCGTGTATCAAATTGACGTGGAACCGGTCGCCAAATTGCTTCCTCATCGCCTCATGGCTCACTAAATACGCCTGCGCCGAAACGTGGCCGTCGGCAGTGGTAACGCGGACCGTTTCCTTCTCGTATCGCTTCCCCTCGTATTTGTCAATCTCAGCCATCGCGCCGGCGGGCACGTCATGAATCACTAATCCTTCTATTCTTGAACCTGGTGACGCAACGGCGTAAAAATAAACGTTGTCGGGACTGACTTTTTTGTGACCCGGCAGAAAAGCCGGCTCCGCCAACAGTGTCTGGGTATCCACCTTACTTGGCTTGCGCGTAAAACTCAGTCCGCACACCGACTCGAATATCTCCGGCTCCCGCAATGACCCGTATATGAACAAATTGACCTTCTTATCCGTGCTCATTCTCCAATTTAGCCCCCCAATTTATTGGGGGGTTATTGCGTATTGTAGGGCGGGGTTTACCCCGCCGAAGTACCCGATGTTCTGCGTTCAATGTTCAATGTTGGACGTTCGATTTTTTCCTTTTTACTTCTAACTTTCCTTCGTGTCTTTGTGTCTTCGTGGCAAAATTACTGCCCTTTTCTAATCCGATTATACAGCGAAAACAATTCCTTGAACGCACGCAGAATCACCCTCAGCTTCGCCCCCGTCTGTTTGCCCGCCGTCCGCGGGTAATGATGAACTCCCGCCTGGGCAATCTTGTACCCGCTTCGCGTCGCCCTCGCTAAAATCTCCGCGCTTATCAGCGCCCCGGAGCTCGACATCTTGATATGGTCGAACACCTCTCGCCTGAACAGTTTGAATGCGCAATCGATGTCGCGTATGTGCATACCGAACAAAAGGCATACCAGTTTCGTCCACAACCACCCGTTTATCTTGCGGATAACCGGGTCGTTGCGATTCAACCGATAACCGCAGACAATATCGTTCTTCTCCATAAGCGGCAACAGCGCCGGCATCTCGCCAATATCGAACTGCCCGTCGCCGTCGGTAAAAAAAACAAACTGTTTTGTCGCGGCACGAAAACCCGATTGCACCGCCGCCCCATACCCCCGGTTGGGGCTGTGATGAATAACCTTTATTCGATTGTCCCTCTTTGCCAGCTCATCCGCTATTTGTCCCGTCCGGTCTTTGCTGCCGTCATCGACGATTATGATTTCATAATCCGCCCCCATTTGCTCCAGTACTTCCTTCGCCCGTCCGACTACTCGCCCGACGTTTCCCTCCTCGTTGTAACACGGGAAAAACACGCTAATTGATACCATTTCGCACTCTACTTATTTAGGGTTTTTTGTTTTTTCGTTTCCCACCACGGCGACCGGAGGTGCAAACCGGGGCTTACCCGCCGATAGTAAATCAAATCACATATCGTTTTAATATCTCTTTCGGCCATCTTCGCCGCAATCATTGACTTTCCTTCGGACTTTCCTGCACATTCCGAATCCTGTCCTGCCTCGAACCCGCCGCCTGAACTGGTAAAGCATACCAGTACGCCGTGCTGCCCCAGATGCTCGGTGTCTTATTGTCAAATGGGTCGCCCGCGCCAAAATTGTGCGTCCGTTTTTCAACTGCCACTCGTATGTTATTACTGAACTGAAATGCGTCGTTCAAATGAAACGAATAAACCGCCGCCTTTCCGGGATGTGTCGCTATAAATCCCGATACCGCCTTGCGGTCAAAGTGACACCATCCTGAATTAAAATACTCCTCGCTGCCCGTCCCGTGATAACTCGGAGGCCATCCCAATTCGTCCGTCCATATCAGCCAGTCCCCTTCCCCCCACCATTTCTCACTCGGCCACACAACTCGCAGCAGTACCCCGACGTACTTCCCCGCACCCGCCGTCCTTTCCAATACCACGTGTGTCGGCACTCTCCCCTTGCCGTATGCCGGCCAGCTGAATATGTCGTCTCCCGACGCCTTCTCCTCGGTCCACGTCGCGTGGAATCTCCCCATATCACTCGAAATCCTGGCGCCTCTGTCTATATCCAGCAGAACTTTAACCTCCTCAACTTTAATCTTCGTTTCATTGACAAATTCCATCTTCATACCCTCGCTGAAAGGCATTGGAAATCGACAATAACCTTCGTCTCCCGTCACCCCAAGCAAAAGAGAATTGTATGGCTTCTTGTCCCCATAGTCGCCGTTCCCGAAAAAATACCCCGATGGCGCATCCACGCTCGCCGCCTCCGCGCCGTCCCACCTGATGCGCATCCTGATGCCGCAAAGCGCCTCCTCTGTATTTGGCTTCACCGATACCCTCATCTCGCGGATAATCCCTTTGCCCTCAAGTTTGACCTCCCCCGTCTTTCCCGGCCCTATCGTCAGCTTCTTTTCAACCGACCATTTGGCCGGCGCCGGCAATCCGTTGGCTTCCGCCTTGAGCCACACCTTTCGCACCGCCTCGAGCTTCTTATTTTCTTCCTCCGACAATGGCCAGTGCAAACTTTCAACCCTCGTTTCCGGCTGATATGTCGTATATGTTATCTGCCAGTAATTCCCCCAGTGTTCATTCTGGTCGTTGACCAACTGAACAAAACAATGCTTCTCGAATGGTATCGGAAACAATGTCCCCGGATATGTCTTGTGAAACACCAATGGATATGGAATCGGCCCGTTTTTATAATCAAAAAACTTGTTGACGTTCATATCGAAAATCGGCTCAGGATTATTGTCTAAAAATATCTGGATTTTCGTCCCCTCTACGTCTTTTCCCGCCACCCCTGTGAATATCCGGTGAATGCATCCCGGCCCGTTCACGTCAAGCAGTATATTCCTGTTTCCTCTTATGTCCTTAAAATCGTTTCCGTCCTCGTTGCCCCCCTGCCGGTCGTATGTGCTCGCCATCGCCGTGTGCGAGTTTTCCAGTATCGGCATATCTTCCGCTGTTCGCATCTGATGTAGAAAATACTCCAGGTTCCTTACCTCCCCACCTGCCGCCATTGCCAGTCCCGCCGATACAATGCAAATCAACACACCCGTCCAATTATTGCTATTTTTCACAACTCGACCCACTTCCTTATTCACTTCCCTGTCCCCGAGTGTCTGCTCATTTGGTAGGCAGCAGGGGATCCAGAATTTAAATTCAATTCTTCTTTTCCTTTATCACTTCACTGAACAAATCTTCCCATGCAGGATTTTGCTTCTCAATCATTCTCATTTTCCATTGTCGACGCCATTTTTTCACTTGTTTTTCTCTTTTAAGTGCCTCTTCCAAACTTCTGTGCTTTTCATAATATACAAGTTTATCAACGTCATATTTTGCCGCGAATTGATTTGCTCTTCGACTTTTATGCCTTACAACTCGTTTCGCAATATCATCCGTCATCCCTACATATAGCGTTCCGTTTCTCTTACTCGCCAGTATATACACGTAATATTCTTGCATATTCCTCATCCGCCCCCCTGCCCCTCGCAGCGTAGCGGAGATCCCCGCATGCCTTTGGCGGGGACCCAAGCTGCTTTGGTTTTGCAGCAGGGGGTCTATTTCCCCTTTTCCCTTTTTCCTTATAAATTCTCTGCGGTCTTTGCGTTTTAATCCTGAGCTAAGTCGAAGGACTCCGCGGTAAAACAACCGTCTTCACCACCTCAAGTCACGCATATTGTTCGCAACTTCCATCAGCTCTTTCTTCTCCTGCTCGTAGCGCCGCACCATCTCATTGTTGTTCTCCTTCTCTGCAATCAGCTCAAGATACCCGATGGCCATAAGGGCCCCTGCAGCCCTTTGATAATAACCGTCTCGGCTAAGGTATTTCTCCTTGTTCGCCAAAAAATCATCCAAAAATCTCTTCCAGAATTCATTAATCTGTGGCCGTAGCGGTGGGTAACGCTCGTTAAATACCTGTATCATTTGCAGCGGCAAACGCGTCGGCTCTTCCTCAAATGCCTTGATTGCACACTCCAGCCCCTTCGTAAAACCCTCCGGGTCTTTGCCGAACACAATCGCATTGTGCGCCATCATAATGTTCCGCGAACTCTCATCGGGGTATTTTGTCGTGCCGTCCTCAATACCCTTGAATATCTCCAGCCCCTCCGGCTTCGTTATATCCACGTACAGCTTTTCCTTGTCGTTCATAAACACTAACCGCCAGTTCTGGTTGTGCTCAAGTCCATGTACAAAAGGAGTGTCGAACTGACCGACAGGCATTAGCACCACCCACACGTTGTATTGTTTCAATTTACTGCCCAGCCATTCGCCGATTTGCACGTAATCGTCAACCGTAAGATTTTGCTTCCTGATTCTGGCCCGCTGAACAAGCTCGCCCCCGAACATAATCTCCGACCACAGCATATAAGCGTCATAGTTGTAGGCCGCCTGTGCCCGCCCGTCCATAAAAAGCTGCAGCGGCGTCCGACCGCTGGGGTCCGGCTCCTGACCCCACGCGATAAAGCCCCCCTCCGTCCAGTAGTTAAACATATTCCCTCGCAGTTTATTGGCCGTTATAAACTGGCACGCCGCGAACGGCTTTGCGTGCGACGCCGTCATCCTTATAAACATCGACGTAAGTTTCGTCTCGGTCGGCCAGGGGTCCATATATATCACCTTGAATTTATGAACCCACCACACGCCAAGCCCTATAACCACCACCGCAGCCCCGGCTGTCAACCACCTCTGCAACGCCAGCGGCACCCCTGACGCCGCCAGCCGACCTCGCCTGTGAAAATTCCACGCCGACGACGACGTCTGCAAAACCTGCTGGATAAGCATCGCAATTGTCGGACACGCCACGTATGCCACTATCGATATGAACCGTCGCGACCGAAACGCCATATACGCCGTCAGTGCCGCAATGATAATCAATGCCAGGTCTATCCTCGGCAATTGGAACGTGCCTTCCGCCGCTTCTGTTTGTTCACCCGAACTGCCGAACAAACCCCTTAAAAATGGCAGCGCCACCCAAACTACTACACACCCGGCGCTTATAACGTATAGCACAGGGAACAAATAGGCGTACGTCATCTCTAAGTTTGCCTCGCAAGCCGGCGCCCATATCCGCTGCAGTCCCCAAAGCTGCTTCACGTGCCATAACGGCTCTTTGAACTTAAACGGGTCTATGAGCGCCATCTCAAGGATTAACGACGCAATTGCCGCGGCCAATACAAAAAATATACTAACCATCGAATATCTTGGCTTCTTCGAAAGCTGCGACCCCACGACGTGCATCACTACGTAGCACGGCAGCAAAATAAACGGGAAAATGTATCTGCCGGTATAACCCTGCGACGCATCCGCCGTGTATAGGGCAAACAACGCAAGGGGAGCTATCAGATAAATACAATGCACGTTTACAAACACTGCGGCCCACAGCGCCCCAACGAACAAGCCGCTCAGCAGAAAACCCCCCAGACTCACATCTACCAGAGAAAACGAAATCAGCACCACCCAACATATCAATACCGCCGCCGCAAATCCCAGGATTCTTATCAGGACATTGAAATGTTTCTGCTGGCCCTCCATCTCCGTCTTCGGCCCTTTGAGCTGTTTCGGCACCAACAGCCGGCTGAAAAGCCATAGCGCTATCAGCCCAGTCCCCACTATCAGCATTATCATAAACGGAAACGCCGTCCCAACAGGGTTATCCCACCGAAACGCCGGCCACCACTCATGAACATTTCGCCAACCCTCGGCGTTCTTGCTGATACTGATCTGAAGGGTGTGCGTCAGGTTAGTCAGGTGGAAGGGATTAAAGACAATCGACGCCACGAAAGCAGCCGTCCCGGCGCCAATGGTATGCCACAAGGCCTGCGGCGTTGTGGCTACCAGGCGGTTCTTGAGAAGCGTTACCACTGCCCCAAGGCCGACGGCGGCAACAAAAGCTGTGAAAAACGAACTCCTGCTGTTGTCCACATAACTCGCCGCTTCGGCTGAATAAATTGACAAATCGGCGGGGAAAAGGCGAACCACCAGCCAGATAAATACAACCAGTAACGCGACAATATGATAAGCGTAAAAAGATGGCGCCTTCACCGACCTGCGCCACGCGAATATGACGCTGCCGGCTGTAAGCAGCACCACCAAAAACAGGAGTTTATCCTGCGACGGCGCGATCGCCGAGAACGGCTCGTGATTAGTGTATTTGTACGACACAAGGTAAAGAACGAGCCAGGTCAGAATACTATGCACCGATACCGTCCATCTCTTAGACAGCATCGCCAGCAGCCGCAACACAACAACCGGCGCCAGCATTATAAATACATAGACATACCCGCCGTGAACGTTGGCCCAGAACATCGTCATGGGCACCAACAGCCAGATGTAGAGATGATTGCGATAAGTAGCCAGCACAAGCAGCAGCACAAATAGGGCCACAAGCAGATTTGAAAACCCGGCGGGCCTGATATCGAGAAACGACCGGCCGATGAACATCGCCGCACAGGCAGAGGCCGCAGACAATGCCGGGTTAGCGCCCAGCACCCGGCCCGTGTAGTAAACACAAATCACGGTCAGGATATATATGGTAAATTTCCAATAAACCAGAGAGTTGAAACACCAGTCCTTGCCATCTGCAAAAGGCGACAGATACGCCAGCCAGTAAAACGTAACATGCGTGAGCCAGTTTTGATTGACCCAGCCGGTAGGATGCCAGAACTTGACGGTATCGAGGCCGACCTTGTCGGTTAACTTTTGCGCCCAGGCGGGCCAGGTCTTAATCTCTTCCTGCGTCGGCCCCGCCCTGTGGGAATTGGCGCTGAACGGCTCATTGGCATCGACACCGTGATTGATAAAGTGCCGGCCGCACGCCAACGCCACCCACGTGTCGCCTGCCCCGACCATATGCGTGCTGGCGTGAAGGGCGAAAAGCAACATCGCTATCCAGCCGATGACCATCGGCCAGCCCGTAAACGCACGCCTCTTATCCTGCATCAATTCCGCCATAAATTTTGTTCCCTTTCGCCACCAAGTCACCAAGACACAAGGTTTTTCATTTTAGTTTTTCTTTGTGCCCTTGCGTCTTCGTGGTTATAAGCATTACGTTCCTAACTGTATAATACGGCCTCTCTTATATATCGTCAATAACGCTGGTTGTTCGTAACCACCCCCTGCTGCTTTCTTTCCCCGAAAGATGGGACTCCGCTCCGCTATGCGAAAGCAAGACGCTGGGGGCTGCGCAAGGCTACGCGGATTAACACGGAAATTTTTAGACACGGATTACTATCTGCTACCCGCTGCACGCTCCTTTCGAGTCACGGGTATTCACTACATATATAGAGACGGAAAAGGGCCATTTTGCGACAAAAAAACAAAAAGCCGGGACTGGCAGAAAGGGTTTTTTATGACCCCCAGCGCGGGACTGGGGGCTAAACGATGCGGGAGAAGTATATAAGTATATGCGTATATACTTATGGACTGCTTTAAGAAGCAAGGTTTTTGAAGCCGAGCAAATTACTGAAGACAGCGGATAGAGGATGGAGGGCGGAAGACGGAGGACGCGGAGAATTTTGCCGTTATCGCCTTATGGCGCTAAGTTTTTTTTACTTGCCGTTTTTATCTTTGAATCGCCCTGAAAAAAGACTCACCTTCGACACGCTCGGGGCTGGCTGACCCCTTTTTCTTCAACAGACGGCATTCGAGTTTAACGGATCAAGTTGTGAATTATTAAGTTGATTGATGTGAGTTATCAGAAGGTTCTTTTTTTCTTCCGCATTCTCTATATTATCTGTATAAGTATTAATGGCATATCCCATTGTTTCTGCAAGCACATCGATTATTTGGGGCATATTTTCTTTGGCTTTTTCCAGCATAGACAAAATATACTCTCTAGTGGGTTTGTAAATTAGCAATATCACAATAACAGCCAAAGCAAACATTAAAACCTTCTTAGGTATTTTGGATATCAACAAAAATAAGGACTTTATAATTTTACCTGTTACAATAATGCCACTCATACCAGCAATTTGGATAGTGTATGCTGAATGGGCATCTTTTGTATAGTCACGGTAATTTGATATGAATTCGGCATTTATGACTGTACCGCCCATACCAGATATATCTTTATCTGCCGTATATACCGGGTAGTCGTATTCAAAGTTAAGGGCCAGATAAGGAGAGTCTTTGGGGTCACGTTTGCAGCGCGTATTTAATTCTGGTGAGTCCATGTGTTCGACAAACGTGATATATTTTTTGTATTCACTCCAAGCCATAGATAATCGCTTTTTGGGAATATTTTTCATTTTGCTTATGACTGGAATGTTTTTCTCTATTTCATCAGCCAAATATACAGGAGCAACGGCAGTCACTATTTTTGTTTGCAGGATTTCAAGAAATCGAGTTAAGGCTTCTTCTTTTTTCCTTTTTTGGGTTAGCCAAATCAGTTCTCTAATGATAATGTTTGCATCGACGATCAAGTTGAGTCTAAAGGGAGTGGACATTATAGATTTCAACTGAGGATTTATCTTGAGAGTTTCTAATACCAGTGGGAAAACCGAGTATCGTTCGTGAATTATTTTCCGAGCATTTATTTCTTCGGATTGCTTATGCATATCGTATACATTCCGTTGTTTTACCCGCGAAACAAAATCACTAAAACGCTAACGCAAGTTACTATTGCGGCGACAGCTGCCCAAAAACAAGACCATTTTGCATAAACACACGAGTTGATCATCATTTCGGTTTGTATGGCGGTATGTAGGCTATTAATACATTTATCTTTTAAGCTATCCATACCTGCGGTTGGTGTAAGTATCCCGGCTTTTTTCATTATATCTGTGAGTTCCCCACATCCAGCAGAAATTGGAGCCTTTTCAATCTCAGATAAAATTTCTTTGAGTTTTCTTGTATTTGTCATATACCTTATCCCTTAAAGGTTTTCAATTTATGCCAGCTTGTAGGCGATTTGCTCGTCGAGGATGTCTTTGACGGTAATGGCACGAATTATCTTGCCGGTCTTTTTGAAAAATGCATCTATTTCGTGCATCGCATCCGATGAGTAATCAAAGGAGACGAAGAAGCCCTGTGTGCGGTCTTCTCTGGCCATAACGGCCTCGAATGCGTCGATATCAGGCCTGCCGACTTTATCTTTCTGCTTGACCTGAATGGGATACCACACATCCATGAATTCCAGTTCGTCTTCCTTCTTCTTGGGTGTGGCCGAGACCGGATAAATACGTCCATCTATTCCCATATCGCCGACCTTGGCGACATTGGGCCTGCCGCCCAGGGCAATGACCGCCCAGTTCTCAAACTCAAACGGCGGCATCGCTCGCAGTTTTGCCTCCGTCCACGGCAGGTCTCGAACGACAAAGCCGCGACCAATTTGCCAGAGTTTTTCATCTTCTTTCACTTTGCAGACATCACGCAAACGCTTTGCCATGACCCGGCAGGCGGTCGGCGAAATATCAATGCCAATCCATTGACGACCAAGATTCTCCGCAGCAACCAGCGCCGTCCCACAACCACAAAAGGCGTCGAGAACAATATCGTTGGGCTTGGAGGACATTTCGAGAATACGTTCAAGCAACTTAAGTGGCTTTTGGGTTGGATACCCGAGACCTTCTGTATTAGACCCATGTATTGGAAGAATATCGTCCCATACAGTACCTAATGGATTTCCCATGCCCTCATCAAGATAACGTTTGTATTGGGGTACTCGTCCCGGATTAGTCTGTATGATACGGCCTTCCTTGTATAGTTTTTCCATGTTCTCTTTGCTATAGCGCCAGTATCGGGTAACACCGAGAAATTCATAATGCGGATTTCCCTTTGATGGAGCTGCGCCTCCTGGAGCCGTAAGATCGCCCAAGCGATATCGCCGACCGGTCTCTGGTTCAACATGCCGGTAAAATTCCTTGATATATTCTGGATCATACGGTTTGTAGAGATGTTTGAATTCGTAAGAGTCGTTTTTGGCGTAAAAGAAAATCGTATCGTGAACGCGTCCAAGATGCTTTGAACCTTGTTTTGCGTCACTGTGAGCCGACTGGCGTTTCCAGATTATCTCATTGATGAACTGGTTCTCTCCGAAAATCTGGTCGAGCATAATTTTGACGTAGTGCGAGGCGTGCCAGTCGCAGTGGTAGTAGAACGAGCCGGTTTTCTTGAGGACGCGGTGCAATTCGACACAACGGGGACGCATAAATTCGATATAGGCCTGCGTTGAGGCGTGGCGGTCATCGAAGGCGCGTTTTTCCTTTGTCTCGCCCCAGAAGACCTCATAATTGCGATTGGAGTTAAAGGGCGGGTCGATATAAATCAGGTCAACACATTCAGGTGGGAATTTTTTCAACTGTTCAAGGTTATCGCCGCAATATATTACCCGCGTATCGACTAATGAGGATGGTTTGCCGGCTGATGGAGTTTTCTTGGAATCGGATGTAGTTTTCTTTGCCATAGATCATTAGTGTAAGCCCTGCCCAATAATTTGCAAGGGGCAGGCAAGTAACCCACCCCGAGGGCCCCTGCTTACGACATACAGGGGATTCTACCGACAAAAGCGGCGAGGATACAACGGAAATCCTGTCCCGCCGGAGGCGGGAATTTGAGATTTAAGATTTGAGATTTAAGATTTAAGAACAGGTCCTTCGACTGCGCTCAGGATGACGCAAGGCGTCAATTTGAGATTTGAGAAGTGTCCGCCGAACGAAAGGCGGAGGAACGTTAAGCGGACCTCACGTGGGCAATCTGCCTACGGCAGATAAACCCACCACACGAATGGAGGGTAAACCCCGCCATCCGCCAAGGGCGAGAGTGGCGGGGCTAAATATTCCGTTGTCGTGCCGACAACGGCTAAACATTGTTTAATCGTGCGAACTCTCCATTGTATTTCCTGGCTGCTTCATCATAGACACGAGCGGCGGCGAGTTCGTCGGTGAAGCGGCCGAGCCAAAGTTTTCGGCCATTATGCCTGATATGGACGGCCCACTTGCGTCTTTGCTTATCGAAATGAACGCCGATGAAACGCGAAGAGGTATTTTTTCTTTTGCGCCTATTTTGCATATTCTGCTTATGCGTGGCGAGGCGGAGATTGGCCCTTCGATTATCGAGGGAGTCGCAGTTTCTATGGTCAACCAAAAGCGTGGGAGGCGGGTCCATCAGTTGACGGTGTATAAATACTATTTTCGATTTAAACGAGCTGGTCAGTGCGCTACGGGCGGCATACAGATTGGTGCCATTTCCGTGGACCCACCATTTGAAATGCTTCAGCCGGTAGTAATCCTGTGGGTCAAGGATTGTCCATTGTCCCTCGCCGAGGAAAATGCGGCGAAAAGTATAACCATATTTCAGCAGTCGATAGAGCAGAACCGGCAAAACGAGAACCTGTTCAAAACAGTTCGGAATGAGTTTCATAAGTCAGCCCCTTCCCAAAAAAAATCACAAAGCCAAATTTCAACGATAAATTTGATTTTCCTTGCCCTTCTGGGCTGACTTGGGACTGCTGTCCCCCCTACCTTGCCCTGAACCAGAAGCGGTTCAGGGCCGAGCGATATTATACCAAATACAACGTGAAAGTTCAATAATTATCTAACAATTTTTGCCGGGGGCTTTTTGGGGATCTAAGTCCTTGTTTTTGTGGGAGTTATGTGATTGCGAGGCCATCCGTCCGCAGGCGGGTGGTTAAGATTTTTTCTGAATTTCCCCCAGCCGTTGAATTATTTCGATACAGCCCCGGCTGTTATGATACGGGCATTTCCATTCCGACACTTTGAAGCTCTCACCGTCAACTTTCCCTTCCGCGGATATTTTGTAGAACCATTCGCCGTTCTGCCTGTCAACGAAATGGTTCTCTATGAACTTCCATATATCATACGCGACCTCGAAATACTCTTCTTTGCCGGTCAACTGATAGGCGTTCAAAAAGCCCACCACGGCCTCCACCTGAACCCAAAAATCCTTGTCGGTATTGATAATCCCGGTCGAATCCGCTTCATAAAATAAACTCTGCTTGTTATCCATCCCATTTTCATATACCGATTCCGCCAGTGACAGGCAATCTTTGCGGATTTGTTCCATCAGCTTCGGCTTATTTAGTATTTGGGCGGCCCTGTCCAGAAGCCAGCTCGCCTCGATATCGTGCCCAAAGGATATATGGTCGGACTTCGAGTTCCAGAACTCATCGAAGAAAAGCTGACAGTGACAAATACCTTTGTGTGTGATGATGTGGTCGCTGAATATATGCAGCAACTGCTCGAGGCGCTGTCCTGCGAGGGCGTCTTTCCAGACGTCATACAAATTCATATACGCCTCGAACATATGAAGCTGGGTGTTGTTCGATTTTTTCTCGCACATATCGACTTCGCTTAGACGCTGGTTTTCGGCTATTCGCAAATCACGGGTTAGGGTCTCGAAGTATCCTCCGTTTTCGGCGTCTCTCGCGTATTTTTCAGTTATATCGAAAAGCGCCTTTGCCCGTTCCAATGCCTCTTTTTGTTGAAAAGCCCTGTAGTATTCAGAAAGAGCGTATATCGCAAACGCCTGGCCATAGGACTGCTTTTTATCTTCGAGGGGCTTACCCTGCCAATTCAGCATCCAATATACGCCGCCGTATTTATTGTCCCAGAAGTGTTCAATCAGGTAATCGAACGCTCTTTTCGCTAATTTCTTGAATTCCGGTTTCTTCTCGAATATATAAAGCGCGGAAAACGTCCACAGAATCCGCGTATTCAGTATCAGTCCTTTGGGCGCTTTTTCATCCACTGCCCCGTCATTGGTCATTCTTCCTATGAATCCGCCATTCTCATCTATTGTGCGATTTACCCAGAACGGGATGATATTCGCATCAAGCTCCCTGCGAACTCTGCGAGCAAACTCTGTGATTGCGTTGCTGTCCATAGATTATGTTCACCCCTTGAATCTGATTGTAATGTCCCGGTTCCTGCGTATTAGCCGTTTTTGCTGAAAGCAGCCACAAAACGCGCCCGAAGGGATTCGAACCCCTGACCTACGGATTAGAAATCCGTTGCTCTATCCAACTGAGCTACGGGCGCGTAATTTTTCAAGCGCCTGCAATG
>Ga0315284_10002264_pt1 | contig 27647 bp, 35 predicted proteins | sample YL17G09_16_MG_FD_203696 | JGI IMG/M metagenome (GOLD analysis project Ga0315284, IMG submission 203696) | Sediment microbial communities from Yellowstone Lake, YNP, Wyoming, USA - YL17G09_16 | ecosystem: Environmental > Aquatic > Freshwater > Lake > Sediment | place: USA: Wyoming | collected...
CGTCGAGACCGTTGCTATGCGCGAACTCGAGATGCTCGTCAGCGCTGCCGAATCCGTCAAACAAACTCTTGGACGTGTGCGCGTGAAGACCGACGAAGCGCTTCGGTTTGATCATGTGTTTCTATTGTCTGTCGCTCGACCTCGAACTCGAACACTGGAGCCGCCGAACAGAGTCGAACTGATATAACGAAGGTACAGGCTTCGTGTCTTGCCATTAGACGACAGCGGCTTATGTGAGTCAATATCTAGTCTATGTGAATCAATCAGAAGCTGGGAAACTGGGTTTCATTGCATCTCGCAAAACCGCTGAGAGACAAAGAGTGGCACGCATTGCTGCTTACGCGGAATCTCCAACACTGTGCTTGACATGCCAGCAATCGTTATCGTACGAGAAACGACACAACAAGTTTTGTAGTCACTCATGTTCGGCCATCTTTCACAATCCCAAGAAGATTAGCAAGATCCTCTCTACGACTTGTCGATTCTGTTTGAAACCATTGGATCGTGTCAGAACACTTCGAAACAACCATTTCTGCTCGAGTGAATGTTTTGCAGCTGAGCGTTCGACAACGAATCGCGACGAGATGATCGTGTGTGGCTTTGACAAGAACCCAGCCGGCACTAACGCAAAACGGTACTTGATCGAACTTCATGGACACACTTGCATGATCTGCAAAGGCACCGAATGGTACGGACACCCCATGCCATTAACACTTGATCACATCGACGGCAATTCTGAAGATAACTCGTTGACGAACTTGCGAATCATTTGTCCTAACTGTGATCGATTCACACCGTTCTTTGGCTCGAAGAATCGTGGGAACGGTCGTGCAAATCGAAGACAACGTTACCGAGATGGCAAGAGCTATTAATACCTCCACAGCTTTCGCCAGGATCGCACGACCCACGACTCCTTCGCTGTGTCACACACACGTAGGATCTGCATGTACTGCTCGTTCGTGATGCTGCCGTTGAGGAAGGCGTTCAGAACAACCTGTTCAGGGATCTCGACAGCAAGCGACTTGACGAGCTCGTCTGGCGCGTCTCCTTGCTCACGTAACCTTGTGAGGAACTCGGGGCTGACGTAATCCTGGTTCGTCACGCGTGCTCTCTTTATGAGAGTGTCGCGGATCGACTTGAGATCCTTGTTGATCGCGAGCAGCTGATCTGCGCAATCACAGAGGCTGTACGGCGCGTCGCACAACGGGCACGCGTTGTCGGCGAGACCCCACATCACACGCGCCTGCGTCGTTCTTCACGTGCGGCTAAAAGCTCTGTCGTAACGGTGACGTCATCACCCTCGTTCATCGAGTCTCTACTTCCACGTGTCGCAAGCGCCGCCTTCGCCTCTGCAAACCGCAGCGGTGTACCCAGGGACGAACCCGCAGTACCCGCAATGTTGACAGTCGTAATCCGATCGACAGAGCGTTGCGTTGGGTGGGTACGTCACGGGGTAGTTGTCCGGAACGCATGCGATCGTCGCGACAGTCAGCATCAACGCCAGAATGTATCTCATAACGCTGATTCTAGCGAATCTACACGGTAGCTTTACTCTTCAACATACGTAACGACATGCTCAAGACGCTCACGCTCGGTGACTCCACAACGAAGAAAGTGCACCTTGCTGGGTGGAAGAAAGACAAGCCAGACACACGTGACTTCAAGCTGAGAGGCATCTCTCACACCCTGCCAGGCGCAGCGCTCGCGCGATCGAGCAGCGTTGACAACTCCAAGAAATGCTCAAGTGTTGAGGATCAAGGCGACCTTGGATCATGCACAGCCAACATGTTCGCTGGCATCATCGAGTACAACAATATTCGGTGGCGTAGTTGGCCGAAGAAGAAGCAGATCTCTCGATTGTTTCATTACTACGCGACTCGTCTGCTTGAAGGCACAGTGAACGAGGATTCTGGCTGCTACATCCGTGACACGATCAAGGCAGGCGTTCAGTACGGATGTGTGTGGGAACGCCAATGGAAGTACGATGTTTCCAAGTTCACGATCAACCCACCCGCCAAGCTGTGGACGTCCGCCGGCGAGCACAAGGTCGTGTCTTACCACCGCATCGATGACGGTGATGTTGAGACGATGAAGGACACGCTCGCTGCTGGCTACCTCATCGGCTTTGGCTTCGAGGTGTACAGCAACTTCATGACTCAACAGATGGCGACGTCTGGTGAGTTACACAGGCCTGGTTCTCACGATGTTCTCCAAGGTGGTCACGCTGTTGTGCTTGTCGGTTACGACGACGCACGTAAAGCCTTCAAGGTTCGCAACTCGTGGGGCAAAGGTTGGGGCCTTGACGGTTACTTCTGGATGGACTACAACTACGTTGCCGACGCAAACCTTTGCAACGATTTCTGGGTCGTCAACTCCGGCGTTGAGATCTGAACGTTTCGATCACTTGAAGCGCATGCAGCGACCGCCGGTGAGGCCACTTTTGACCTCTGGTCGTTGAACACGCAGGATGGTCTCGCCTGGCATCAACGTGACGTTCAGGTCGGATCTAGAGCTTCCGTACCCGATGCCACGTTGCCTCAACCCAAACAACTTCGTGGATGCGACGAGCACCGACTCACTGAGGTTGCCACCGAGATCCATCCACGGCTCGTCGTTCGGGTTGATGCGCACAGTGTCACGTGTGACACGACCAGGCGCGGCGATCTGCCAAACCTTGTCGCTTGCCGAACCACCGAGGTCGGGGTAGTTGTAGTTGTGTGTGTTGAGTGGACTGCCAGGAAGCGGAAGGTTGTCACCAGCGTCGAAGGTCGCGTTCAACTCGATGACAGGGGCGCAACGACCACCTGACTGCGTTGTGTGTGTGAAGATGTTGCCAAGCAGTTCGCCGTGGTTGTCGTACTGCGAACCGCAGCCTGACACGCTGTCAGGGAATCCAGGGCTTGCAGTCACGTAGTCAAGAACCTCGGCAGTCGCCAGCTGTCCACCGTCCCACACACAGAAGGCAGCGAGCATCACGTTGGTGACGCAGTTGATCGACTTGGAGTCCAAAACATCCTTCAGCGAAGGGTCGCGCGGGATCTCGTTGTTGTGTGTCAAGATGTCAGCTGGGTAGTAGAACGTTGGGAACCCGTAAGCTCCCGGGAATAGTCCACAGTTGTTGCCATGCACGTCCGCGTAGACCTGCGCACCGAACTGAGAGTTTGCGCCGAGGTCCACGCTCTGATCTGTCGTCGGAGGGACGATGACGCCAGGGCCCGGGTTGACCTCTCCATCATGACGTGGATCGCCAAGCAGCAGACGGTTGATCGTCACCATGTCGCCGCTCACGTTGGTCGGTAGAAACTTGCTCCAGGCGTCATCCCAGACGATCGGCTTGTTCGCAGCGATCCACCCTTTAACATTTGGCTTGCCCATCTGTTGGGTGACACTCACAATGAAAGCTCGCATGCGACCAGCCGTGATCTCGTACTTGTCGAGATAGACTGTCTTTCCAGGGTGGTTATCGTCTACGAAGCCAGGAACCGGCAGCGAACGGCAGCAACTCTCGTGACCCAAGTCGCTTTCGCCTGCGCCACAGGTGTCGCCGCCAAAATGTGGCTTGCAGCTCAACGAGCCCACACATCTCAGGGCGTAGTTGCATGCGATCTCGCAATCGCGATCGATCAAGCACTTCTTACCCTCAACGCACTTCGGAGCCGTTGGACCACCACATCCAGAATCCGTCTCAGTGGTGATTGGCGGCGAGGAGTCAATGCCACCGTCTGATCCTGACACCACGACAGCATCTGGTGACATGATGCTTCCATCTTGAGGATCTGGACTGCTAGGAACGTTCGTGACGATGTTGCTCAGATCACTCTCGTGGTGAGACGATGAACATGCCGCAAGCACAAGCAGCGCAACGACACTGAGCTTCATTGTGTTCAATGTTACCGTGTGAACCTTAAAAGAAGAACGCCCGAGAACTGTTAGGCTCCTGAGCGTTCTAAGAAAGAGCTTGTCTCAGTACGTGAGACCGCCGCTGACGCCGGCACTCTTGCTTGGCCCGTAATCCGCGCAGTACCCGACAGCCTGCAATTTCTGGCCTGGGAGGATCATCGCGTTGCCAGCCGGTGTGACCTTCACGGTGCCAGTTGCTGTGGCGTTAGGGAACGTTGCGCCCCACACCGCGCCGGTCCCACGCAACTTGCCGTCACCCAAGGAGATCTTGAACGTCTTCCACGACATGTTGACCGTGTTAGGGTTCTTGAAGTAGTACTGGCGGCAGTAACCAGATCCCCAGTCGTACGTCTTCACCGAGGTGACAACGAGCGGTAGACAGCCGTTTGACGTGCCGTCGGTCGTCGCGATACCCTTGACGGTTGGGCACTTGTCTAGCGAGTCAGAGATCCCGTCGCCGTCAGTGTCGAGTGGCACGTAGGTGCACGTCTGCGACAACGTTGGGGTCCCAACGCATCCTACAGGTGAGGAAGTGGCCGTGCGCGTTTGAGTGCCGCTCGACTGGCAAGCCGACCACGCCGAGTAGGCGTAAACGCAAGCCGCCGGGGTAGGAGGTGGGACAGCGACGCCAGAGACCCAACCGGCGTCTAGGTACGGCAGCAAGAAATTCCTGAGATCAAACTGTGTGCCACTTGCACCCGAGTCGTTGTCGTAGTGGCCGCCGGCCTTCTCGATGAGAGTGACCGGGTAACCTTGTGAGCGTAGTGTGGTCATGTTGGTTCGCACGGTCGCGATGGGGTACGTCGTGTCACCCGTGTGTGCGAGATGTGCGATGTTGAGCTTCCAAAATGCTGTGTTGGACGCTGTCAACGCGGCCGAGCTCGGCCCAGTGTTCTCGAAGATCATGCCAGCGAAGAGGCTTGCGTTCTTGAACCCGAGCTCGTACCCGATGTCGCCGCCTGAGGAGTAGCCACCAAGCACGACACGCTTTGGGTCAATGTTGAAGTGTGTCTTGATGCCAGCGATAGCCGCAAGGATCTTTGCACCGTCGTTCGCGTAACTCGACCAACACGTGGTCTCACGTCCGCCAACCGCGAGACTGATCCAACTCTGGTTGGGCATCCATGACACCATGTCGGCATCGTACTGGCTTTGTCCACCGCAGCCGTGCAGCCAGACGAAGAGCTTGGTGGGTGTGTTGTGAGTGCTGTCATACCCTTGCGGCACGAAGATCCAGCTGGTCACTCCGTTGACGACGATCGTCCCCTTGGCGTTCTTGGTGTACGCGATCGGGTTTGTCGGAAAAGAGCTTTCAGGAGTAGGGACTGTGACGAAGTACGGAGTCAGCCAGGCCATCTGCGGCGCATCAACCGTGTAGTTGCTGCTCGGATCCAGTGTGAACTGGTAGCCTCCCCACCAAGCCGGTGGACCGTAAGTCCACCAACTCCAACCGATCACAACGTCTTGGTTCGCGTTGAAGTAGTCAAGCAGGTTCTTCACTGCGACCTGCGCTTGCGACGACGCGATCGTGCCGAACTCGCCGAGGTGAACTTTGACACCGTTAGCGCGTGCCCAATCAACGGTCACCTTAACACGCTCAACACCGATCGTCGGGCTGACGACATCGCTCGCGCCGCCGCCAGAGTTCTGATCGAAGTACATGTGCACGCTGATGCCAGTGTTTCCGATCGGATCCTTGATGTATTGGAGGAAAGCTGTAGCGTTGGACACAGCAGGGCTGGCGGTGTCGTAGTAGCTTGACGTCCAACTCTCAGCAGCTGTCCAACCGTTGCCGGGAACGAGGATCAGGTTGGTTGCGCCTGTCGCGCGGATGCCGAGAACAGCTGCTTGAGCAGCCTGAAACCACTGCACGGTCGACATGGCGTGAGGCTCATTTGTGAGCCCAAAGACAACACGTGGGTTGTCCTTGAACTGCGTGGCGACACGCGACCAGAAATCAGCGAACGCGCCGTTTGGTACGGCAGCGGTGCCGACAAGGTTGCCTTTGTACTTCGCGAAGTTGGTGTCGCCGGCGCCGTGCGGCTCAACCATGATGTACATGCCCTTGCTGGTGGCGTAGTTGACGCGATCGATAAAGGTGGAGACGTACGTGCCGCAGCCACCGGTGGTGGCCAACGGGCCATTGAGAGTCGGCTGCACGCCTTCCCACGAGAAGACCAGTCGACCGAAGCCAACCTTCTTGCTAACGAGGTAGTCGATGTCCTGGTGAGACACGAACAAGTAGTCGGTCCCTGACACAGGGTTCGACGTGTTCGACTGCCCGTAACTCATGTCGCCGCCAGTAAGGTTGGTGCCGCGTAGCTGAGGTGTTCCCGCCGAGAGTCTCGCACGTGGAGAGGGCGACTTCGCCGACGGTGTGCAGCCGATCGCCATCAACACGAGTGTGCTAAGAAGGATGAGGCATTTCGTTATCTTGTTCATTTGCTTTCCTTGGGGTCGCAAAACCCTTTTTCGATTGCTAATTCGATCTCACGTAGCTCGCGGTCGAGGTCCTCATCCGAGGTATCGAGAAAGATGTGTCTCGTCTTCAGTAGCGGAACATACTGCTTGTAGAGGGTGTCGATCGCGGTGATCTGGTCCTCCTTGATGGTGAGATCGTCTTCGTCGACGCGCCCTGCGTAGCCTTGAAGGCGCGTGCACACGACAATGAGCGCGTTCATGCGAGCATACGCCTCGTCGAGCTGCGCGATGACGTCGGGATCGGTCGGTCGGTTGAAGTGCTTGGAGTAGACAATCTCACAGGGAAAGTTGCGATCAAGGATGACGTCTGTCTTGGTCTGCTCGAGAAAGTCCGCTAGTGTCGTCTCGCCGAAGCGGAGGAAAGGCAGAAACTGCGAGCGATCGCCCATGAAGAACTTCTTTTGGACCTGCGCCTTGAATGTAGGGATGTTGAGACGCTTAGATAAGCCCTCAACAATGTTCGTTTTTCCGGTTCGTTCTGTACCGACAACTACGATCACACGTTGCTTCTTCATGCAAGTACCATAAGTCACTTCAAAACCTGGGTGGAGTCACAGTTGTCGAGCTGCGCATCCAGTGCCTTCACCTGCTCGCAGAGCTCAACGATGATCTTTTTGAGGAAAGCGACCTCTACACAATGGTGTTTGTAAAGTTTGTTGTGTTCAGCTTCCCACGCATCGCCTCCGATACAGTCTTGCTCTTTGTAGGCTTTCACGTCGTACCACGCGGTGGACTCCACGCCTTCGCGAAGCAGGATCTCGACACGTTGCGCGATGTTCAGTGGCTTCTTCTCTTTTTTGATCGTCAATCTTCCTCCTCTGACCCAAGGAACTTCTTGAACCATTCGATGACTTCATCGTCATCTTTGATGGTGAGCCACGAAGCGTCGTATTGAGCGCTTCTCCAACTCCAGAACGTGAACGCTTCAGACGCACTCAGCTCGACGAACATGCGAACTCGCAAAACCTTGCGAATACGCGGAATGTCATCAGTCTCACCCCAGTTGCCCCAACCGGCAAGATACAAGAACCTCTGATCGCTACGCTGCTGCGTGTTCATCGGGTGTCGATCGACGTTCTTCATGGGAACTCTGAGTGTGCCGCATGCAGCTGCCAGTTGGCAAGGTACTGCGAGGCGAGGTTCATGTTCAACACCGCCAGACAGTTCTCAGCGTTTGACGTCTCAGCTGAGTTTGTGAAGTTGAACGAACCAGTCAAGACGATCTTCCCGTCGATGATCATCGTCTTGTTGTGTGCGATGACATGCTTGCGATCGAACTTGACAAGGATGCCTGCAGCGATCAGTGTTGCTGCTTGAAGACTTCCTGTGTTCGAACGATCGAGGACGACCTCGACGACCTTTCCAGCCTTCTTGCGCTCGATGAGCGCGTTGATGATTGGTTGCGATGTGAAGGAGTAAGCCAGCACACGCACACTTGTCCTTGCGTTGCCCACGTACCTGACGATCTGCTCAGTGCAACCTCCCTTAGGAGAGAAGTGGACTTCTAGCACCGGCGGAGTGATCGAAACACCGGTCGCTAGTTTCGTGTTTGGTTGGACCTGGCAGGCGCACACGAACAGGGTCAACCATAGTAGTAGGATCTTCATAGAATGATCAATTCTCCAACCTTGCCGCGACCCTGACCATTGCTGTTCACCGAGCGTCTGGCTTGAACCTCATGGAGCTTGAATCCACGGTACAGCTCGCGCACAAGAGGTGTGTCAGAGTTGGACAACATGACGTGCACGCCGCGTGACTTGAGGTCGAGTGCGATGTCACGTAAGCGAAGCTGTTCCGGCGCGGCGAAGCCGTCCGACGTGTAGTCCACGAAACTGGTCGCGGTCAACGGAATGTACGGTGGATCGAAGTAGACGAAGTCGCCAAACTGTGCGCGGAACTGGACGTTGCCAAAGTCCTCGCACCGAACCTGATGTGCGCCATGAAGAGCGATCGAGCAGTCAAGCAGCACCTTCTCATCAAGGAACTTGCCAGAGCGGTCGCCGCCGTACGGGACGTTGAACTCGCCACCGGCGTTCTCTCGCCACAGGCCGTTGAAGCACGTCTTGTTGAGGTAGACGAACCGTGCTGCTGCCTCAGGATTCGGCGCGAGCAAGACACCCTCTTTGTTGAGAATCGCACGTTGCTCGTAGAAATCGGCGGCCGTGCGTTTGAACGTTCGCATGTGAGCGACAACGTCAGGGTAGTGGTTGCGCACGCACTCGTAAGCGTTGACTAGGCGTCGGTTGAAGTCGCCAAGCATCGAAACCTTTGGCTGAAGAGCGAAGAACAGTGCGCCGCCTCCGAGGAACGGTTCATGGTAGGTCTTGAACTCCTTGGGAGCGAAGGCAAGGAGGTCGGGGAGGAGTTGCGTCTTGCCGCCAACCCATTTTAAAAATGGCTTAACACGCATATCGGACATGCCACTCTTCATTTATTTCAGCCTATCTCGCATCCACACGATCGTCTTTTCCAAACCAAGACGCAACGACACCGTTGGCGTGTACCCAAGGATGTCACGCGCGAGCGTCAGGTCTGGCTTTCGCACCCTTGGATCATCCTTAGGGAGCGGTTCGTTGACAACGAGCAGCTTCGGGAACCACTCCGTCAATGTCTCAGCTAACTCCATGATCGTGAACTCTCCGTTGTTACCCAAGTTGATCGGGGTGTGTGGAGTTGACTTGACCGCGGCGAGCTTGCGTAGGCCGGCGACGAGGTCGCTGACGTAGCAGAAGCTCCTCGTCTGCTTCCCGTCGCCGTAGACGGTGAGCGGATCGCCAGTGATGGCCTGTCGGATGAAGTTGCTGACCACACGACCGTCGTTCGGATCCATCCGCGGGCCGTAGGTGTTGAAGATTCTTGCCACCCGCACATCAAGCCCAGCCTGCTTGAACTCGTAGCAGAGCGTCTCGGCGCAGCGTTTACCCTCGTCGTAGCACGCACGTGGCCCGAACGAGTTGACGTTGCCCCAGTACCCTTCCGTCTGCGGGTGTTCAGCTGGGTCGCCGTAGACCTCGCTGGTGGAAGCCTGGACGAAGACAGCTTGGTGAGCCAACGCAAGCGATAGCATGTTGCAGGTGCCGACCACGTTGGTCATCACGGTGCCAAGGCCATCAGCTTGGTACGCCTTGGGCGAGGCTGGACATGCGAGGTTGAAGACGACATCGTAGTTCGAGAGCATTCGCCCGTTGTCGCGAGCTGGATCGTTCTTCAAGGCGACAATGTCTTGCATACGAACGCTGAGAAGATGCTCTTCTGGTTCGCTTCGCAGCATGTGCTCGTCGGTCAACAGATGCTTGACATTGTCTGTGTGACCCGTTGAGAAGTTGTCGACCACGTCGACGAACCAGCCATCGTTCACTAGACTCTCCACAAGGTGCGATCCAATGAAGCCGGCACCGCCGGCGACGAGCGCGTACTTTCGACCGAGGTGCATGCGCTCAATCTAACGCCTACTTCACCAATACGGTTGATTTCGCCAGAATCTCAGCGTATGATGTCGATCTGCTAGCATCACGATCTTACCCTTTGAAGAATAGAAACATGTACTCGCTCGAGCATGGCACGCTGATCGAATGCGACGACTTCTCGGCGGTCGTTGTCACGGATAGCCTGTTGCTCGTGTTTGACACCTCAGACGACAGCTACATCAAAGCGAACGATCTGTTACATCTGCAGTCTGTTGGACCGAACGACTGGATCGTTGGATCGGACAACTACGGGTTAGAGCGTCTGATCAGGCGCGATTGGAAGGGTGAGATCAGCATCGACTGGCTTGCCGATCCGTGGTTCGATGACTGGCAGGATGATTGGTACGGTGACGATATATTTTTTGATTTTACTCAGTTTGACGCGTGGGACGATTACCGCAGCCTCAGCAGCCCGGCGCACATTCCCAGAGTTCGCAAAGCTTTACGCGGTCGATACAAGTTGGGTGGTCGCCGACGTCAGTGATGGATGGGTACATGATCGACAACGGATTTCTGAGCTCGAAATGATGCAGACCAATGGCGTGTCCGATCTCGTGCATCGCGACCAAGTAGTAAGTGCGTGGCGTGAGGTCATTTTGGATCCACACTTTAGACTTGATAGGGTGACCTCTGTCGTCTGAGCCCCATGTTGAAGCGAAGCCAATGGCTTTCAACGACTTGTCAGCCTTCGCGTCGGTGTAGATGCGAAGTTCTCCAGCCATGGGCATTGCGGTGTACGCGAAATCTCCATACGTCACTTCGAAAGTGACAGCGCCTGAGGATGCCGTGACCCACTCGTACGCCGCCTCCAGAATGAGACCCACGCGATTTGCCGGAACGTCTTTGTGGATGATGATCTTGTACGACTTGATCGTGTCGGTCGACGTGGGAACGCCGACGTGGATCACATCACAGTCATCGTCGGTAGCAACACCACACGATGTCAACGTGACAACGATGAAAGCAAAGATGATCGAGAGCAAACGACGCATGCTATTAAGTTAGCTTGGCAGCGCGTCTCTTGAAGAGGTACATCAGACCTTCGTGCTTGTCCGCGATGCCTGCCAAGAGGTTGTCGGTCCCGTAGCTCAGCTGATCTTTCGATTCAAGCGCCGCAACCACGGTCTCCAACATGTCGGCGTAGTACGTTTCAGCGTCTAGACTTGCTCTAAGAATATCATCCTGTGTGGATCCCATCGCCTGCATGGCTTCGTGAAGGATGCGTGCGGTCTGCGACGCGCTCGTGACGGGATCGATCAACGCGTCACCCGCAAGCCCAACGAGGCGTTCAGCCACGCTGTCGATGTCCTCAGCAACGGAGTCGTACGCTCTCTCGTACATGAGGTGATCCCCGTAGAACGGGTCTCCGAAAGCGCGCCAATGGTTGGCTTGGTGAAGCATCGATAGAGCTCGCGTGGCCGACAGCAGCACAGCCAGCTCGCAGTGTTCAGCGTCGCTCCATTCACGACACAGTTCTTGAAGCATCGTTCGCGGGTCAGAGTTCACGATTTCCCCTTTGCCTTGCTCAGTGGATCAGAGTTGAGGTGCTGCTCCACAAAGTTGAGAACCTTCTCGTAGAGTTTCGTCTTGTCGATCTCGGTCGCGAGATTCTTGCTGTGGTTCCTGGCGTACAGGTTGACAACACCGCCCCAGTCAACGTCAACACCACGCTCAGACCACGCAAGGTAAAGCTGTTTTGCCATCGCTTCGTACTTCCTGTCCGTGATCTTCTCAGCAAAGTCATCGTCGTAGCTGCGGAACTCCACAACAGGCTCCACGCTCTCCTTCTTGTGTGACTTCTCACCCTTGTTCTTCATTGACCAAGCAAGAGCCCAAGGATTCTCAATGTCCTTGTTCTTCTTCATCGCTTTGACGGTACCCTCCCAACCCGGGGGAGCTTTCTCATCAAGTTCAACGTCGTTCAACTGCTCTTTGCCGTCGAGGTCGACGTCGGTGAGCTGCTCCTTGCCTTTACCGTCGTGAAGATCGACATCGCTGTCATCACCTTGAGCCATCATGTTTTGGCGGCCAGCGGTGTTCAACGCTTCACGCACGAGAGTGCGAAGCTCAGAGACCTTGATGCGGATCTTCTTGTCAGTCATGCCGGTTGGATTCCCTGCAACTACATAGCGACGTAAGAATCCCAACTCGTGTGCCAATCATCACTTGATAACGGTTTACGCGTGTCAGAAAGCCAAAAATGCGCGACTGTAGGGAACCCAGGCTGTCGGATCAGACGCATGTTTGCCTCTTCTGGTGTTCGATCCCCTTTGTTGCGGTTGCACGTCTTGCAAGATGTAACGCAGTTGGTCCAATGGTTCTTTCCGTTGCGACTGCGCGGGATAACGTGGTCGATGGTCGATTCACGAAACGCGATCCGACGAGCGCAGTACTGGCAAATGTAGTTGTCACGCTCGAAGACAACTCCTCGGTTGTAGCCACACATCTTGTGTGCAGACCGCGCGAGGATGAAGTTCTTGAGGCGTAGGATGGCTGGCGTTCGCACGTTGGCAACGATGAAGTCGTCTGGCCACTCGGTGACAACGTCAACCACCTCGCGTCGGATCAGCGAGTGCATGCGTCTGTAGTTCACGAACGCGATTGGTTCGTGGATCGTGCTTATGAGGAGAGCTCTCCTCGGTTTGAGAATACGCATCTCACCAGAGAGTAGGCTTCCATTCGATCGTCTGCGGATCACCGTACTTGGCACCAGCGACATGCACCATGAGGTTGTCGCACCGCTTGTAAACGTAACGATCGTGGGTATGCCCGCAGAGGACCTCGATCTGCACCGACCAATGCTCGTTTGCAACTTGATCAAGTGTGTCACCGAACACCTGCGACGAGAACCAAGGAAGCGCGTACAGATCGCTAGGGTTTCCCATGTATCGACACGACTCGACGAACGGAGGCGCGTGCGTGAGCACCACAAGCCGTTCAGCGCCTGCTGCGATCGCGGCACGCATCTTGGTATCCAACGTTTTCGCGCGTGCGTCAGCGAACTCCGCGCTTGCCTTGTAAGGCTCGCGACCGATGTACTCGTGGATGTAGTGCCAGTCGTTCATGATCATGCGTGGGTTGCCCTGCGTCCCGTTGCGTCCGTCGTACCACCCGGAGTCACCCACGGCGAACGTGCCAGGATCAAGCTCCACGTAGTCAACCTTGTCCATAAACGAGGCTCGCGGCATGTGCACGGATGTGACCTCAAGTTTGACGTCAACGTCAGCGAACGACGAACCCCAACGATCGTGGTTGCCGAGGACGTACAGCATCCGACCGGCCGCAGCGTCGGCCAACGCGTAGTGGTGACCGCTGACCTGTGTGCCGACCGATGTGTCACCCGTGAGCAAGAGAACTGTGTCGGGATCCACACACTCAGCTTTCACACGAGCGATGAACTCGTTGAACTCATTGCCACGTAGGTGATCGAGGTGAAGATCGCTGCCCCAGATGTATTTCATGCGACTGATCAGAGTATACCACGTAGACGAGGGTACCCGCTCACTTCTAAGATGAAGGCGAGATCTTTCCATGAGAGCGCGCGACGGACACCGCTGGGGAGGTTAACTCGGTTCCAGGGTTGATCCATCACAACGGGGAGTGAGTTGTCAGCGTGCTGATCACGGCGCACGTCTCGTTGGTTCGCCCACGCAACGACGTTCTCAACCTTGTCGTCGACAAGGATGTCAGAGTCAAAGAACTCCTTACGACTGAGGAAACAGACATCCTTGCTTGGGATGTCAAGCTTCTCTACCATCCAGTCGCGACGGCCTTCGTACCAATTCGGCACACTGTACGGTGCTGTGACGATCAGGATCTCGTACTCTCTGCGGGCGGCTTGCACGAAATGGATAGCGCCAGGGTACGGCTTCATGTTGCGACAGAAATCTGGATGCGCCACGACGTCACGTTTGTAGGCGGTCTCTAACTCCTCATCGTTGTCGAAGACACTCCAATCAGTTGTCTGCGCGTGCGTCTTTTTGATCCCTCGACTGTTGAGATACTCAAGAGCAGGTGTGTTAAAGTCAACAAGGACCCCATCTCCATCCAACGCGAGCGTGGGCTTCATGCTACGAAGGTAGCACTCTGCTCAGATAGTGATGAGAATCACATCTTTTCGCAGTTTCGATCCGTTGACGACGCCTTTGAGATCCAAGACGATCCCGTCGGGTGCGAGGCAAGCGTTCGCTCGCTCTTCGAACGTGTCAAGGTATGTCGCGTGTGGAACAGCCAAGATGATCGCGTCCAGGTTCTTCTGGTCAAGAACGTTCACGTGCACCTCTTTGCTGTGTTTGAACAGGTGTTTGAACTCCGTCTTCAACGAACATTCGATCGCTGCGATTGGGTCATGCACATGAACCTCACACCCACGAGCACGCAACGATCTCACAAGGTCAGGCACTTTGCTGTTACGAGTGTCGTTCACATCTTCTTTGAAGGTGTAACCAAGCACACCAACCTTTGCACCTGGACAGAATCCACGTGGCGACGCCTTCATACGATCGATCAGCCTCTTCGCGACATGCTTCGGCATGTTCTCGTTGATGCGACGTGCAAGCGAGACCAACCTGAGCGGCTCGCCTAGACTGTCGCCGAGCATCATCAAGTAGTACGGATCAACGCCAACGCAATGACCACCAACGAGCCCGGGCTTGAAGTTCAAAAAGTTCCACTTCGTGGACGCCGCCTCCAACACATCTTTGGTGTTGATGCCTGCGACACCGAACAGCTTAGAGAACTCGTTGATCAACGCGATGTTGACGTCACGCTGAATGTTTTCGATGACCTTAGCAGCCTCTGCAACACGGATGGTTGGCGCGCGGTGGATCTTTGTGATGGCCGAGTAGACGTTGGCCACACGTTCAAGCGTCTCGGCATCTTCTCCAGACACGATCTTGACAACACGTTCAAGTGTGTGCTCCTGATCGCCTGGGTTGATGCGTTCTGGCGAGTACCCAAGTTTGAAGTCGGTTCTAGTCAAGCCAGAGCAATCCGCCAACACAGGAGCACAGATGTCTTCGGTGACACCAGGGAATACAGTCGACTCGTAAACGACAACATCACCCTTTAGAAGGCACAGTCCAACGGCTTCGGACGCGCTCAACATCGGTCGAAGGTCAGGCGACTTATCAACGTTCACAGGGGTTGGTACCGCAACGATGTAGAAAGTGGCCAACGCGATGTCATCGAGCTCAGACGTCACACGCAACTTCGTCGTCGCAAGATCCTCAACAGGGATCTCACCAGTTCGATCATGACCACGCTTGATCTCGTTGATCTTGTGTGTATCAAGATCGTAACCGATGACATCAGGGAACTTCCGAGCCAAAGCGAGCGCCAGTGGCAACCCAACGTAGCCAAGACCAACGACCGCGATGCGCTCCATCACTTCTCCTTTTTAAGGTTGAAATAGAGCGCAATAGCCACGAGCGTCGTGAGAACGACGAGGCCAACCGTGCTCAAGCTTGACCAGCCTTCCCTGCTTCGGCGACCTTTGTCTGCTTCGAGATCTCCATCGCTCGCGCGAGAAGATCGGCGATGTTACGCTCGTGACGATCCCTGCAGTCCGTGGTGAGCTTGAGCGAGACGTTGGATCCATCCGCCGTCACCTGAAGGTCGGGCTCAACCTCAAGCATGCGGAGGTGATCAACAACGTCGGTTCCCGTGAGCATGCCGAGTTGGACACACTGAGCGACGGCAGCGAGGACTTCATCAGAGAAAGCGTATTTCATGTTTTCCTTGTTCAAACGATTGAGTAGACAGCATCCAACACGTCGCGCTGGACATCAGCGTGCACACGATCAGCATGTATGACGTAGGAGTTGTCGGGGCGTATCACCGTCCACAGAACGTAGTGTAATGCTACGCTCTTTTGAAAATTTTTGTCCTTCTCGTAGTCATCTTGAACTCCGACGCGTTTACACGTGCCGTGGAACACAAGGACGGCGTGTGGTTCACGCATGAGGTTGACGCACGTATTTGTGAGCCTCTCGTTCGCGCCGCCGGCCAATCCGTAAGCCCACATTGAAGCGTGCCAACGGTCCAACAACACGTAATCAAACTTCTTCAGCATCGTTGGCAAGATGAAGAACTGAAAGACAAGCTTGTCGATACATTGGATGATTTGGAAGATGTTGGGCCACTTCACAGCGCGACCGTTCTGCAACATTCGCTTGATCAAACCACCAGTCACCGTGTTGTAAGCTGGCAACTTCGCAATGACAACCTTGTGCCCTTCGGTCGCGAGAGCGTGGGCGAGTAGTTTGATATGCGTTGTCTTGCCTACGCCATCAACACCTTCCACACTGATGAGAATTGCTTGCTTATTTTTTCTTGAAGTACGCAAATGTTCGCTCATCCCATTTCACTTGTGTATCAACATCATAGACGTCTTCGAAGCGTCGCTTCTGGAAGTCTTCTTCAGTAACGACCTTGAATTCCAAACCTAGTTCCGCGAAGAAGACTCTCGCTGCTTCCCACTTATAGCGGAGCGGTAATGTTACCGGATTCATCGACGAAACCGAACGCCTCTAGGGTGCGAGGAAAGGCTCCTGTCTCCTTCACCAGTTCAAGCATCTTTCCGGTGAGCTCACAGATCTCAACTTGAGCGTGGGTCGTGTAGCGGAGGCCGACGAAATGCGCGAAGCTCCTGAAGTTGAAGCTGATGTCCACTGTGATCTGGTTGCCGTACGGAAGGTAGAAGCGGGCTGATTCCTTCGCTCGCTTACGAGGCATGCCTTTCGCGACCAGCCGCTCGAGACAGGTGTGGTAGCGAGCGAGTGCCTCTTCCATGTGTTCGATGTAAAGACCAAGTTCCTCGTCGTCCCAGTCTTGAGGAAGATAGAACTTGTCATCCTTCAACTCTTTGTAACGCGCAGACTCGCCATTGATCGACACACCGATGCGATGCTTGAGCAACTGGATGTGGGTCGCGATGTCCGTTGTTGCTAGGAAATGGATGAAGCTCTTCTCAAATGGGGTGTGATGACCGTCCTGTGCCAACGTCTTCAACAACTTCCCCGCACGAGCGCGTTTGTCCTCTGTGAGGTCACGTGCGGTGCTGGTCCACGCTGACAACGCGTGAAGGATGTCGCTGCCGTAGAACCCGATGAGCTCAACCTTGTTGTCCTGACCTGCCATGTGTTGGCAAGGTTAGAACGTCTTAGCGTTCGCGTGAGCTCACGACGTGAACGGCGAACTGGCCGAGGTCTTGAGCGTACTCTGTGAGAGCAACCTCTATGTTGGACGCCGCCTCCATGGTCAAATCCTGGATGCCGTCTTCATCCAACTGATCCATCAAAGCGTCAAGCGTTTCGGCGTCAAGACGACCGTATGTCGTGTCCGTCATGTTGTGTTGGTTGATGATCATCACGATGTCCTTCAGCATGCGTTTACGCGCTTGGTAGAGGATCTCCTGTGCCATATCCATCGTGAAGTCGCGGACCTTGTCGTCAATCTGTTGCTTCATGACCGCCCAGTCAACGCGCATTGCATCAGGACTCTCTTCGCTTAGAACACTCTCGACAATCCCTTGAATTGTCTCGCGTATCCCAGTGTTCGTCTTGCTTTTCATGTGTGTAACTATCGTCTCATGCATCACGTTGGACTGATTCCTGTGGCGTGTCGGCCGTACCACGCTGGTCACGACGCTCTCATTCGACTCGCGTGCGAAGAATGTGAGCAGGTCGTTGTCTTCGCCTCCACGTCTGACCGTGTGCGTAGAGGGGAGTTCCCTGTACGTGCGAACGTCATGCGTAAACTGTGGGACAGCATCGTGGAGACTCTTCCAAGCAGCGTCGTCGTCGCTTTTGTCCCCAACCCAGTCAAAGCGATCTACGAGTACTTGGGAGCGCGTAACTCGGACTCGCAACCGCTTCAGAAAGACGAAAAGCTTGTCATATACTCAGACCCTGAGGACATGGAGCTGAACTTCTCTGAGGTGAGCCTCACGAAGTACGGTGGCGCGCTCGCGAACGCTAAGCGTTTAGCCCGTCGATTCGTTCCACGTGACACCACGGTCAACGTCAGCGGCACGCAGATGCGAGCGTGGATGATGCACGGTGACAAGGCGAAGTTCATCGCTCACCTGCCAACGACGATGGATGGTGAAACTGTGTGGAAAGCGCTTACCCAGCGATAGGTGGGATGTTTTTACCGCGACCGTAGCGGCACAGTCCAAGGATGGCGTTGGCCGGCGCGAAAGCGCCGGTCAGCTTGTACAATTTGTCCTTCCACGGAAACACAACGCCTTCGACCGGCGTGACGATGCGGTTCGGATCTTTCAATTTCGTCATCTGCGCGGCGACGTAGTCGATCGCGTATTGATTGCGCGACTTCTTGACGAGGACCAGCGACTCCTCCAGCTTCTGTCGGATGCGCTTCGCCTCCGAGTCGGGGTCGGCCACCATCGACGGCTTTACGCCCGACAGGAGGGTCACCCCGAAGTCGACGATGGCCAGCTCAAGCGGTGCGATCTGCTTCGCAACCCATTCGTTCGACGTTCGTAACATGAACGCGACCTGCGTCGGCACACGTGATTTCAAGACAGTTAGCGTCGGAGCGTTCTCGGCCTCTGAGAGGCGTAGCGCGGCATCGAAGAGCAACTGCTCATGCATGCCAAACCTCTTCAAATCAGCACAAGCACGTTCCGTGAGCGCAGTTTGAAGTGTTTTTTCACCGCCGAACCAACCTCGAACAGCTTGGACAAGTTCGTCAAGCGGCTCGTTGTCGTTCCTCCATGGAAACACCACTTTTTGCGGGCCAAGAACACGCCAGCCGACATGCTTCGTCGACTCGTTCATGTCTACTAAGCCAGCCTCGATTGCAGTGAACCCTTTGCTGTCGTGCGAGATCACCGTGTTGCCGTCGAAGCAGAACACAGGCCGTTCGTGAAACACAAGCGTGTCGCAATCGTAGACGACGACGTTAGGGTTCTTGGTGTAGACGATCTCAGTTGAGTACCACAGGTGAGCGTTCTCGAACGCCTTGCTCACCTCACGTAACGTGAGACAGAGCATTGAACGACGCAGCGCTTCAAAACCTTTTGAGAAGGTCTCTTGTATGAGGCCTTGCCCTGTGAACTTTGCCTCCAATACGGCGCCGATCATCCCACCTGACTTGATGTCACTCGCGTTGCGAGCCGCACGTGCTTGAAGGTTTGATGTACACGTGTACACCAAGTTGACACCGTCAAGCTTCTCCGTCACATCGGCCAAAGTGCCACGCCACGCTGCCGTGACGATGTCCACGACGTCGTTTTGGGTGATGTCTCTATCTTCGACGAGGTGAGAGATGTGTGGCACGTCAGTACGTGCTCGCGTCGCTCGGTGTCGTGTCGATAAATGAGCCTTGCTGGTTATCGCAAAACTGCTTGGCGTACGCCCGCGTCTCATCCGTCGCGTCGTACCCACCGAGACGGTAGACGTACGTCACATCGCATCCAACAACGCATCCGCCTGAGGCGCGGGCGCCTGTTTCATATGGACCAAGGTGCCATCCGCTAGATTGGCCGCTGGCATCGCAAGCTACAGAGTCGTCGAAGCTCGTCTCGTAGCAGAGGGTTGCCATGTTGGTGAGACAGTGACCGATCGTCGGCGCGCAACCCTGGATCGAAGAGTCAACTCCTGCGTCTGTCACAGTCGGCAACGCATCTGACATCACGTCTGACGTGGCTTCGACGAACGCGTCTGACGCGGCGGCGTCAACGAGGTCACTCCGCGACGGATCAACGCTCACGGCGTCGGTGTCGACGAATGTGGTTGGTGTGATGATGCTCTCTGAGCCGCATGCAGCGAGGAGTGTCAACAGAGCACAAACGATCATGATCTTCATGTTGGTGAGCGTATCAGATCTGGACGGAGTCGATTACTCTTCAGTAACAGGCGTGATTCGACCGAGATCGACGAGATCGTCATTGACGCACGATTGTCTACCATTCTCGTCGAGAGCGTCTATCGCCGCCCACCAACGTCCAGCGCCGGTTCTCTCACCAGTCGGTCGAACGTTGATGACGCTCGCTTTTCGAAGCAGATCCGTCAAGGCTTGCTTTGCCTCTTTGATGTGAAGACGACCAGTAGGAACGTCCAAACCGACAAGCTGGAAATCGAAAGTGCCTTCAAGGTTGAAGCCAAGGCTAACCTTGAGACGCACGCCGTCGCCATCGATGACCTTCACAAGAGTCGCTTCGTAATTCATGTTTCAAGACTAGCACGCGCGAAGAAAAGGCGCGTTTTCAGAACTTGAACCAGGTCGGTCGGCTTGAGCGCTTGACGTTTCTTTCTCTGATCACGAAATGTGCCACTCTCGTGATCCACAACGCTCTTCTTTTGATCCACGAACCCATCCTTGTCAAGCGTGAAGCTTCGTAACTCCACAAACAGCGAACGACATGACGTGCATGACTCACGGAATTGGAAGTGTGTGGCGTCTGTGACATGGTACTTCTTCTTGCCACCATCTGTGCCGCCGTCGCGTGACGTCATGAACGAACCCTTGCTTGAATGCTTGATCTGCACCGTTAGAAGTGTGTAACGAGTCAACGGATCGAAGAAACGCCCGTCAGCTTTCTCGTTCATGATCTGCTCGTACCCGCAGCCTGCCTCGAGCGCTAGCTCGATGTTCTCGGCGTGGGCGCTAGGCTCGGCGAACATGCCCCAGGCACGACCCGAGATGAGCTTCTGATCGTCAGCGGAGCAAAGGTTCGTCACACCATGCGATCGCAGACGTCTGTGCACTCGAACTGCTTCTTCGAGTTCATTTGCTTCACATTGAATGCCATCCACGAACATCGATTAGAAGGTTAGCCGTCTGCTGGCTCACGACTCGCAAATTCAACTCTTTTGATACGTGAAGCTCGGTAACTTGTCTTCCAACCACAACATCGCGTCATCTGGCTGCGTAAGACGTGACCATTCGCTCTTGTTGTCGACAAGATCTTGCCAGCTAAGCGTGTCAGGCAACGTTATCGGCAGAGGGTTCGCGCCACGCACGATGAAGCCTAATCCGTAGTCAGCCGCCATCGTGATCGCATCCAAATCAACGTTTTGTCTGTGATGAACAAAACCTCTCCACGAAGTACCACATGATTCTTTTCTCTCAGCATGCAAGCTGGGTGGAAAGCAATCGTGTGTTAAGATGATTCCACCTTCATTCAAGCGTAACAACGCATTTTCAACGTCTTTTCGTACCTGTTCACCGAGGTGAAGACCGTCGACGAAGATGACGTCAAATGTGTCGTGATGTGTCTCAAAGTAGACATCACTGGTCATTTTGTGTGTACTGATCGCACTGGGTGTTGGGTCGACTCCTACTTTTACGGCGCATTCGATCTTAGAAAAACAACGACCTCGCGCGGTGCCAATCTCCAAGTAACTCGAATACTGGCGGTGTTTGATCAGCGTGTTGATGATGTTTGTATGAGCATCTTGCGCGGGAAGGTCAATCTCTTCGCCGTACAGTGTTGAGATACATCCGTCGTAGATGTGACCGGCAGGATTCCAAATGATGTTCTTCATATCATCCACACTTTGAGGAACTGCATGAGAGACAAGTGGCGCATCCCTGCATGTACGCCACAAACGTTGATCCGCAGTTGACACATGTCTTGTCACTCGCCGGCACAGTCCCGTCTGGGATGTACTGTTTGAGCACGCGAGACACAACTTTAGCGAAGCTTTGCATGTCCTCGTCCTTCGACTTCGACAACTGTTCGCACACGAACTGCAACGGCGTGCCATGTCTAAGAGACAACGAGATCATACGTGTGAACGTGCTGTACATCTGGTTGTCGAACAGTGTGGCCACATCCTTGAAGACGAGCTCGTCGTCGTCACCGTACGGGACGACGAGGTTGTACGTCGACAGACCGTCCTTCTTTCCGTTCTTGATGAGCGTCCCGGCTTTGATCTTCTTCGGCAACGCGACCTTGTCGCTGAGACCGCAGAACACTTCGTAGGGGTTTCCATCGAGCAGACTGACTAGCACGAGGTACTGCTCTCCCTTCACGGTTGTCCTCACAACGTCGCACTCGAGCGTCTTTGGACGCTTGGGCGCGTGACGTGCGATGATGCCGCTCGACTCAACGTCGAGGTGAAGGCCGGCGCGTCGATGCAACTCCTTCTCCATGGCTGCGACGCGTTTCTTGCTCACATCTGGAAGTTGATCGATGTTCTTCTTACCAGCCTCCATCACGTCAAGGAGTTGTTTGTCATTGAGCGAGCTGAAGTCGTGCTTGTCCTCGGCTGACACAAGCACTCCGGCGCGGCAACCGTCACGGTACACAGTGACGCCCTTGATGCCGAGCTTCCAAGCTCGCATGTAAACCTCAGAGATGAGATCTTCGGTTGCGGATGCGGGCAGGTTGATCGTCTTCGAGATTGAGTGCTCCGTCCACTTCTGCGCCGCGGCAAGCAGATCAACGGACGCGACCCAGTCGACGTCTGCGCTTGTCGCGTTGTGGTACGGCGACTTCGTGATGTCCGTCTCGCCGCTGGCGTCCATCCACAGCTTCACGCCGTGGTGGTAGACGTCGTACTCCTGCCACTTGTCACCGGACGCGTCGACGAAGTCGACACGCGCCCCGTTATCGATCTCTGTCTGCACGAGCTTCTTGCGTCGCTTGTAGTGTAACAGGTACGCCGGCTCGATGCCGCTGGTCGTCTGCGTGAGCGTTGACACACTGCCGGCCGGAGCCGTGGTCGTGAGCGCGATGTTGCGACGGCCGGTCTTCGCGAAGTCAGCGTTGACCAAGTCAGAGCACGATCCGGCGAGACGCAACGCGAACAGGTTGTCCTTGTAGCGGCCTGGTTCCCACGCTGGGAACGCGCCGCGCTCCTTCGCCATGTTGACGCTCGACTCGTGAGCATGAACGCCGAGTAGTTGGTACACGGTCTCGGTCGTCTCGATCGACTTCGCACTGCCGTACGTCTGGCCGAGCGCGGCGAGGAAGTCTCCAAGCGCCGTGACACCAGTGCCAGTGCGACGGCCGTCGTGACACGCCTTGCGAACGTTCATCCACAGGTTGAGCTCGCGCACCTTCTCGAACTCGGGTTCGGGGTCGTCCTTGATCTTTTGGATGATGCGGTCCACCGCCTCGAGCTCGAGGTCGACGAGGTCGTCCATCAGTCGCTGCGCCTTCTCGACGTGCGTCGCGAACTTGGTCATCTCGAACGTCGCGTTCGGCGTCCAAGGGTCCTTGACGTATGAGAGCAGGTTCAGCAGCAACAGGCGGCACGAGTCGTACGCGCTGAGAGGGAGCTCTGAGCACGGGTTCGTGCAGATCGTCTCGAAGCCTTTGTCCGCGAACTCGTCGGCCATCGACCACTTCGTGACCGTGTCCCAGTAGAGCACGCCGGGCTCCGCCGCAGCCCATGCCGCATGCATCATCGTCTTCCACAGGTTGCGAGCGGTGAGTGTCCTCGTGAACTTCGCGTCCTTCACCGACGCTTTAACGGGCCAACGCAACGTGAATTCTGAGTCAGACTCCACAGCCTGCATGAACTCATCGGTGACGCGCACCGACACGTTAGCTCCGGTGACCTTCGTCTTGTCTTGCTTGATCGTGATGAACGTTTCAACGTCTGGGTGGTTGACGCTCACCGTCTCCATCAACGCACCGCGACGTCCACCCTGAGCCACTTCTCGCGTCGTGTTGGAGTAACGTTCCATGAAGATGCCGAGGCCGTCGCTGGAGCCTGCTGCGTTCTTGACGGACATCGTTCGCGGGCGGATGTTGCTGAGATCGACGCCAGCTCCGCCACGACGCTTCTGGAGTTGCAGGATCTCCTCATCTGCGCGCGCGATCGAGCCGTACGAGTCGAGAGGAGACGCGACAACAAAGCAGTTAGACAGCGATTGCACCTGCGTCGTGTTGCCGACTGCGCTCATCGGTGAGCCTTGCGGGACGATGTAGCGGAAATCTTCTAGAAACTCAAAGATCTCGTCAACCGTCATCGGGTTCGGGTACTTCGCTTCGATCCGGGCGAACTCTCGTGCAAGTCGCCAATGCATGGCAGTCGGAGTCGACTCGATCAGCTCACCCTTACTGTTTCTAAGGGCGTACTTCGTGACGAACACGGTCGCAGCGAGCTCGTCACCTTTGAAATACTTGATGGAGGCTGTCAAAGCCTCTTCGTGGGTGAAAATCGAATCTTTTTGGTCTTGCATAGTTCCTTGAAACAGCGAGCAGATGGTAAGCTATGCGGAGTCAACCGACCTTCTTGAGGTTGAGACCGTTGTCGTTGAACTTGGCGAACCGATCCTTCAATTTCTGACGAACATCCTGATCGGCTGCGGCTTGAGCCTCGTCTGGCGTCGTCTGCTCACCGCAAACTACAAGCTTGCTGCGAGCTGTGTCGATCATACATGGAAACACGAGACCGTCGAGGCCATTGCGGTTCTTCGCGACGTACAGGCGACCAAGGCCGCTCGCTTTCTCACCAGCTCGACGAGACAAGGTCACGATGAAGTCAGCGATGAAAGCCTTGGCGTACGCCTCCGACATGTTGCTCATGTCGACGACCTCTGCGCTGGATCCCTCCTTGTTGCTCTGCGACGCGGTCCACAACACAACGTTGCGCTCGGTCGCAAAGGCTCGCAACTCCTCGTAGATCAGCTTCAGTTCAAGCCTCGGCAGCTCGTACTGCCTTGACGAACGCATGATGTCGGCGTAATCGACAAGGATGACATCTGGGACAAACCCCTTGAGAGCAAGCTTCTCGACGTGAGCGCGCAGCATCTGCACAGTGCACGACCCAGTGGGGAAATACTTGATCTTCAGCTTGCCAAGTTTGTGCTCAGCGTAGAATTTGGCGACCTGATCCTTGCAGACCATGATATCGTTTGAGTCGATGTCTGTGAAGTTGGAGTCGAAACGGATGCCAACCTTGCCTTCTGAGAGCTCAAAGGTGTAGTACAGCACGTTCAACCCCTGCCTCATCGCGTTCGCGCCAAGGAAGGCCAAGAAGTGACTCTTTCCGACCCCAGTTGGGGCGATCATGACGTGAAGCTCACCACGTCCTGAGCCGCCGTTGAGGATCTTCTGTGCGTCAAGCTCGGGTAAGCCAGTTTTGATGGTTGAACGAGCGAGATTCTCGTAACGAGCTTCCACGTCTTCAAAAAGGTCGTGTCCGAGAGTGGATGCGGTGCCGGCTGACACGGCCTGCTTGATCGTGTCGACGATCTGTTCGTAGTTTCCAACCTCAACCTGATCAACAACGTTCTCAAGAGCACGCTTGAGCGACTGTCGACGACAGAAGTCAAGCGCTTTCTCCTTCACAAGCGGTAGATCGCCCATGTCAGGCGCTTCACGCAACCCTTTGAGGTAAGTCACGACCTGCTCGCGAAGCGCAAGGTCGTTCCCTTGCTTCAACTCGTCCTTGACGATGGTCACGAGCATCTGGAGCGAAGGGTAAGCCTTGTACTTCTTCGCGTAGTTGAGGTAACGATCTGACAGGAAGTGAAGGTACTTGAGATCGAAGTAGTTTGCCTCCAACACCTCTGAGATCTGCTCGGCCCAGATCGGGTCACAGAGCAGAGCCTGAACGACCTTCTTTTGGAAATGCTGTCCGTATTGCCCAAACGTCACCGTCGGTAGCGCGTTCTCGACCGTTGTCTCGTTCAATGTTGCCTCCTTCAGGCCCGTTTAGTCAGCGGTATGAACGCGCTGCAGAAGTCGTGTGGGTTCTCGATCGTCCGCACGCCAACCTCGATGAGGTCGCGCATGAAGGATAGCATGTCGATCTTGGGAGAATGCTCTGCCAGAATGGTCTCGACGATCGCCGCCTGAGAATGCGTGAGCGTTGAGGATCCAAGGTAAACGAGTCGCCAGTTCATGCGGATCAATTTCTCGTTCTCGGCGACGTTCATCATCACCTTCGCCTCGTTGCGACGCACGTTGGCGTAAGCGAGCACGTCGTCGATGGTGAGCTCGCCGTCTGATATGAACAGTGGGATGCGTTGAACAAGCGTCTTGAACCCGAGGCCCTTGATTCCCGGCACGTTGTCCGATTTGTCTCCACAGAGCGCCTTCGCGAGCGCGAAGTTCTGTGGTTGGATGCCGAAGAACTCCTTCTTGACGTCCTCAGCCGTGTGGATACGTTTCGACTGCGGCGAATACACGCTTGTACGCTCGTCGAGCAGCTGGTAGAAATCCCTGTCGTTCGACAGAACGATCTTCTTACGGTCACGATACTGGTTCTTGCACAGGTGCGCGATGACGTCGTCACCCTCACAGTCAGGCACGTACACCTGACACACTGGGAAGCGTTTCAGCATACGCGCGGTGATCGCCATCTGCCACACCTTGTTGTCCTCGGTGTCGGGGATGTCATCCTCGTAGAAGCGGTTCAGACGCGCTGGCTTGCGATTCGCCTTATACTCCGAGTAGATGGCTCTACGTTTAGTGGAGCCGCCACCCTCCCAGGCAATCACGACGACCGACGGCGACAGGTCGTAGACAAGCCGACGCAGAGTCTTCATGAAGCCCACCACGCCGCCGCACTGCGCGCCGTTAGAGGTCATGTCGGGGTTGACCACGTAGTGACGAGTAAAGAGATTTTTTGCGTCCACAAGCAGCACGGGAAGGTTGTCAGGAGTCATGCTGCATCTCCTGGTATAGATCCTTCATCGGCCCGTCGAGCCGAATCCGTCGCCGCCACGTGTTGTCTCTTCGACTTCGTCTGTCTCAACGCATTCCAGCGTCGTGAACTGGTAGTTGAACGCTGCTGGGTAGACGATCCCCTGCGCGATTTTGTCGCCTGCCTTGCCGACGTAATCCACGTCGGACGAGTTGAACAGGATGACGTGGAACTCGCCGCGGTAAGTTGGGTCGATGATGCCACCGTGACTGAACACGCCTTTGAGAGCCATGCTGGAACGGTCCTCGATCTTCAGGAAGATCGCGCCGAAGCCGGACTCAGGTGCTTTCGCGAGCATCAGACCGGTCTTCAGTTTGACTGTCTTGCCAGCTGGCACTTTGAAATCGTCGAGACAGCGGATGTCGAGGCCAACATCCCCCTTCCTTTGGGTCGGCAGCGTCGCGCGAGGGTCAACCTTTTTGAAGAATAGACGGGTAAGGCTCATACCCTTCTTTGTAGTTCACTCGGCGGCGGGTTCGTCTGTCTCCACCACGTTGTATCCATTTTCATCGACGTCCGTTGGGATGTCGTACTGGTCGGCCTTGAACTGCTCAGGAGTCTTCGTGAGGGCAACCTCGATGATGTCGTTGACGTACGCGCGGTACTGCGGATCACGCATGATGTCGCCGAAGTCCCCCTTGTAGAACTTCTTCTCGACAAGCACCTCGCCGGTCTTGGCGTCAGCGACGTTGAGCTCCTTCCATGAGCTTGTGCCTGAGATGGACAGCAGCTTCCCGTCCTTCTCGATCTTGTTCTTGTCGCAGTACTCACGCACAACGTCGAACAACTCCTCGTGCTCGACGATGCCACGTCCGAAGTGGATCTGGAAGAGGATCTTGCGGAAGGGAGCGGCAACCTTGTTCTTGATGACGGTGCCGATGACGTTGATGCCGATGAGCTCGTCATTCTTGCCTTTGATCTGCGTGCCGCCGGACAACGCGATGCGCGTGCTGGCATGGAACGGCAACGACAGGCCACCTGGGGTCGTCATGGGGTCGCCAAACATCACGCCGATCTTCGTGCGGATCTGGTTCAGGCAGACGAGCGTGACGTTCTGGTTGCCGATGAGCTGTGTGATCTTGCGGAAACCCTTACTGAGCTGTCTCGCTTGCAAGCCGATGCTCTCCTGTGTGTACTCCGCCTCAAGTTCCGCCTTCGCAGGCGT
>Ga0315284_10002265_pt1 | contig 27636 bp, 35 predicted proteins | sample YL17G09_16_MG_FD_203696 | JGI IMG/M metagenome (GOLD analysis project Ga0315284, IMG submission 203696) | Sediment microbial communities from Yellowstone Lake, YNP, Wyoming, USA - YL17G09_16 | ecosystem: Environmental > Aquatic > Freshwater > Lake > Sediment | place: USA: Wyoming | collected...
CAACGCATTTTTATTTAAACTTGATAATGGTGAAATGAAAAAAGTTTTTTTAAAGGATATGATACTGGAACAAGAAAAGGGAAATGATCGAACATTTACTATAAATGAAGTACGTTAGAGAACATATTGATGAAAAATTTTCTGAAGAATCAGATCCAATTTATGACTTAGGAATTGGTAAGAAACATAAAATTATACAATGGATAAATTATATAAATACTACAAGGAGGCAAAATTATGATAATTTAATAAAACATTTTAGAATAAACCCAAATGGAACTATAGATGTGGGAATTAACTATAAAACAACTTATACAAAACAATACATAGCAAATAATATAGCTATTGTGCAGCCGTCTTTAATTATTAGAGGAAATATTATAACTGAATTACCAGATTTTATAAAATTTAATGTATGTTATGGCGATTGTATGTTGAATGTAAGTAAATTAAAAAATTTAAAGGGTGTTCCTAGAATAATTTATGGATCTTTTTGTTGCAATTATAATCATGATTTAAAATCATTAGAGTTTATGCCTAAAATAGTTTATGGCAATGTTTATATGTATGGTTGTGGAACTAAATTTACATCGCAAGAAATAAGAAATAGATGTAAAGTTTATGGTAATGTAGAAACAAAATTATAAAAATAGAGCTTAGTAAAACTTAAGCTCTATGTTTTTTTTCGCTACTATTTTTTACTCTTTCATCGGTTTCATTAGTTAATCCTTTGTTCCATGGAATTTGCCCTGTGTGTATTTTACTATGTTTTTTTCTTGTTTCTTCAGATACAAAATGCCCTATTAATGATAATCTAATTTTTTCTTTTGTTTCTTCAGATTCAACATGTCCTAATAAAGATTTACTTCTTTTTTTCTTTGTTTCTTCAGATTGTTTTTTTCCAAACATAGGACTATTTTGTCCAGATAGTACGCCCTTTAAAGATTCTCTTCTTTTTTTCTTTGTTTCTTCTGATTGAGGTTTTCTATTTTTAGCTTTATTTCGCATAAGTTGTTTTGATTCTTCTATATGTTTTCTTTCACCGTTGCATGTTCCACCATCCCAACTAACATTATATCCTCCTTGAGATATGTGTGTTTTATATAGTCTTATATAATATCCTTGTTTTTCGCCGGCTTCTTGTCTTGTTTTAAATTGTTCTAAAATAATTTTTGAAAAATTTGTTTTTTTATATTTAATTATAGCTTTTTTAATTTCTCTTCCGCTTCCTAGATAATATTTATCTTTTTCTGGTTCTTTATGAGAAGTTCTGTCACCTACGTATTGTTGTTTAGTGATATTATTTGTAATTAAATAAACATAATAAAAATTTAATTTATTTTTCATAATTTATATTATTCAAATTTTAAATCTTTTATATATTTTATTCATAATAATATAAAAAGATTTATGTCTAAAGAAGAAATAGAGGAAAAAATAGAAAAATTTAGAATTATATTTTTAGGAGAAAGTTGGATTTGGAGAAAGGGCCAAAGAGAAGTAATTATAGAAATAATAAAAACATATCTAAATAAAACTCACAAAGTTATGATATTAAGTTGTCCTACTGGAAGCGGTAAATCGATAATTGCTATGTGTGCATCTTGGATATTTAATCAATTAGAAAAAAAATGTTATATTCTTACGTCTGATCTTTCTTTGCAGGAACAATATGAAAAAGATTTTGAAAAATTTAATCTTTATTGGGGTTCTATAAAAGGAGTTGACAATTATATATGTATAGATAATATGGAAAAAAATTCTTTAGGAACTTGCCATATAAGAAGCATTCAACCGCAAAAAATGAGTTGTTATTCAAATTGCCCATATTATTATGCAAGAGATAAAGCTTCACAGTCTTCAACATCTTTATTAAATTATGCTTATTGGTTAATTTCTCAAAATTATGTGAATCAAAGTATAGAAGAACCTATATTTCCTCCGCGCGATGTAACTTTTTGTGATGAAGGCCATAAAATTCTTGATATAGTTCAAAATCATTATTCTCCTAAATTTGATCCAAAAACAATAGAAAAAATTGAAAAACTTACCGAATTTTTTGCAGTTTATAAAGTTAAAAATCATATAGAAGATTTATCCGATATTAAAGTCAATATTAAAAAATTATTTAATACTGAAAATCAAGATACTTTGCATGAAATCTTATTAGAAATAGAAGAATCTTTTGAATCATACAGAAGTTCTTGGGAATTATTAAAAGAAAAAGTTAAAAAAGAATATCCTCATGAAGATCCACCAAAAGAATGGAGAGAAACTTTAAGACTTTGCGATTGGCTAAAAGATTTACATTGTAAAGTAGAAGATTATAATGATATTGTTAATAAAACTTCAACCCGTAATATAGTTAAAAATCCTACAGGAGATAAAGAACTTACATTTAATTGTTTAGAAGAATCTTATATGATGCATAAGTATTTTCATCAATGGACAGGATTTACAGTGTTAATGTCTGCTACATTTGCTGATCCAACTGATTATTTAAGAAGTATTGCGTTAAATTCAGCAAAATATATTAAAATGGATTCGCATTTTGATTTTGAAAAATCTCCAATATATTTTTATAATAAACGAAGAATGTCTTATAGTCAAATAGAAGGTAATCTTCCGTGGATGTATGAAACTATAAATGAAATTTTAGACAAACATAAAAATGAAAGCGGTATTATTCACACAGCTTCATATGATTTAACTATGAAAATTTATGAAAATATCTCTAAAAAACATAGAAAAAGAATATTAGTTTATAGCGGAACTGAGGAAAAACGACAGGTATTAGATATACTTAAAAAAGATAAATCAAAAGTATTGATGGGGCCATCTCTTCTTGAAGGATTAGATTTAAAAGATAGTTGGAGTAGATTTGCAATTTTTGCAAAAGTTCCATATATGAGTTTAAGTGATAAATTTGTGGCGACAAAACTTAAAATAAATCCAGATTGGTACCGGTGGAAAGCTATAATTAGTATCTTGCAGGGAACCGGTCGTTCTGTTAGAAGCGAAACTGATTGGGCTATTACTTATATATTAGATGGATCTCTTGCTGATCTAATTCATAATAATAGAAAAGCATTCCCGATAGAATTTATAAAAAGAATTCAAGTAGTAGAATAGAATGAATAAATAAAATAAAAATTCTATTTGAAAATCATCAAAGAATATATTAACGAAAAATTTACAGCGGATTCAGATCCTATACAAGATATGGGAATTGGTATGGCAGGCAAATTAGAAAAATTTATTAAAGATTTACATGATATGCTAAAATACGACATATACATGAAAAAAGAATTCGAAAATGATAACGATCTTCTGTGGATTAGTACAAAATTTGGAAAATTAGATTTAGTAAAATATCTTCTTAACAAAGGAGCAGATATTCATTACTTAGAAGATAGAGCTTTACGATGGGCTGCAAAAAGAAAACATTATGACGTTGTAAAATTTTTATTAGATAATGGTGCAAATATACATGCACAGGATGAAGGCGCCTATTATCTTGCGCAAGATGATAAAGATTATAAATTAATTGAATTGTTAAAACAATATGGCGGAATTCCACGTTCAGTTAATGAAAAATTTACAGCAGATTCAGATCCCATAAAAGATTTAGATATAGGTTTTGATTTTATTAAATTTTGGAGTAAAAAAAAGGATGAGATAGGACATATGTTTCCCGCAGATGCTTATAAAAAATATTTTTCACCATCTTTAAAAAATATTGATAATATAAACAAAACATACGAATATGCACTTTATGATATACTTGTGCAGGTAACGGAACCTGATAAAAAAACACCGGAAGAAGCCTTTGAATATATATGTAATAGAGATGAAAGATTTTGGGGAGATCTAGAAAAAAGAACTGTAAACACAATCAGAAAAAAACTTGCTCAAGTATTAAAAGATCATTTTCATATGGAAATTAAACACCCTATAAAAACAATAAATGAAAAATTTACAGATGAATCTGATCCAATTCATGATATGGGTATAGGAATAAACAGCATAATAAAAAAATACATAATTAAAGAATACGGCATAGGAATTTATTATGATATAGAAAAATATAGATTTGGTGAATCACATGGATATAATGCAATATTAGTAAATTTAGCTAGTAGAAATAAAATAGAAATTATGCCATATTTATTACTTAGTAAAAAAGTTGATCCTAGTAATAATAATAGTTTTGCATTAAGATGGGCAGCTGCAATAGGAAATCTTGATATGGTAAAATTATTAGTGAAATGTGGCGCGGATATTAATGGATTTAAGATAGGAACTGCTCTTTCTTGCGCAATTTTATATGGGCATAAACATATTGTTGTATATTTAATAAGTTTAAACGCAAAAGCTTCTATGGAAGATATTAGAGATGCGCATGCAAAAAACTTTGATAAATACATAATTGATAAATTAATTACATTAAAAAACAATAAATAAAAACAATAGATAAATAAAATAAAATTCAATTACATGAAAGCAAAATTAGTTAAAGAAAGTATAAACAAAAATGAAAAGTTAAATGAAGTAATTCATTGGCCAGCTATGATCATGGGCTTATTTTTTCTTTACAGATTTATTAAAGGATATTTAAATAAACCCTCTCATGAAAAAACAATAGAAGAATTAGAACAAGAAATAATAGAAGGTTTAGCCAAAAATATTAAAACTGCTATTGAAGAAAAAAGACACATCTTATATTCAGAAAATATATTATATCATATATTTGAAATTAATAATGATATTATAAAATTAAATAAACAAGATAGAACAGTATTATATGCTCTAAGATTACACAGATTTCATGAAAAAGAATTTACTAAATTTCCAATAAAATTAACAGAAAAGCAGTATAACGATTTCTTACATCTTATAGAAGAAAATTAAATTAACTAATGGCTTTACATCAACGATATAATAACGAAGATATACTTTCCCGCGCTATAATTGCTGGCCTTCTTAATATTTTAAATAATAAGATAAACTATGAACAGGTGTGGAGTAATGAAGTTATAGAAACCATAAGTATTCCTTGGTATTATAATATGTCAGGCGATGAAAGATTTATGCAAGATTTCTATACACATTACGCAGATTGTATACCGCCTAAACCTGCAGATGGAAATTTTGATATGATTCCTAGAGGAATTCTTACATATACAGGTTCTGTTATAGATTCAGTTAGAACAACTTCTCGTTATATTCAAGGAAGTTATCTTAAAGAAATAAACGGTCAATTACAAACATATCGCTCATTTCTTTATTCAATACCTTTAAATGTTAATTTTGATTGTGAACTTTGGTTAGATACTCAAATAACTGGTCTTAAAGTTGAACAGTTAATTCGTGAATTATTTTATAAAACTATCACATTTTATGTTTATTATAAAGGAATGAGAGTAGGGTGCACAGTAGGATTTCCAGAAGATGTTACACTTGAAAAAAATATTCAATATTCCTTTGAAACAGCCAATAGCACTCAAATAAAAATTAAATTTGCATTACAAGTAGAATCTTATCAACCAGTATTTGATCCAACTGCAGAAACAAACGCAAATGATTATATGACAGGTATAGGTTATCGTCTTATTGATAAAAATGTAAGTCCAAATGATGGTATCATAACAGTAACTTCGCCTACTAGTGGAACTACAAATTCACCTTTAATGGTTCCTAAATCATATCCATTATTAATAGAATGGACATATCACGATGAAAACTCTAATATAAATCGTATATCAGCGTATTGGTTAAATCATGGAGAAAATGAAAAAAATTTAATAGAAAAACTTGTTCCTAATAATGAATATTATGTTTGGAATATACCAGAAACCTTTACTAACTACAAACATCCAGTAATATTATGGGGTGAAGATTCAAGTATTTCATTATACAGAAAGCCTATTGTTAGAATATTGCCCGATACAGTTACAAAAGAAATTTCTGAAAGTTCATTTACAATTGTAGATAGTGGATATTTTTTGTCTCCTCAACCAGACATTTCTATTAATGCAGTATTAGAAATGAAAGATACTTTAGGTAAAGTAATTTATTCCGGAGATGCATCTTTATACTTTAATTTAATTGGAAATAAAATAGATGAAAATCATCCGGTTACTTTACCTTATGGTAATATTATATTTCCGGGGTTAGTAGATTATAAGTTAATAGATATACAAATTGCTAACAGTGTTAACGAAGACGTATTTGATGTTATCCAGAATATAAAAATTGTCTAAAAAAACAAAAAACTGATAAATATATAAATAAAAATATTGTTTTATAAAATTAATAGATAGATATGATAACAAAGATCAATAATCTTAAATTTCAAACAAAGAATGCTGAAGTTCAAGCGTTGTGCGAATCAACTATAGGTGCAATTAGTTCGGCCATTTATAACGGAGTTTCAACTGATGCACGTTTAGAAATTGAACGTGTTGCTATAGGCAATCTTTTTGAGAGCTTAGAAAAATATTCTAATGATAAAGTCATTAGTGAATGGTTAAGTAATCAAAAACGAGTTTACTCAGTTAAGAATTTAGGAGTAAGAAAAGCCATCAACACTTTGATTGAAAAAGAAGCAAAGTTTGATTTTACTCTTGCTTCAATTCTTGAAAACTTCAAAGAAAGACTCGAAAATGTTCCCGAAGTTCTTTTGTATGAAAGTTTTATTTCAGCTGTATCCGATTTTAATTATCTTCCAACGGTAACTACAGAATTAGGAGCTATTGCTAATAAAGTAAAACAATATAAAAATGATGTTGACATATCTAAAATACTTGAACTTATGAAAGAAACTAGAAGTAGTTATCTTATTCCTTATGTTCAAGATTATATTGATAATTATCTTAATGATAAAACTGAACAAACTAAGCATCTTTTAAAAGAAGCTCTTGTTAAATTTAGTTATGATCCATTTGTTCGCGATATTATTAACATTGTAACATTAGATGCTACTTCATTACAATTAGAATATTCTAATTCAGCTTGTGCAATTGAAGATAAATTATTTTCTCCAATTTTATATTTAGGAGAAAATGAAGTTTTGTTTAATGTAGCAGGAACTTATTATGTTAGAAAGGGTAATAATATCAATAAATTGAAAAAAGATGATGTTGTCAATATTAACGAAAACTTTAAAACTCTTTGTGAAATTGTTAATCTTCCCAATGTAGAAGTATCTAAAAGAGACATTAAAGTATATGTAGGAGAAGACAACGCAGTTTTAACAGAAACAGAAACACTTGTTAATGGAAAATCTTTTGGAAAAAATCAAATAAATGAATCGGCAACTGTATCTCAGTGGGTGGGAAATCAAGAATTTTTTAATATAGTTAATGCATTGAGAGAAAATTTTGATGAAATTGCAGAATTAGATTTTGTTAAAAGAGTATATTTACTTGAAAATGAAAATTATGCAGCCAACATATTTAAACTAAGAGATAATATTTTTATTACAACATTTGATCCACTTAATAATAAATCAACTTTTTATAGAAATATTAATCCTATTCAAGCTGAAAAAATTATGATGGAACATATGAGATTTGATGTTTCAAAAACTTTTGAAGATATTCTTCCTAATAAAGAAAAAATATTATCAGAAATAGAATCTACAAAACAAGAATATTCAGATTATATTAAAGATATACAAACAAGAATGGATAAATTTTCATCCGATTATGATAATAACGATACTTCAAAGGCTGTTGTAAATGCATTAAGTGAAGAACTTGAAGAAATTAAATTAGATTTTAAAAATTATCTTAACGACGTTGAACAGTATGTTAATGTTACTGAAAATTTAAATATAACAGTCCAGGATGATCAATCTGGAAAATCTTATACAGTAGTTGTTCCTACAGGAGCTATGGCTGCTAAAGGTGAAACTGGAAAAGATGATATTGGATCAGAAGGTGATGAATTTGGAACAGAAGTAGGTATGGCAAGTTTACCGGCAGCAGATGGCGCAGCTTCTGCAGTTACATTTGATGATGATAAATCAGAACTTATAAGTGATGAACCATCTGATGATACAGATAAAGTTGATTTAGGCGCAGACGAAGTTGAAGCATATGCAGACGTAGTAGATGCTGAAAAAGATTTAGAAACACCAAAAGGTGAAGAAGAAGCGGGCGATGAAAGTAACGCAGGTCAAACCGGCGAAGCTCCAACAGAACAAACTCCAACAGAACAACCGGCGGGAGAAGGCTCAGGCACTGATGAATTAAATCTCGGCGATAGTGGTGAAAAAGGTACTACAGAATTAGATATTGAATCTCCTGAAAGCAAAGATGGCGAATCGGAAGAAGCTCCTGAAGCTCCAGAAGAAGAAAAGAAAAAAGAAGAAAGTGTAGAACCGCCAGAAAAAAATCTTGAAAGAACAAATTTCAATAAGGATAAAAATCCCGGAGATTTAGAAGAACCTAAAAAAGTTAAAAAGGTATTTCTTAAAAGACCAAAGAAACAATAAATAAAATATCTTAATTATGGATAATCTTAATGAAGAAAAACAAGAATTAGAATTTAATTCTCTTAATGAAAGTGTTCAAATAGGCGATGCAGTAAAATTAGACGGTCAAAAAGGTTTTGTTATTGGAGAAATTGGCGGAAAAGTTATAGTTCAAATTCAAGGAAACACTAAATTAGTAGATCCTTCAAAAGTTAAAGAAAATAAAAAACCAGATCTTCAAGTTGAACCTCATATGAAGTTTGATGATGAAACACAAAAACTTCTATTTGAACAATATGTAAGATGCGGTATTTTTATGGGCAACGTTCCTATTAAATTAAACGATTGCTTTGTTAAATATAGTTCTTGGGAAAAAGCAACTCCAGAAAAACAAATAAAAGTTCTTATGGAAGGCAACACTACATTTGTTACGAAATCTCAAATTAGAATATTTGAAGATATAAATGATTTTGCGAATGAAGATAATTATATCCCAGGAGTTATCATAGATGAAACAAATGAAGATGCTCTTGAAAATATTTTAATTAACGCTATAGATTTTTCAAATGCTATAGGAGATGCAGACGCAGTTAAAATTATTCGTAAAACTGTCAATGGCCAAGAAATGCAAACAATGCCCAGAGCTTCTTTAAGAACTCTTTCTGTATAATTTTAGTTGTATAGTATTATGATAAAAACTTTTTTAGAATTTTTTAAAGTATATTGGGGGTATTTCATGGTATTTGTAACTGCAGTTACATTTATTTGGACGTTAGGAGTAAAATCAGAAAGAAAAGATAACGAAAAAATATCTATTAAAAAAGATGTACAAGAAATAAAAAGTACACAAAGCATACAAACTTTGAAAATAGATTCTTTGTTTAATATTGTCAATTCAATTAAAACTAGCCAAAAGGATATATTAATAAATCAACGTGATGTAATAAAAAATCAAAATGCAATGCGCGATTCATATGTTATGTTTCTTACTAATCAGAAAGGCTTAACATTACATGATTTTATACAATATATGAATGGTTTACAATTTCAAGTAGTATCTCCTGAAGATAATTTAAAAGTTACACCTAATATAGATACCATAAATAATGTTAAAAAATCAAATTATAACATAAAGGTAGTGCCAATATCTCCTAAAAAATAAAAATTAAAATGATTTAAATGTAACACAGTAAAACTTTACTGTTTTTTTTACATATAAAATTAAAAATTAATTAAGATTTAATACTATGGCGATACATGTAAAAAACGCGGACCTAAGAAATCAAATAATAAAATCTAAAGAAAACAATGAATTAACAAAAGAAGCTTTAGATATGTTTATTTTAATGGCAAAGAAATTTTCTACAAAATTAAATTATATTTACACCGAAGATAGAGAAGATTGTATTTCTTTTGCTGTTATGGATTGTTTTCAATACTGGAGAGGATATGATCCAGAAAAATCTCAAAATGCATTTGCATATTTTACTCAAATAATTAAAAATGGATTTGCAAAAGGTTGGAGAAAATTATATGGAAATATGCCAAAAAGTAAAAAAATATCTACATCAAGCAATAAAATTTATAATATATAAATAAAAATGCAAGCTGACGCGTATAAAAAATGGCACGCTCCCAGCAGAAATCCTAATTCTGTAGTAAAACAAGGGTATTACATAATTCAAAATAAAGAAAAATATATAGGAAATTCAGATCTCGTAGTTTATAGAAGTTCTTGGGAACATTCTTTTTGTCGTTGGTGTGATTTTTCTGCATCTATTGTTAGGTGGAGTTCAGAACCAATTAAAGTTCCTTATTATGATCGTGTATCTAAACTTGAAGAATGTAAAAAATATGGATTAGATCCTAACGATCCAAAAAATTGGGTAATAAGAAATTATCATACAGATTTTTATATAGAACTTAAAAAAGATGAAAATCTTATTGAAAAATGGTTTGTTGAAATAAAACCGTCAGCTAAATTAAAAAAACCTGTACCGCCAAATCCAGAAGCATTATTAAAAGAACATAAAAGATTTAATTTAAACGCAAAAGAATACTTAATAAACGAGGCAAAATTTGCAGCCATGAAAGCCTATGCAGAAAAAAACGGCTGTAAATTTTACGTATTTACTGAACAAACACTTCAACAACTAATAGGAAAATTTTGGGCAGGAAATAATCAATAATTATGGAATCTCCAAAAAATACATATGAACAATTTAAAAAAATTGATAAGATAAAAGATCTTGCATATACTCGATTATTTGAAAATTATCTTAAATTAGATTTAAAGGAAAGTAAAAAATTGATAGATATTGATTCAACAGATCAAGAATCTAAATTAAAAAAACTTAAAGATGGTATACCTACTCAAGGAATGGTATACACATTTATTCATTTAAATGAGACAAATCTTTCGGTATTACAAAATCTAAAAACAGGAAAACAAATACAATATCACGATTTTACACCTATATTATTTTGTACCAATTATCTTTATGATAAAAAATTAATATGTGGTATTAATTTAAATATGTTGCCGTCATTAGAAAGATTAAAGTTTTTTCAAGCATATTATGAAATGTATAAAATTTTTTTAGATAATGTAGAAGAACTTACTGAATATAATCATATTGCAATAAATTTTAAATATGTAATTGCAACTTTATCTAAAAAAAATCCTGCTATATTTGAATATTTTAATAAAAGTCAACAAGCATTATTTACATACGCATATAGATCATATAATATTGAGAATATTCGTAAGCTTAGAATGATTGAATATCAAGAATGGCCATACATTCCATTCTTTTCTCCAAAAGAATCGTTTAAAAAAATAGGGTTACAATTAATGTATAACACATATTGGGATAATAAAAATAAAACTCTTTAATGGCAAGATTTACATTTAGTTCATGAATATATAATAAAATATATCTTTATGGAAAAAAAATATAACATAATTTATATAACCACTAATTTAATTACCAATAAACAATACGTAGGAAGTCACTCAACCAATAATATTAATGATAAATATTTGGGCAGTGGTAGATACTTATTAAAGGTTATTAAAAAATATAAAATAGAAAATTTTAAAAAAGAAATATTAAAAGAATGCAGCAATATATTACAAGCTAGGGAATTTGAAGAATATTATATAGAACTATACAATACTTTATATCCTATGGATATAACATAAGTCCTAAGGGAGGAATTGGTTTTAATAATGCAACTTTAGCAGAAAGTACAAAACATAAAATAGGTAGAGCAAATAAAGGAAAAATTCGTACACCCGAAATGAGAAAAAATATGAGTAACAATCGTAAAGGTAAACGAGTCGGCGAAAAACACCCAATGTTTGGTAAACATCATAAACAAGAATCAATAGATAATATTAGCAAACATCGTAAAGGAAAACATACAGGAAAGGATCATCATTATTTCGGCAAACATAGAAATGAAATAACGCGACAAAAAATTACAAAAGCATTAACAGGAAGATCTCTTTCTGAAAAACATAAAGATAATTTAAAAGAAGCATCCTTAAATATTAAAAAAATAACATGTAATCATTGCAAAAAAGAATTTACTCCATGGGGGTTAAAGAATCATCAAAATGCTATTCAAAGAAAACAAAATAATAAATAATAGATATAATATATAAAATAAATATTTAAATATGAGTGGTTTCACACTACATAATCTCGACAAAGGTTCTAGATCTTTTTTAGATAATATTCAACGAAATATAAGATACTGGAGCGTTCTTGGAATGCGATGGGATGAAAAGGTAATTAAACAATCTAAAGCAATCGGTATTGCAGAAATGCAAGAAGATTCAATGTATAGTTTATACGGACAACATCAATTGTATTCAGGAGCAGATATTAATCAAAAAGAATTTATTGCATTTTTTGATAAAGAATATCCTACAAGAAGAGATTTTCTTCGTAGATTTGCAATGAATGGAGAAATTGAACATGTTATAGAAATTATTGCAGATGAAACAATTATTCAAGATGATGCAAATTTCTTTGCATATCCTAATACTAAAAAATTAAAATCTGTTCTTAAAGCCGATAGAGCTAAAGAAATTGTAGATGATCTTAATGAATCATTTAAAAAAGTATATTATGCGTTTGGTTTTAACACAGGACATGATGGCTGGCATTATGCAAAAAAATTCTTAATTGATGGATTTCTTGCTTTTGAAATTATTTATGATGGTGAAGAAACAGAAGATGCAAAAAATGTATTAGGATTTAAAGAACTTGATCCAGTTACTCTTGAACCTGAAATGAGAAAAGATGATGACGGTAATGAATTTAGAGTATGGACTCAATTTAGAGGCGATTCAGAAAAGCAAAGAGAATTAGTTGACGGCAATGTAATTTATATTTCTTGGGCCAGAGGACAATTCATATCACGTTTATCATATGTTGAAAGACTTGTAAGAGCATTTAATATGCTTCGTACTTTGGAAAATTCACGTATAATATGGAACGTAATAAATTCACAATTTCGTATGAAAGTAGTAGTTCCAATTGGAACTCAGTCAGAAGTTAAAGCAAGAACACGTTTATCTGAATTACGTGCTATGTATAAAGAAGATGTTACTATTGATTATCATAGTGGCGAAATAACTATGAACGGAACGCCTAATTTTTCATTTGCTAAACAATATATAATTCCTTCTAAAGAAGGCGGTGGACAAGTTGAAATAGATTCAATTCAACCAGCCGGTTATGATTTATCTGGAACTATGGCTCTTGATTATTTTTGGAAACGATTTATAATTGAAACTAAAGTTCCTAAAGATAGATTTTCATCAACAGGTGATGAAGGTGGTGGAAGTAATTCTAACTGGAGTACGGGAGGAGAAAGTATTGCTAGAGAAGAAATACGATTCGGATATTTTATTAATCGTATTCGTTCTATTCTTCAAGAAATGTTATTAAAACCTACATGGATTCAATTTTGTTTAAAACATCCTGAATTTGCAAAAGATAAAGCATTAAAAGGTGCAGTGGGCCTTGAATATGTTGAAGAAAATTTATTTACAGAAACCAAAAAACGAGATATTGCAAGGCAGGGAGCAGGTATAGTTGGTGAACTTATGAATATAAAACAGCCAGAAGTAAATGGAGAAGGAGAAATATCCTATGATGGTATGTATTTTGATCCTAAGTTTTTAGTTGAAAAATATATGAATTATACAGAAGAAGATCTTAAACTTAATGAAAAATACAAAAAAGAAAGAAAAGAACAACTTACACGTATTTCACAAAATGTTAAACGTATAAATGCAGCAAAAGGTGAAGAAACTGGAGGTGCAGCCGGTGGTGCTGGTGATATGGCTGGTGGCATGGGCGGTGGAATGGATTTAGGCGGTGGAATGGATCTTGGTGGTGGAGGCACAACAGAACCTGGAGCCGGTGGTGAAGCCGGAGGAGCTGAAGCTGGCGGAGCAACTAATTTAGGAATATAAGCTATAAATAAATAAATATGAAATCACTTTTAATAATTGTAGCAATTTTAATAATACTTGGGGTTTTAATTATATGGGATATAATAGAAGATAAACACAAAAAAATAAAATAAATTTATAATTATGTGGGAAAAAATTAAACTTTGGTTAGAAAAAGCAGGAAAAGCTGTAAGACAATTTTTACGTTATGCATATGCATCTCAGATTAGTTACCTTACATTATCTGTATTATTCTATTTTTTAACAAGTAAATTTTTTGGTATAATTTTATTTGCATGGGGAGTTATTCTTCTTGTTGCAGAAATTAGACAACAAAAAGCTGAAAAAATTATAACACCTTAAATTTAACAAAAAATAACAAAAACTATAATATAATTACATAAAATTATATTATATTAGTTCTTTAAGATATTGAGAGTGCCAGCGATGGCTAATTATAGAGTAAGTATGCAAGACGAGGATTCGAATTCCTCCACCTCCACAAATCTGTTCAGAGGATGGTAAGGCTTAGTACCTTGAACTAAGCATCTGAGGTTTGTAAGATAACGTAACATTACCTATTTTGGGGGTGACTTGGATTTGATTGCATATTAAGGGCAATAGTAATTATCTCAATAACGCAAGTAAACGGCGAAAAAGTTACAGAATTGGCAATGGCTGCTTAAGAAGCACTCATTTACAGGAGATTTGCCCGTAGCCTAAATACGGGCTTTTTTATTTAAAATAATTAAATACCTATATGAAATCATTTTTAAATATAATTTTAAATTTTTTTCAAAAAAATGGAATATTTAAAATAATTGTATCATTTTTATTGTTAGCTTTATTTGTTAATTTATACAATAGAACCCATAGCAATATATTCAATTATTTAGCAATTATTCCCATTGCATATTTAGTAATAACATTTTTATTATTTTTAGTTACAGGCATAATAAATACAATTAAAGATTTTAAGAAAAAATGATATCGATTATTTTAATATTTTTATCTGGTATACTGAATGCTTGCGTGGACATTGTAAAATATCATTGGGATATATGTATTTTTACTACATGGCCAAATCAAAATTGGATTAATCCTTCTTTATCTTGGCCTAATAAATGGAAACCAACTACTAAAATGGGAAAGTTTATTATGTCCACTGCATTAGTATGGGTTACTGATTTTTGGCATTTTTGTAAATTTTTAATGTTATTTTCTATAATGACTGCAATTGTATTATATGTTCCTTTTATTAATTGGTGGGTAGATTTATTAATATTATATTCCATATTTACAATTACATTTGAATTATTTTTTAGTAAACTGCTAGTTAAGCATAAGAATATATAAATAAAATTAAGCGCGTCAATGAGAGCTAAATTTGTTAATGAAAAGTTTAAAGAAGAATCAGATCCTATAAAAGATATGGGCATAGGCTATTCCGAAAAAATGTTAAATACAATATCTTGGAGAGTACTTAAGTTTATTGAAAGCAAAGGAAATGAAGGTGCTAGATTAACTGATATACAACATTACATTTATGTAAATTTAACAGGACATTCGGAAAAAGATTTTTGGAAAAAAGAAAGAGCATATTTAAGAGGAAGCTTCGTAAGAATGCCAAACGCTATTAGACAAACTAGAGGATGGTGGTCAGATCAACTTTATGGAACATATAATCAAGCAGGTTTATTACATAAATATTGTAAAAAGAATCCTATAACACATAGATGGGTTTTAGTAAAAATGCCAAGGCCTAATGAGAATTTTTTCAGTAAATAGATAGATATATAAAATAAAAGAAATATTATGAAAGCAGGACAATTTAACATCGATGATTATTTAGAAAAACTTTATGAAGAATCTACACAAATGATGGATGGCGGAGAAGGTTTATCTAATCAAGAAGGCATTGTTATTCCTGATACCAATGTAAAATCATATAATTGGTTGAAAAAAGAATTTCAAAAAGGAAAAGTTGAAGTTAAAGTTGAAATGAAAATGGGTGGAGCCGAATTTGAACCTGGATATGATCTTCAAACAGATCTTAAATCGGTTAAAGATTTTAAACCGGGAATGTTTGGCGAAATAAAAACTGCTGACACAAAGGGAGAGAAAAAACCCGTTAATACTCTTGACGCTAAAAAAGCAAGTCCTGATTTTAAAAAAGGAGAAGGCGATAAAGATGAAACTTCGAAATCTAAAGATGAAGTCGGAGATATAAAGAATAAGGAACATGTTAAGCACGAAGCTGGCGAATCCGAAGAAAAAGAAGAAAAAGAAGAACACGAAGCTGGCGAATCTAAAGAAAAAGAAGAAAAAGAAGAACATGAAGCCGGTGAATCAAAAGAAAAAGAAGAAAAAGGTGGCGAAGCGAAAGTTAAAAAATTAGATCTTAAAACAAAAAAGAAATGACTTTAATAAATAATTCTTTAGGTGATAAACTAAACAATTACAAAAATAAAAAAATCTCGCCATTAAAAGAAACAGATAAGAATAACTTACCGTATTTATCTGATTTATTTACTTCAATATTCTTTATTTGTATGTTTCTTTTTAAATCATTTGTATTTGGGTATAGTTTAAAATTAATTTTCCATACAGATTGGAAATTTTGGAGTCTTTTATGTATAGGACTTTCAATTAGTTTAATATTTGAAAATATAAACAATATAACTCATAATAAAAACTCTTAATATTTTATTAATATGTATAATGCAAAATTAATTGTATGTGAAGGCTGTGATTGTGTAGGAAAATCAACACAAATAGAATTAATAAAAAAATATTTAGAAGAACATAAATATAAATATGAATACCTTCATTTCCCTATATACGGAAATAACGAAGCTAGCAATGTAATTGCTGCATATCTAAAGGGAGAATATGGAAATATTGATAAAGTTAATCCAATTTTTGTCGCTAATATGTACGCAATGGATAGATTTTTATATCTTCCAGAATTACAAAAACAATTAATGAATAATGATGTTGTTCTTTTAGATCGTTATGTATTTTCCAATATGGCATATCAAGGAGCTAAATACGATAACGATGCTCAGTCACAAATTATAAAAGAATGGATAGATGAATTTGAATTTGGATTCTTAGAACTACCGTATCCAGATTTAAACATATTTTTTGATGTGCCTATCCCATTTATAGAAGAACGCTTAGCTAATAAACGTGAAGGCACTGATAGAAAGTATTTAGATGGGAAAACCGATATTCATGAAATTGATATAAATTTTCAGAAAAGAGTAAGAAATAATTATCTTTCGTTAAGTAGTTATCAAAATTTTGAAATTGTTAATTGTTCTATAGAAATACATTTAGCAGGTTCGCAATCACTAGCATTAAAATTATTTTCCCCTGAAGAACTTTTTGAAAGATATAAACATATTTTAGACAAAGTGATGTTAATACCAAAATAATGTACAAAAAACCTATAAAAAAACAAAAAAAAGAAGCAGTTGAAAATATTAAAGATTACGCTAATCATAATAAACTTTATATTTTAACAAAAACCCATTCCTCTCAAACAACGGTATTCATAGAAGATGCAAATGATGATTGGTTTATTTATGTTATAACTTATAGAACAAAATCTGGTGTTATAACAGATAGAAGTATGATTATTAAATCAGATGTAGATACTAGATTAAAACATTTAACTAATCTCGGTCATATATTAAAAATATAACAAAAGATTAACTTTTTTAATTGAAATTAACACTAAAATATATTATATTAATATATAAAAACTTTTTAAATTTTTTTACATATAAATAAAAAACTAAATTAAAATAACATTTATTATGGAAAACAAAAATCAGATCACAACACCACCAGCCGTATCTCCTGCAGTAGATGCAACACAAAAGGTTGAAACTAATGCATATGTTCCAACTTATAAAATTAAACCTGAATTTAAAAAGGCTCTTTTACAATCAATTGGTGATAGGCCTTTTAATGAAATAGCTGGACTTATTAATGCAATAGATGTTGAAATCATGGATCATCAAACTCTTACACAAATAATTAATGCTATAGGACAATTTCCATTTGTAAAAGTGGAAGGACTTATGAAAAATGTAGGAAACCTTGTGGAACAAGTTATTTCGGATTAGCATAAATACACAACATATATACATATAATTTAATTAAAAATAAAAAGAGAAATTTATGATTAAAAAAGGCTCAAGTATTCAAACATTAGCATTAGAATTTATAGAAAATAAAAATAACGAAACATTTAAAATATTAGTTAATAGATTAAGACCCGGACTTCTTTCATTTGCATATAAATACGTTAAAGATAGAGATTTGAGTAAAGAAGTAACTTCTCAAACCTTTATTACTGTTTGGGAAAAAATAGAACAGTATAAACCTCAATACAATTTTTCAACTTGGGTATATGCAATTGCAAAAAATGAAGCTCTTGGTATTATAAGAAATGGAAATAAAAATTTATCATATGACAAATATTTAAGTAATAATTCACGTTTGCTTCAAATGTATAATCCTGTATTTGTTATGAATACAGAATGTGTAGGGCCGAGCGGTGAAGAATTAACTCAACAACTTTATGATGTATCTATTTCGGCAATAAATAATCTAAATGAACCTTATAGAACTGTAATGGTTGAAAGGGAACTTAATCAAAAACAATTAAATGATATTGCCGATGATTTGGGATGGAATCTTTCTACTGTTAAAACAAGACTTAGAAAAGCCAGAAAAGATGTTGCAGAAATATTATATAAAAAATATCCAGATTTAGTGGATTCTTATTTTGGAAATAATGAAGAATAAAAATGAAATTTTTTGATTGGTTTAAACCTCATAATTGGGGGTGGATGAAAGTCTATAGAGATTTTGAAAATTATGCAGATTGGATACGTACAATTAGACGAGAAGAATCTGATCCAAAATCAAATTATAATAAATGGAAGCTTGAACGTACTAAATTATATGACATTTTTGTAACTGTTAATTTAGAAGAATCTGATTCTCCATTACCTGAAGTTGTTAAACGTACAAAGGTGCTTGAAACTTTAAATCCTCTTAATCGTTATTTAGATGAAAATTTAGGTTTTGCAGAATGTCTTAATTGTGAATTTAATCAATTTGAAGATGATAAAGGAAATCCTACACTTTCATATTTAATTGTATATAGGTTTAATTTTAATAAGTTTTCAATAATATGGTTATTAAAATTCATTATTACCACTACATTATTGGTAATAGTTATTATTAAGCTTAACATTATACCCACTCTTATTAAATGGCTTTTAACTTTGATTTAGATAAAATTACATGGATAAAAGGATCTTACGGACTGCCAGAAGCAGTCCTTAAGATTAAAGTACCCTCAGTATCTACTGTAATTGGTGAAATGCTTGCAGATCCAGAATGGGATGCATTTGTTGCAAGTGTAGGAAAAATTAAAGCTGATCAAATAATGACTTCCGCTGGTAACCGAGGATCGGCAATGCATTGTTTTATTGAAAATTTTGTAGAAAAATATTCTTCTTCTAAAGATATTTCAGAAGCATTAAAATATACACAAGTAGAGAGCCCAAAATTATTAGAAATAGATAATATTCCTAAAGATAAAATAGAAGAAGGAAGAAATCTTTTTTATAAATTTTATTATTCAGAATATTGTGCACAATATTCTGAAATATTAGCAATAGAGATGGGAATATACTCTCCATCTTTATTTTATCGAGGAAAATTAGATATTCTTTACAAAGATAAATTATTTGGTCTTTCTTTAACCGATTTTAAATCTTCCAACGGCAAAATTAAAAAAGGAAGCACAAAGGAACTAAAATACTTTTTACAATTGGGAGCTTATTCAAATTGTATACGAGAAATGTATAAAGAAAAAAATATAGTTTGTAACAGAGCTTCAATTTTATGCGTAGATAAACAAAATGATATTTTACAAGAAATTTTATTATCTGGTTTAGAATTAAAAAAATATGAACAACAATTTTGCGAATTGGTTAAAGAATATCATTATAAAAATGGCAATGATTATCTAATATTATAATTTTTCTCTTTCCCTTCTTTTTTGTTGTGACATACGCATTTTTTCCTTTGTTTGAGATGAATGAGTTGTTCCAGTTTTATATAAAACATTATTAATCCCGAGGTGTTTCTTAAATTCTTCATCATGACATTTAATTCCTAAGTGCGATTTACTCATTTTTTCCAATGTTTCTTTAGAAAAACAATCTTTTTTACCTTTATTCCATGGAATATGTGTTTTATGTTTTTCGATTGTTTCTTTTGAACATTTTCTATCTTTAGAGTTTTCTCTTATTTTTTGTTTTAATTCTACTGATTTTTGTAAGCCAACTTCTTCACCGTATAATTCTGAAAATAATTGATCAAAACTTTTTCCTTTTTTACTAGAAGGTCTGCCTTTTCCTACTTTACTTAATTTTTTACATGTTTCTACTGATACAGGTATTATACTAAGTAATTTTCTTGCGTATTCATAATCTCTGGAAGAAATAATAGTTCCATATCTTTTACTAAATGACATTTTATGAAATGCACAAGCTATTTTTCGGTTTTCGTGATAAATATAAGTTAATAGTTTATGACAAACATAATGTTCTTTTGCTGTTAATAAAACTAAATTTTCTCTCTCATTTGTTCCGTTTAAACATTTTGGAAGTATATGATGATCATCATAATAAATATAATCTTCTTGATTTTTCCTTAACTTAACTCTATTTTGAGATTGTGCTTTCTTAATTATAGATTCATAAATATTTTGATGATTCATAAAACTTTTTATCTTTAATTTTATATTATATAAAAATAAATAACTATTGTTTTTTAAATTAAAATAAATTTATAAAAATGAAAGACCAAAAAGAAAAAACTGTATTAACAGTTGTTAAAGATGGAGAAGAAACAAAAAAAGAAGTTAATAAGCCAACTCCTGAAGAAGTTGAACAATATAAACAAGATTTTCAAGTAGCTTTAAAAGATTTTGATGAAAAGAAATGGATTATAAGCGAACCTGGAAAATTTGGATCTAATGATGTAGGATTATACCTTATTGATTTTATGAATAAATATGCATTTTGGTCAAAAACAGAATGGATGGGTATTCTTAAAATGGAATTAGAACTTCAAAAAACTATGTCTCTTGCAGATGAAAACACTGCGTTGCAATTAGGGTATCAAGCGCTTGAATTTTGTGCATATATGTTAGCAAATCCAGGTGGAACAGGCCTTAGACTTGCAAAAGATTTTGAAGCACAAGCTGATAAATATGCAAAAATTGGAGTAGTTGTAGGAACAAAAATTGAAGAAGCAAGAAAACAATTAAAAGATTTGCAATATCTTCAAGAAAAGTGGGCAGCTGCCTGCCAAGGTTTCTATTTAGCTGAGTTAGAACCTAAAAAAGAAGAAGAACCTATAACAGAAAAAATAGAAGGTAACGCAGTAGTAATTGAACCTACTAAAGATGAAAAAGTTAAGCCTGAAGTAGTTAAAAAATAATCAAAGTATTTTTTATAATGATATATAAACAAAACTAAAAATTATAGTTTTCTTTTATTCCACGGTATTCTTTTTTTAAATTTTTCTATTGTTTCAGCCGAATGTTTTCTTCCAAAAAATGGATTTTTATTTCCCAGTTTAATTTCACTTTGTTTTTTCTTTGTTTCTTCAGAATGTTTTTTTCCTTTTCGGGATTTACTCATTTGTTTTCGAGTATTTATAGATACTAATCTTCCTAGAAGATATTCATTATCTAAATATTCTTGTATTTCATTTTCTTTAACTAAAAGAGATATATTTAATTTCATGCTAAACATCCAACAATGTTTATTTTTTTTAATATAATGTTTTCCTTTACGAGATTCACTTTGTTTTCTTATAGTTTCTTGTGAATGTTTTATTCCTTTATGCGCATTACTCATATTCTTTCTTGCTTCTAGAGAAAAAGATTTATGAGATTTTCTCATTTTTTGTTTTGTTTTTTCTGTTCTTGGCTTTCTTATTTTTTGTTTTGTTTTTTCTTCCATAGGAATTGAAGATATTAATTTTTTGATAAATGCATAATCTCTAGATGTTAAATTATACAACTTTAATTTTTTTGAATATCTAAATCTTTGCAACGCTAATACTAGCCCTCTAATATTTGGATAAATATATGTTAATAATTTATGACATACATAATGTTCTCTTGCAGTCAATAAAACTTTATTATATTCTTCATTACTACCATTCAAACATTTTGGAATTATATGATGATTTTCATAATAAACATAATTTTCTTGATTTTTTCTTAATTTAATTCTATTTTCAGATTTAGCTTTCTGAATTATAGATTCATAAATATTTTGATGATTCATAATTTTCATTTTTTAGTTTGATATATAAGTTATATTCGTTAAAACTTTTATAGTTTTTAATTATAAAATAAATAAATTAAAATAATATGGTTACTCCTCAAAGTTTTTTTACAAAAAATATGAAGTGGATAGCTCTTTGTTTATTTTTATTATTATGTTTTAAATCAATACAAAGTTGTAATCGTAATATGAATATTACCATAGTTCAAAAAGAATATACTCATATTATAGATTCTTTAAATAAAAAATGCAATGAGTTAGAAAAAGAAACTACTGCAACTATAAATCAACTTCAATTTGAATTAAGATTACAAAGCGAAAGAGCAGGAGAAGCAAATAAAAGAGCCGAAGCAGTTCAATCTGTTGCTGAAAAAATGAAAGCTAATACAACGATAAATGTTAAAGGAGCATCATTAGATACAGCCAGAAAAAAATAATTAAGATTATGAGATTATCAAAAATTAAAATTACAAATAAAGGACTTTATTGGGGATTAATACTTACATTTCTTATCATATATATTTGTGTAGGTTTTGTATCAACATTACATGCAATAACCTTTTTTCAAATGGCTAATACTACATCGCTTGCTATTTTATTAGCACTTGCATTTGAAGTAGGGCAATCAAGCGTTTTATTTTCTATATTGATGGCCAAAAAAGGAGATGAAAAATTTTTACCTTGGATTCTTATGATTCTCTTGACAGGATTGCAAATAACAGGTAATGTTTTTTCTTCATTTAAACACATAATGACATCTGGTAATCTAGATTGGCAATATTTTCAAAAATCCATTCTTTTTGGTGTGCAAGCAGCAAATCCTGAAATGTATCAAGTTATAATATCTTGGCTACAGGGGGCACTTTTACCTATAGTTGCTCTTGGTCTTACAGCATTAGTTGCTCAAAAAATCAATATATTAATTCCCAGAGAACAAGAAAATGAAGAAACAAATAAAAAAGTAGGAAGTGTTCCGGATGAAGAAGTAGATAAAATAATAGTTAATGAAGTTGAAAAAAGAGTTAAAGAAACATTATCTCCTATAGATTTAACAAATGTTGAGCCTGATATAACTAAAGATAAAGAAGAAATTAAAAAACAATTAGAATTACAAAATGAATTATTAAAACAAAATGTTGAATTAAATGCTGAATTAGATGAAGAAGCTGAAAGATTAACTCCTAAGTTAATTGCTCCACAGCTAGTAAGTATTACACCAGACGTTGATCCATTATTATCTTATGAATTTGAAAAAGATTTTGTTGAACCAGAAAAAATTATTAAAAAACGAGGTCGGCCGCCTAAACAAACTGAAACTGCGGCCGAGCCAAAAAAAGAACAGGGATTCTTACAAAAAGAGGAAAACGTAAGCGTCCCGCAAGAACAAAGAAAAAATAGATCAATTGATCCTCTAAAAAGAAAAAGCACAACTCAAACAATTAAAAATCTTGATGAAATAATGAAACCTTCAAAAGGTGAAGAAGTAATTAAATTACTCGAGAGCATAGATAAAGCTAAACTAAAGGAATCTATTATAGAAACTAATAAAGATGAAGATATTGCACAAGAATCAATTCTAGGGCTACCAGAAGTACTTACACCTTATATTAATGGAGGTGTAGAAGTTATAGATGCAAAGGCAATTCCTAAGTTACCTGAAGTAAAAAAAAATTAAATAAAAATGTAGACAAATGGGGAATTCCCGTAAATCCCGGAGAACACACAAATTTTGATAGAATTTAGAAGAGGCTTAAGCCTCTTTTTTTATGAGATAAATACAAATATCATATTAAATTTTGAATAAATAAAATAAAATAGAAATGCGTCTTGTTTCAACAACTTTAAATGAATCTATAGAATATTTTAAAATCTATAATATTGCTAATAATGATCTTTTATATGAAAATATATTATTAGAATCTATTAATGAAGAATTTAATGTTGAAAAAATACGAAATATAGTAAATAAAATAAAAAATAAAAAAATATTATTAAACAATTTAATAAAAAAATTCAATGAAACAACAAATTCAAAATTAAAAAAATATATAGCAAGTATTTTGGCTGTAATATTATTATCTAATTTTGTAATTAAAAATAATCAATGGGCAGAAGTTTCGCATTATACAATTGATAATATAAAATCAAAAATTCTTAAAAACGAAAAATTATCCTTTCCCGAATTAACTAAAATAACAAATATTAAACCTCTTTCTATACTTAAAAATAATATAACATATAAAATAGTAGAAATGGCTATAGATATTGCAACTGTAAAAACATCTGAAGAAGCAAAAAATTCTATAAAAGAAAGCGAAAAATTAAAATTAATGCCATATATAATAAATTATACTATTAAAGATAAAAAAGGTAAACTCATTAAAAAGAATGATGGTATGATAACTGTTGGTTATGGACACGCTGAACCTATAAGAACTTCTAAATACAAATTAGGAGAAATTATTACTTTAAATGAAGCTAATAAATTATTTGCACTTGATATTAAAAAAGCTGAAAATGGTATTAAAAGAATGTTCAAAGAATGGAAGGCCGAAGGAAAAGACATAAAAATAACTCAGAATATGTTTAACGCAATGGTTTCTATGTCATATAATATGGGAATTTCTAGATTTAGACAAACTGAATTTATAAAACACTTAAAAGATAATAATCATATAATGGCTGCAAAAAATATAAAATTATCGGGTATTTCAAAAAAATATCCTGGTTTAATTATTAGAAGACAAAAAGAATATGATTTATTTGCAAAAGATTTATCATCAAAATAAAAAGTTTAATTTCTTTGATTAAATTTTGAATAAATAAATAAAATAATTAAATAATTATGTCCACTGACTTATTTAATAATAATACTTCTAATGATTATGTTAATCCAGATTTACCACAATGTCCAGGTGAATCTGATTCAGCAATTTTTGAATTTTTACCAAATCAACAAGTTGGAGTAATATCTGGAAGTGATATCATAATGTCGATGTCATTGGGGGACATACTGCAGCCTGTTACTGGATGGGTACAACAAACTAAAATTTTACAACCCGGAGAAGTAATATTTGTACAAGGTTTAACTAGAGGTATTTCTAGTAAAGTTCAAATATTTCCCTTTGATGCATCAGTAATATATACTGGTTCAAATCATCAATATTATTTAAGTGTTGATATGTCCATTAATTATTACAAAAATTTTAGGTATTATCAAGACTCAATATATGTAACTGCTGATTATACTAATCAAATAAATATAGAAAATGCACTTAATATAGAATTTGATAATAGAGGAATAACTGTAAGTGCTTCATATGATCCAAGTGCATTATCATTTACATCGAATGTATTAGGATATAATTATAATATAACTTCTTTAGATGTAAGTTTATTTCAGTTTGATACCAGTACAAATAGTATATTAGCGGAAGATACGTCATCTAATATTCCTGCTTTTAAATATCCTAATGGAGCAATGTTGGGATATGTATTAAAAATTACTTACCCAAATTCTGTTACTGATCAATCTTCTATGTACATAGATATTAATCATGCGCCAGATTATTTAGTTTATTTTGAACCAAGCACCGGAAATACTGATGCTTATCTTAGATATTACAAAGCGGTTGATGTAGGGTTAAATGGCGCTAGTACTGATGATACAATGAGTGCTGCTGATTATTTAGATTATGTACAATCAAATAACAAATGGGAAAAAGTCGGCGTGTTAAAAATATGGTTAGCAGCGCAAGATCCAGAAAATTCAAATGTTGAAAATTTAATTACAGGATTTTATTTATTTAATCCACAAACATTTGCAGTACAAATAGAATATATGATAATTTTATAATATGAAATTATTAAAAGAACATTTATATAATCAATATTTAAGATTTACTGAAAACGGAGATCCTATTGAAGATATGGGTATTGGTTTAAAATCCCGTATTGAAGAATGGTTAAAAAATGCAGGAATAAATGATTATAGATTTACAAAAAAATTTTCAATTAATGTTTATCATACTACACTTCTTTCAGATAAAGGATTTACTGATTTTCCAGTTTACATAAAATTTAATCATATATCTGGAGGATTTCATTGTGATAATAATGAATTAACAAGTTTAAAAGGTGGTCCATATAGTGTAACGGGATCTTTTATGTGTAGCTACAATAATTTAAAAGATTTACAATTTGGTCCACGTGTAGTTAAACAGAGTTATGGTGCAAGTTATAATAATTTAAAATCATTAGAAGGTATAGCAGAAATTATAGGGGAATCTTTATATATAAATAATAATGAATTAAGTACGCTAGAATATATTCCTTCTATAATAAAAGGAAATTTATCAATATGTAGCAATCCTATAACAACCTTACAATATTTTCCAAAAGAAGTATATGGTGATATACATTATTCACCGTCACAGATTTTGTCAGAAACTACTATAAAAAATAAATGTAAAGTAAAAGGCAATATAATTAAAGAAATTTAAATAAAAAAATAAAAAATATGAACGAAAATTATTATCCATTATTAGAAGATTTTTTATATAAACTTAAATCTGGAGTAACCTTGGATGAAGCAAAAAAACCTTTACCTTCTATACCTATGGGTGCAAAAATTGAAGATATGGAAGAAGCAGTATCTCCTTATACTGGAAAAGTTATAAATGTCAAGAAAGTAAAAGAAGAGATGGAAAAAGCTAAATATAAAATAGTTACACAATCTCCTCTTTATCGTCCTTATGTACATGAAATGAATCCGACTATTTATACATGGCTAGTACCTACTATGGCAACAGATGGAGTTAGATTATTTGTTAATCCAGAATTTGCTGATGGTCTTTCATGGATGGGAAAAATTTTCGTTATAATTCATGAAATTATGCATTGTATATTTATGCATATGCAAAGAGGAGAAGGGTTTGATCAAAAAATATTTAACATCGCAGCAGATCTAGAGATTAATCCTATAATTGTAGATACTACAGATGATTTTGATGAAAAATTTGTTTTGGAAGAAATTCAAGGACTGTATGATAAAAAATATTTAAATCTTCCCGTTGAACAAATTTATCATGATATATTAAAAAATATGCCTAAATTACCTCCTCCGCCTCCAAGTGCTGGTCAAGGTCAAGGCCAGGGGCAGGGTCAAGGCCAAGGACAGGGTCAAGGACAGGGTCAAGGCCAAGGACAGGGTCAAGGGCAAGGTCAAGGGCAAGGACAAGGTCAAGGTCAAGGACAGGGTCAAGGGCAAGGCCAAGGGAATAACGATATTG
>Ga0315284_10002266_pt1 | contig 27633 bp, 29 predicted proteins | sample YL17G09_16_MG_FD_203696 | JGI IMG/M metagenome (GOLD analysis project Ga0315284, IMG submission 203696) | Sediment microbial communities from Yellowstone Lake, YNP, Wyoming, USA - YL17G09_16 | ecosystem: Environmental > Aquatic > Freshwater > Lake > Sediment | place: USA: Wyoming | collected...
CAATACAGATCTGCTCATCGACAAGCTCTCTCAGCTGGCTGAGGATGTTGTGCTCTGCACTGCTCTTACGTGCATCTTCCTCAGCAAGCTCGCGCAGTTCTCTAAGAACGTCTTGCACGTTGTAGCCCTTATCCTCGTGTGTCATGCGGTCTTCTCTCTAGACCTGCTTATACCGCGCCTGGTGATCTCACCGTAGACAACATCGCGGCCCACCTTCAGCTCCTTACTGACCGCTGAAACCGACAAACCAGTGGAGTAGAGACGCGCGATCTCGTCGCGGACCTCCTGCGGCACACGAAGAAGCCGGCTCTTGGCCTTTCCCCGCAACAGGTTACGTTCAGTGAGAATCTCTTCGACCGTCGTGTTGGAGCGGCCTGATTTCGCGGCCGTCTGCATGACCGTAAGGCCACTGGTGTAGAGAGCAGCGATGCTGTCGCGCTCAGGCTCAGTTGTGGCATTCACATGGGATGGGACGTTTGGTCCTGGCGCTACAGTGTCGCCTGGAACGACGATGGCAAGGATACCTTTGGCATCAAGCGCGGCCTCATCCCACATCTCGAACGGCAGCGTCGGTTGTGTGAGCTTGAACTTCTCGATGGCCTCGCCTGACTTGGGCCGCAACCAACCCTTGACGTCGATAATCTTGGTGAGCGTGTTGGTGCTGTCGTAGAGCCAGAAGTCGGGTGTGTAGACGTGGCCATCTCCGATGTCGTAGCCGCACTCTTCGTAGTTCCACTTGAGATCCTGCTGGTCTAGCCAGATCGCCGTCTTGATCTCCCACATTGATCGCATGTGGAAAACGCGGCCATTCTTATCGGACCACTTGAAGCCGGTGGCCTCATCAAATGAGCGGACCTCGACACCGTGGTCACGGAGAACCTTCTTGATCGGATCGGCGGAGCACTCATTGTTCTGGGCGAGTGCTGTTACCGACCACCCGCTCTGATAGAGCCTTACAATCTCGCTCTTCTTGTCAGGCTGATCGGTAAACAGGCCACGATTGTGGTTGCCGGCTGAGTTGTTCGTCAACCTACGGCGCTGCAGCTCAGAATAGACAACGGCTCTGGTAGCGAGTGGATTGTTGATGATCGCGACTATCTGATCACCAGTCTTACCGGTGATATAGAGTGCGGCAATCTGGTCCCGCACCGCTTGCGGCACCCTCGCGAGCTTCTTGGCCGCGTGGCCAAGCAAGATACCGCGCAGCCTAAGGTGTCTATCAACAGCCTGCTCAGTGCAATCCAGCTGGCCGGCAATCTCCTTGGTCGTCTTACCGACCTGATAAAGCCCGACAGCCGTCAGTATCTCCGTCTCTGTCAGCTTGTGACCGGATTTACGACGCCGGACAATGAGGCCTCGTCTACTGAGCGCCTTCCAGATTGTTTGCTCAGCGACACCGTTATCGCGACCTAATTGCGCGATAGAAATCCCGGCGGCGTAGCCGCTAAAGATGACCTCGTATTGGGCCTCTGTGAGCTTAGCCATAAAACGCATAGCCTCCTGCCACCAGTGAAGGATAGCAGGAGGCTATGATTGTGTCAAGCTGTCAGGTTAGTTATTTTGTCTTTGACTTAACTTTTCGTCCTAACCTGTAGCAGTGCCAGCGGGTTGCGTTAATGTGAATATCACAAACTCAGCCGGCTTCCCCGGGGTGAAGCCGATGTCGATAATGACCTTGCCCTGGTCGATCGATGCCTGGCTGTTGTTGTTGGCGTTGCACTTGATGAAGTAGGACGTCTCCTGCGTCGACCCACCAAAGTAACCGAGGCGGAACAGCGAGCTGTAGTAGCCCTTGAGCGCCGCTTCGATCTTCTGCCAGAGGGCGGGTCCGTTGTTCTCGAACACCGTCCACTGGAGCTGCTGCTTCGTCGTGTACATTAGGAAGTTGTTGAGGAGGCGCGCATTGATGTAGCGCCACCGAACTTCCTTCGCGAGAGACCGCGCGCCGTTGACGATGTAGCCGGTCGCGGCCGATGTCGGGAGCGGGTTGATACGGGCCTGGTAGAGGTTGTCCTGGTCCGTACGGCTGAGCTTGATTTCCGGACCAACGACTCCGTCTGCGTCCAGCGCGCCGTCCACAATACCGGCTGGCGACTTGCCAATATTCTTGTTCCGGGCTGTCTTAGCGTAAACGCCAGCTACGAAGCCCGACGCCGGAAGAAGTTCGACGATGTCCGTCGCGTCATTGACGAAATAGACGTTCGGGAAGTAAATCGCGCAGTTCTTCGAGTCGAAAGCCTGCGTGACCAACACGTATTGAATCGCCTCGCCGACCGTCGTGCCGTTAGCCAATGAGAAGATCGCGAACCTGTCCTGCCGTGCATCGCAGAAATCTACGATATCGGCCTGGACGAATGCGCTGCCCTCAAAGTCCGGAACGACGACGTTAAGGGGCTCCTCGACAAGGTCGAGCGCGTAGATGCCCTTCAGACTCGCCTCAATAGTCGGGTTCGAGATGTCGTTACGCGAGATCACCGTGCCGTCCAGACCACCGGCCAGCTGGAACTGAATGGCCTGAGCAAGCTTCACATAGGACGCTGTGATCGGAGTAGCCGCCGGAGGCGCAACCGCCCACGTAAAGTCGAGCGAACCTACGTTGTAGTCGATCGTGTTGACGCCGGCCGCGTTCACGTCGCCTACGATCGCACCAAGGCCGTTGTCGTAGGCATACTGGCCGGTCTGGTAGTAAACATCGATCGTCGAACCGGTGAGCGGAGCAGCTGTCGTCACAAGGGTGACGAGTCCTGTGTCAGTGTTGACCGTCGACGCTGTAGACGCGTCGCCGAGCAATCCACCTGTAGTGTTCGAGTAAACGTTTCCGAGCACTACGTAATCAACGTAGAAGAAAGTCCCGGCTGCCGGCGCCACAAGCGTCTTAACGTCGATAGGTCCAGACGTTGGAATGTTAGCGGTCTGGCTGTTGACTAGGTCAACAGTGTTGATACCGAGCGGGTCGATCGATCCGTTAAGCGGCACACCGACCTCAAGATCATTGAAGTAGGCGAGTGTGGCTGTGGCTGTTCCCGGTGCAGTAAGATTGACGATCGCGCCAGCGGCGAAGTCCGCGACCGATGTAACCTTGACACGCGCCACGCCGGACACGAGCGACAACAGGGTGCCCGTTGCTGCACCCTGCGTTAGCGCGTCGCCAGCGGCCCACGGACCGACAATCGCCGTCAGCTCAAGGGTCTGAACCCGGAACTTCGTAATGATGTTCGACTGGTAGTAGTTCGCGGCCACGTTAGAGAGGGCCGTGAGCGCCGCCGTCGTACCAGTCATCGCTCCGGTGACGTAGTTAATCGTGCCGCCAAGAGGGAGCGCACCTTGTGTTCCAGACAGGACACCGGCGCCATCGTCGGTAATCGTCGCGAGTCCGATGCCGTTGACGTTCACAGAGATCGTCACTGTGCCGGGGTGGACAGGACCGGTGAGAGGTGTCGTTCCGAGGACATAGGTGGCCGGCAGAGCGCCGATCACCGCGAGCGCTGGCGTCGAGACAGCTGTGAAGGCGTACTTCAACTTGAACGACACGATGTCGCGGTGGAGCGGGTTGTTGACCACACCAGCACTGAAGATGAAGTCCTTGTTGACGCCGTTGATCAGACCGGAGCTGGCCGGCAGAACTTCATTCGTGACCAGCAACTTCTGATAGAAGAGTCTGGCTGAGCCCTCAACCACTGAAATGTTGGTGAGTGCAAGAGTGAAGGCCGTGTTCACGCCGTTGATTGCGCCGGTAGTTGGCGCGGTCGGCAAGTACTTCGTCGTCCCAGACACCGCCTTGATCGCGAGCGTGTTCTCAAGCACAGGTACGTTCGCGAGCGTTGCCATGAACCGCGATGCAAGGGGTGCCCCGCCGCCAGTTCCAATAGACTCGTTCGTCACGACAGTCGGAAGCATGGCCGACGGCACGCCACCAACACCGACAATCGTCCTGACCAGAAGGCTAGGCTTGCGCGGGTCAGCGATTACGTTGATGAGATAGTCCGCCTGCGACGGATCATCGAACTGGACCTGCTCGTAGGTCTCGACCGCGTCCAAGAACGCCGGGTTGAAGTCGGATGGCGCGAGGATGAGAAGGTCGAACTTATCCCACGAATTCGTGGTCGGGTTGAGGAAGTTTCGATTGCCACGAATACGAATAGCGAGGTCGTTGCCCCACGTACCCTCACCGTTGGCAATGAACGTCCACTTGGACGGTCCGGGAACCGCATCGATGGAGACCTGGGCCGCGACCGCATCGGACGGTGCGACACGGGACACCCATGCGCGCTCTCCGCCGGTTCCAAAGAATCCGCGAATCTGCTGCGGAATGACACCACGGCTGTTTGTCGGACCGAAGACCCGCGTGAAGTCCTCGACCGATCGAACCTGGATGGGGTAGTTTGACGGGCCCTTCTGGGTCCACCCAACAAACCCAACCTTAGCTGGCGAGAACTGGTCCGGCGCACGCGCGGGAGCCTTCTCGACACCGTAAACGCCTGCTGACTTGAACTCAGTTATGGGCACAGGTCGCCTCCTCGCAGCTTATCGGCTGAAGTTCGGAATTTCGCGCGCCGACATTTCACGGATCGCGTTGATCCGGAGGAGGCGAACGATGTGTGGATTGAGCGGGTTGCCTGAGAAAGTATGCCCAGACGGGTAGCTAACAGCGTTTCCGTCCGGTGTCTCAACCATCACCGCGCTCTTAGCGACTACCTGAAACGTCTTGTTACGTGCGTTCATGGATCAGCTCCCGTATACGCCTTCGCGAATGATAGGCTGGCCAGTACCATAGAGTCCGCCAGGTCCCGGATTGGGATCAGCGACCCCGCCGCCGGCCAGAGGAATACCGTTGGCATCAGCGGGGACTAGCCCATACCCGCCAGGGCCGGGAACAAGTTGGTAACCGCCAGGGCCACTCGAAACGCCAGGCAGTGGTGTCTTGGTTCTTGAGCCGGTGAAGGCCGGAGCCGAGAACGGCGTTCTGTCGAGGGTAAGCTCAGCCTCAGCCTTGATCGAGAGCGCGTAGCCCGGGATCCGGTCAACCATGGAGCTTACGTCGGTGAGGTCATTAACGCCTTGCTGAAACAACGCGTAGGTGCGCGGATTCCCGATACTATCGGTGAGTGTCACGGCGCCTCTGTGCGGGAAGGCGCGCATGACCATCGCGAGGAGCATCTGGGAGACAGTCCTGTAGCGAGACCAGCACTCGAACGTATAAAACAGATCGTAAGGCTGCTCCTTGTCCTTGGTCTCGTAATTGGTGAAGCCGACCTCACCATTGGCTGAGACGGCGTGCGCGCCCTCTGCTGGAAGACGGTACTGCTGGACCGGGGAGAGAAGACGGTTCTCAGCAGGAACGATCGAATCTCGAATAACAGCGATCATCGGCAGAATAGCCGTGATCTGCGTAGGCTCCGGACGCTTGTAAACAACCAACGCGCGGTCAACCGGCTGCTCGCGGCCTTCGACCTTGATGAAGATCCCGTTGAGAGGCAGATAGAATTGGTTCTTGCCCGCGTCTTCGAGTGCGCCGAAGCCACGGATCATCGCGTCGTCCCAGTCGAGGAGATCGACGCTTCCAGTTCTATAGCCAAAATCGAGCGCCATGCTTGGGCGGTGACTCCATCACTGCCCACATACTAACTCGCATCATGAGGATCAGTCGATAGTAAGACTGCGATTAGTCCAGTAGACTCAAAGGGATGCGCACTAACCGTTGACCGCTGCCACTCCTAGTGCGTATGATCCAGAGATGCAGCGTGTAGTGACTCTTACGCTTGAGGATGACCCTGACCTTCGATCGACCATCGAGTCGTTTAGAATCATCCAACAGGCTGTTTCAGAAATCGCTGCCAAATTAGTTAATGCTTCGTCTGCGATTGCCCTCCATCGCAAGAGTTACTCAAGGGTTCGTGGTCCACTGAAGGCGCAGTTGACGTGCACCGCAATTCGCTCAGTCGCGGCTGCCTATGGTCAACGAGGCGATAGCAAGATCAAGGACCCGATCCAGTTCAATAAGCCCAGGGCGATGTTCCTAATCGGGAAGGCTAAGCGCGACGCAAGCATCAACAAAGACGGGACAGTTACAGTGTGGACGATCGGTGGCCGTAAACGACTTAAGTTTACTGTGCCGCAGCAGTTCAAGTCCGCAATGGCTCAGGCTGAGTCGTTCGATGCGCTGTGCGTAGCTATCAGCCGTGGTAGGCTCCACGCAACGCTCTCAGTCACGCTACCCGATCCTGAGTGCGTAGGCGCGCTCCCCGTCGGCGTGAACCTAAACGATGTGAATGCTATCGCGGCCATTGACATGAATGGCCGGTCAATGTGTGTAACAGGCGTCGCTCACCGGGCAATGATGAAGTCTGGAGAGAAAACCAGGAGGAGACTAGAGGACCGCCTCTCGACCCGAAAGGCAGAGGGCCGCGAAACACGTTCGGTTCGCCGGCTCCTCAAACGGCTAGGTCGGAAGCGCTACCTTCAAACGAAGACGTTCTGCAGCACGGCAGCTAAGTCCCTGGTTGACTGGGTTGGTCCGAGAGCGGTGATCGTACTTGAGGACTTCCGCCACCAGTCACCATCAAGGCGAAAGCTGCCGACTGTTGTCGGTCCTGTGTTCTACGAGAACATCCGACACAGGATCGAGTCGCGGGCCGCCGCGTCGGGGATCGCCGTAGCTTACGTTGATCCGCTGAGCAACCTACCCTGCTCACGTTGCGGCAGTGAGGGTTCGCATCGTCGCGGCCAGTTCACATGTCCGCATTGTGCGTTTCAAGCACCCGTGGATAAGAACGCGGCCACCAACGTGAGGAACAAGTATACGGTCTTTAAGGCCGTGGGCTGTAGCCAGCCTGCCCCGAAGCTCGACATCGGGTAAATCCAAGGCGTAAGCTCTGGATAGCTGGCGAAAAACTACTACTGAGCGCCGTGTTTGATGTCTGCAGCGGTCCTCGAGTCGTGCTTTGTCTCTGGTGGCCGACCGTCGCCGTTCAGTTGATTGTCGAATGCCTTTGTGACGGCCGCTCCATCCGTCATCGACTGAACGTGTCCTGCTACCGTGGCCCAGATCGGCGTCCTCGGGAAGCCACCAAGTCCGAATTCCAGCCGTCGAGTTAGGAAATCGATGTCAGCCATGACGCTGCCGTTGATCGTCGGTAGACCGCTGGCGCTGACCTTCTTGCCGACGCGGGTAAGGATTGCCATGATCGAGGAATGCTCGCTCTGAAGCCTTTTTCGGTGAAAGTCGACTTCTGATTCACTCGCTGGACGTACTAGAACGTCTGACGCGATTCCGCCGACCACGCACGGAAGGGCGTCGATCGCCCATGGATTGTATTGCCCCAAGATCTGAGCACCCTCGTCGCCACCTTGGAACCAAAGCAGCGACTTATCGGCCTCTACTTGATCGAACGAGAGCTGTGCGATGCCTGCGATGCCCCACTCAGTTGGACTGATCTCGATGAAATCGACGGCGTGCCTATAGACGTCGAACCAGCCACCCTCTTGCGGAATCATGGATCTGATTTTGGCCGCCAATTCTGCGGCCAATACAGCTCCAGCTGACTCAGCAGCCTCGCCGACCTTCTGGGGCAACCCATCGATCGCCTTTTGAACAGCTGCGTGGTTACTCTTGATCGAGAACTGCATCGTAGTTATTTCTTGTGCCCACGACCGCGCGGGGCCGCGACAACAGACCCGTTGCCATTCCTTGCGAACGCCGTGTGCCGGAACTCTTGCAGGAAGGCGTTCGTCTGGTTGAGGCGTGACGCGAAAGCACGGTCGGTCGATACAACCTTAACCAACGTGTCCATGATCTCGTCATGGCGCTTCTCAGAGAGCTTTTCTTTCTTCTCCTCTAGACGGCGTGCATTGTCGAAGCTCTTCCACTCGCCGGCAGTATTGGGCCGACCAGCGGTGCCAGGAGGCGGCCCAATGTCTGGGCTGCCAGGAGGCGGAGCCGCTGCGCCTGGCGCTCCAGTCAGAGCGCCAGAGGTGTCCGGCATCTGCAGTGGACCGGATGCCGCGCCGCCCGGAGCGCCGCCCTGCTGCTGCTGCTGTTGAGCCGCTTGCTCTTCTTGCTCCTTCTTGATTTCCTTCTCCAGGATGTCGATCTCCTCATCACTCATCTTGAAAACGACTTTCTGGATATAGCGCTTGGAGACGAAGGGCTGAATGCGGCCGGCAAAGTCGGCGCGAGCGTTCTTGACCTCCATGTGAGCAAGCTCGTAGATACCAGACGGAACCGTCATCATCACTTGAAGGTCATGCTTGAACGGGTCGATGCCACGGGCCGCGAGGTCGATCTGGACGAGTCGGCGGATGCTGTTCCGCACTTCGCGCTGAACGCCCATTGTTACGCGCGCGGCCCTGACGTCCTCATTCGACAGAATCGATTTACCAGGGACTGCGTCGTCCTGGCCAAGATAACTGCGCGGTACTTTCAGAACGCCGTGAAGCTTCCTGGCAAAGTAGTCGACGTCGTCCGTTGCCTGGTAATCGGGACCCTGAAGGACTTCAACTCGTGCGAGTTCGCGGCCCTCACGGACAGCGATGAAGAAGTCCTCAGAGTTATCCATCGGATTGAATCTCATATCAAGCCGCTGGGTTCTTGGGTTTACCATCTTCTGTTTACGTAGGTCTTGCTTTGCTTTTCTTAGGAAGGATTCAACCTTATCGCCAGGAATATCGGTAACGTCGATATAAAATGCGAAGCGGGCCGGAGCGCGTGTATTGTGAACCGGGACACCGTTAGCGATGAAGTTATGCTCATCCGCCTCAACGCCAATGTCCCAGATGTCGTCGTTCGAGACCTCTTCGACGGACGTGATAGGCTCGCTAAGAGGTGCCTGCTTGAAGTAGAAATCAAGTGTATAGCTTGTAGTCGGAGGCATGCGTCGACCGGTCTTCTGGTCTACGACGTGACCACCAGCCCGATTCCTCTCACGGACGAGGCAAACAATAAGGCCAAGCTGCATGGCCAGTTCACGAACGTCCTCAAGCAGTGCCTTGTTACACAACTCGATAGAGATCCGACCGCCCTTAGGCCGACGATGCCCATCAGCGTCGACGAGACCTTCGAGCAGCGCGAGCTTGATCGACGGATGTGCCTTGTAGATCCAATCGGGCAGCCGCTTTTCTGCCGCTCCAGGAATGAAGCCGTTCAGCTTCATAAACTCTGCGAACGCGCTGGAATAGACAGCGTAGGAGCCTAGCCGTCCACCGTTGTCGGCAACAAGTTTTAGATTGGTTCCAGCGTACCTCTCAAACAGCGTTCGGTAGCGCGAGTTCATCTCCTGATCATCGCCAAGAGCGAAGCCGACCTCGTTACACGCCTCGTAGCCATCCTTGTGATGACGCGTTGTAATGAAGCCATCGCCGAGCATAAATCCGAACCAACGGGAAAAGTCTGCATCTACCACATCTGGAACGTTGATTCCGTAGACCGGTGTTCCGGTGCGACCGCTCCAGCTCTCCTTAATGTCGAGGTGCTCAGATCCGTAGCCGTTAGCCTCAAGAAGAGCAACGGCGGTGTCAGCTACCAGGTCGTAGTTACCGGCAAAGAAGTCCTCAGTCCGATACGCGTGGACGCCTAGCTTCTTAGCGATATCCGGCAGAGGCATCTTCCTGGTCAGCCCGGTGGCGACCGATGATTGCTTGATTCGAGCCTTGCGGACCAACTCCGGCTTGACCAGGTGAACGGGCTCCCAGTCCTCGGCATTCTTCTTGGGCAGGAACAGACTGTGCTTACCGGGAACTAGACTCTTGACCTCGACATAGTCGGCGTGACGAACCTTCGCTCTACCACTGCCGAAGTGCTCAGTCCACTCCACGAGCACGGGGTGCGTCGCGTTCGCAAACAGTTCGCGATGCTTACTGCGGATCTTGAAGATCCGATCTTGCCCGTTGTGCTTCTTGTAGACGACCTTTGTCTTCTTGAGTTTGTCTTCTGTGGTGTACGAGTAAACCTCGTCGCCCTCATTGAGGTCCTTGATGGCCTTGCGACCATCAGGTGTCCAGATCTGCGAGTCTCCGCGCAGGCAGAGCTTATAGATGAGCATTGCATCTTCGAGAAGAACGAGGCGCTTCCAGATCCAGCGAGCGCCGTCACTAATGCTCACACCGTAAGGAGACCGACGAGTCGTACCACGGAGCCGCGTGTGAAGGACTTGCCACTCCTCGAAGAGCGCAACGTGATCCGGGATCTTTGTCTGCCCAGCAAGCATGCCGCGAAGGTCGGCCGCGTCTTGAGTGAACTTACCTGTGATGTCTTGGACGTAGCCAATCAGAGAGCCATTAGCCTGCTCGACACGACGCATCGTCGGAACGGGGAGCGCATTGAGGCCGATTACGCCGTTCTCGGTGACTAGGACCTCCTCGTAGTCGTTTCCGTACTTGACGGTCGTGTAGACGATGCTCCAGATCTCGTCCTCGATCTTGAGCCGCTTATGGAGCAGTGTTTCCGCAAGCTCCTTTAGCGCGTGGTCATTCGAGTGGACCCAAATCGTTCGACCGGTGTCGATGTCAGGCTGCGTCGCGTCGTTCGTGAAGTAGTGGTTGGCGCTATTATGAACCACAACGCCGTTAGCGACGAAGTTGTGCGTCTTCGTCGTGACATCGTAAACGTCAGTCACTCCTGCGTCAGACGGATTCTCCACCACGGTGACGTAGTGGGCCGCCGGATAAGAAAAGATGCTGAGTTGAGACGTGCTGAAACCGGCCCACGAAGAGACGATCTTGTCGTCCTTCTTAAGCAGTTCGGCGTTCACGTAGCCAGTGCCGTGCTTGAGGAACTTATGGTCCTTCGTGCACTTGATCGTCTCGCCGTTGCTCAGCTTGATAGCAATGACCGGAATGTTATTGGCCGTGAGTCTGGGGTTTTCGCCTTGCACGAGGACGAGCTTGGAGGTCTCCAGGTCGTAAGCAAGGATCTGGTAGCCGCCGCCCTCAGCGGCCAGATCATGAATTGCGGCCGGTTTAATCACTGAGCCTTCAGCGATATAGACCTTCGTATCACCTGCTAGACAGTTAATGTCGGGGTACTCATCCATCTGTTCGCAGTCGGCGAACTTATCCATCAAGTTCTGAGAGACGGTGAGCAGGCCGCCGACGTCTTCGCGTCCCCAAACACTGAAAATCGAAGACGGTAGGTTTCGTTCAGCTTCAGCTGAGGGAGACTCCGCCCTCTCGCGTTCGGCGCGTTCGCGGCCGAACACTTGGCGTAGGAACGTAATAGCGTCGTCTCTTAGACCCACATTAACCTCAGTCCGGCTTCGGTAATCTAGACCTATAGTCTACCAACTTCATATCTTAAGGAAAACGCCGGAAACAGCAACCGTATCTGCGGTATCTATTGTCGCCGTGAAGACGTCCTCTAAGTGGCCCACTTCCACTGAGAGCACCCGGTGATTGGGCTTAAGGATGATACTCGCAGAGCTGGAGCCCAGCTGGTCGTATTCATCGAACAGCGCTTGAGCGTCCTCGACCGCCTGTATAATGCCATAAGACCTAGACTTAGATGCCTTGGCGATGTTCTGCGTAATCTGCAAGTTATCGGGGTGGTAGTTCTTTCGGTTTTTGTCAATGTGCTCGACGAACGTACCGGGTGGTAGTTTCTGACCAGTCTTCCACTCAGCCACAAGTCTTGAGAATTTATAAGGTTGTGTCGTTCCTGGCTCTTTATAGGTCGGGTAACCGTGGGCGTCTTCGCTGGTGTAGAGCGGTAGAAGGCTATCGCCGTCAACGAGTTCAGGTGGCAACTTCGTGGTGCGGTTAAGCATCACAAAGCTTGAACTGGCGGACACATACAGCCTGTCACCGCTATCTAGTTCGACTATAAAGATCTGCTCTTGCCCTATTGCCCTGAAGTCTAAAGCCTTGGCTACGTAGAACCGCGTTCCGGTCCAAACGAAGACTGAAACTGAGAGGCCTTGGCTAGTCTCGCAACGTCGGGCAAGTTCAGAAACAGAGACCGGACCAGAGGTCGTCTCGATCCTCATGTCACCGCGAAGACCCATACACCCCTCAACCTACTATCGATCGGCAAGCAGGATTGGGCTAGCCGCCGCTTGCTCAAGAACTGTAGGAATAAAAGTCTCTGTTCCGAGAGCATCGATCACGGAGAATCCATCTCGGGACGCCACGGCGCGCAACGGCGTTGTGCCCTTAAACCGCGCAGCCTTGCCTCTCTTCAGATAGGCGACTGTCATGTGCGGGATATAGTCGTCGTGCGTTTGACTACGAGTATGCGGCAGCTTCATAAGCGCGCGCCGGAGCCCCAGCAGGCCCTCACTCACGATCTCGATATAAAGCACGTCGTGATCAGGCGCGTCGAAGAAGTTCATGGCGCCTAGCGAGACCCTAATTGGTCGCCCATAATCGGCGCCGGCTTCGGCTATGAGCTGTTGGTCCTGTCGATCTAGACCGTAGACCAAGGTGACGTGTGGCCGCCGTTCGACTCGCTCGATCATCGACTCAGCGAGATTATCGGCGACCCATTTACTGAGCGGCCCGGCCACACTCGGTAGGTCAATCTGGGACTGCAGGAAGTTCTCGTCGCTCTGCTCCAACAACGAGTCCTCAAAGATCTCACGGTTCCTGAACGGTGCGACCAAGCTCAGAAGAACCTTCTTCATGGTTGAACCAGATCGCTGCATCCTGAGTCCAATCCGGCCGCGACCTAGGATTGTATCGGCCATGACTTCCGCAAAAGACTCAGCCGGATCAGCGTTCGAGTAGTCGGTCGGAAACTCGTTAGAGACACGCTTGGTCTGGAGCCAAGCCTTGAACGCCTCAAGGTCTGGTCCAAAGTGCTTCTTGAAGAAAAACCATAAGTTGTGTCTGTCCGGGTGCTTAGAGACAAGCCGTGTGATTGCATCGGCAGCACTGGGCGGGATCGGTTTCCCCATGCTGTTTGCGATGACGGTCCAAACCTCTTTGGCATCCTTAGAGAGGAGCTTGTACCAAACGCGATGCGCAAGCTCGTGGACAATAGTCCACAACCAATCGGGCGCCCCTCTTACCTGAGGGTAGAAGATCTTCGACTCGTCGCTCTCTGGTGCGTAGCGACCATTGGCGCGCTCTCCGGGTTCACGATGGACAACTTTAATCGCTCCGCCAAAGTCTCTGTCGCGGAGGCCGAAAGCTCTTAACTTCTCGACCGCGATATAGCTTGCATCGAGAAAATCGCCGATGCCCTCAGCCGGAACATCGTAATTTGCAGAGATGCGGAGCGGGCCGAGCTTATGCTGCTTGGGCGACAGCAGGCGAAACGCGGCCAACACACGCTTCACTCGGACACTTCCTCACTACTAGGCGATTGTTTGGACTCAATGTAGCCATCGTATTTAGAAGAGTGCATCACCAGGACCTTGCGCACGATGTCGTGAGGGTAAGCGGCATGCTTCCCGTCTTCCAGCAGAAGATAGACGCGCTCAGAGTCGAAGCTGGCTCCGTAGATAGAATGCATCACGCTCTTTCGACCTAGGTCGACAAACTCAACTTCAACGTTCCATGGAGCTGGCCCGTCCGAAGTCCTATCCTCGTCAGGCTCAGAGGGCTCTGGCTTCGGGGGCTGGCGCTTAGTCATTGGTGCTAACGCTCCTAGGGAAGTGTTTCGGTTAGCAGGCGTGGTCCGCCTGGCTTGCTCTCTTTGAGTGCTTGCTGGAAGCGCTTAGCCTCGCTTTCACCGACCTCGATCTGTTGCTTCGACCCATCGTCGTTCTGCATCGTGACGAAATACTTCTCGCCATCCGCACGGAAGGACTTGTCGACTGACACTACACGAGCCATTCTGTCCTCACACTGGTTGGTAAACCATGGACTATCGTAACAGCCAACACCCCAACATCCATAGTAGTTTCACCTCTTCGACGGGCAGCAATGCCGGATGGCAGGTATACGTAGACATGAGCCAGAACACGTCTAATCCGAATTTCACCTACCTAACCGATGCTGGTCCGAGGACGGTTAGCGTAAGCACGCTGCAGCCGACCGCCGTTTACGCCTACATCTGCCACTGTGGCTGTGAGCAAGTATTCACAGCCTCTGGCGATGAGATCGTCAAGAAGCCGATTATCAGCGGTCGCGTTCCACTGCCTAGCACTACCTATACGGTAAACGCCGCACCGTCCGCAGTGCCGCCGACCGTTCCTACTGCTCCAGTAGCGGCGTCAACTAACGCGGCGGCTGCCTGCGAAGTGCGGCTGTCGGTCTCGTTGATCTCTCCGCCTACGGTGCGATCCGAGGCAATGGCCGCCGACAGCGGAGCCAATGTCGCTCTTACCACAAAAGGAGGCGGGTCAATGGAGTTTGACGACATGGTCACGGGGTTCGAAGAGACTGAGGAAGACACGACGCCGATCCCGGCGCTCAAATCAGTCGATGCATCCACCAAGATCGAACCTACCCGTGAACCTAAGATCGGCGACATCGTCTGGTCAAAGGCGACTGGAAGAGGGCCACTCACGATCATCGCCGGGACAACCATCAATGTCCGCGCTCCGAAGCTTGAGATCGACACACCGGACGGCACCTACACTCGCGAGCGCACCAAGTCCGACGAGGTGCTTCGGTTGGATGCCTGGCTGGTGAGAGACGACAGCGGTCGGCTTACGACATTCGCTAAGCCTGAGCTAACGCTCGTGCACCAACCGGCTCGATTCAGTCTCCTCAAGATTGTGATGTGGGTCTCGACTTTTGCGTCATTTATTGCGGCTGGTTGGCTCCTGCATCGTTAGCCTTTCGCCAACCTTTATTGTAGTGTCGCGCGCACAAGGCTTTCGCACGGACATGGGCCGTGCAGCCCGGCTCTGCGCAGCTCTTCTGACCTAGTAGGTACTCGCGGTCCGGCGTCAACTGACCGTAGAGTCGTATCTGTCGAGCGTGTTTACGGCAGTAGCCGTGGATCGCAGTCGCGAGCTTGCATGCCGGCGCTGAGCACGGTGTTGGGCCTCTGTGCTCGCGCTGCGGCGTCAGTTGACCGTGCCGCAGGATCTGCATGTAGTGTCTCTTGCAGTGCCCGGTCGCATATGTTTTGCGGCCACAATCGGGCGCGGTGCATACTGAGGTTACTTGTTGCTTAGGCTTCTTAGCCATTGATCGAACTCTCGATCAGGATACTGCCATCCGAAGCTCGTGAGCGGAAGGCCACGGTCGATGTTTAGAACTGCGGCCAGTCCCACCCTCAAAGGCTAACCGATCTAGTAGGCTTGGCGCGACGAGTTTTGAGCAGCGTACCCGCCAACGACTGCCGCGTATTTGGGAGAAGACTTTCGGCGCTCCATCGAGCACGATGGTGCACCGCTCTTGATAGTCGTCGATGGTTACGATAAAGCCGCGTAAGAACGGCCGCATTTTTGGGTCAGTGACCCAGACAAAGTCGCCAATAACGAAATCGCGATGTCCAAGATCCTGACGGAGCTTGGACATCGCGGAAATCATTACAGACCTGGGGTAGACGCGGCTGCCGCTCACTGTATCGCACTGACCGATCACACCGCGTGCGACGACCACCTTACTTCGTTGCGGACGGAGCCTTGACGGCCGCCTTCGTGTTCAGGCGGGTCTTGAACTCCTTGCCAAGCTTGAATGCGACAGTCTTGCTGGCCGGAACATCGACCACGGCACCGGTCTTCGGATTGCGAGCCTTGCGGGCCGCGCGGTCTCGCGGCGTGAACACACCGAAGTCGCGAAGCTCAATCCGTTCGCCATTCCCCAGCGATGTCGTAATGACATCGAGGAACGTCTGAACGACTGCCAAGACCTCCGTCTTGTTCGTGCCCGGAGTCTTGACTGCGACCATGTCAACTAGGTCGCGCTTTGTAACGGTCTTCACACCCACGATTCGCCTCCTATTTCTTTTAGACTACGCGGATAACCCGTTCTACCCGATGCTGACGACCTCTGCGTAGTAAATCCTTGTGCAGTCGCACACGATGACGCATCGCGCTAGGTCTCTTCGGCAAGCCGATCAAGCGCGGTCACGATCTTGAGGTGCTGACCATCGAACCACATCGGTGAATTGTGGGCCTTGCTGAGCACGAAAGCGCCACCCTCGTAATATGGCGGCGCAAGGCTCTTAAACGAGCCATCAGGCTGCCTTACTGGGTGCCCGACAGGTGGCTTGCAAACCCAACCACGCCGGCCGTCCGGCTCGCCTTTGACAGGGTAGACGACCTGCTCGCCATAACGGAAAATCATCAGTGAGCAGCCTCCCAGTTAACACCACTCCTTACGTCGACCAGGAAGGGCACAGAAAGATTCTTGGCCGCTCCTTCCATGTAGGTTTTGATGATAGACATCATCTCTTCGCGCAGTTCTTCCCGACCCTGAAGAACCAATTCATCGTGGACCTGAATCAAGAATCTAAACTGCTCCCACAACTTAGATTCGGCTGGTCCAGTCGAGGAGACACGTCGATTCCTCTCATCATAAATCCTTATCATGGCGAGCTTTATGATCTCTTGGCAGCTCCCAGAAACCTCAAACTGGATCGCCTGTCTGCCGGCCCGATGATCGGAAAGCCGATAGTCATCATCCAACCGACGACGCCTCCGCATAAGGTTGTAAGCTACCAAGTGATTTTTGATCAGCTTCGCGATGACGGTCTTGTGCCACGGCTTGATCCCGGGATAGGCCTCATGCCATTTCTCGATCAACTCCCGAGCGTAGTCGACGCGCGGATGTCCGGCGTCGTCATAGAGATCACAGTAGATCGCGAACTTAAGAGCCCCCATCTCGTAAAGAAGTCCGAAGTTTGAATTCTTGGCAAGTGGGTCGCGCTTAACGTTTACATCTTCTGCTGTTCTTTGATGCAAATCGACGTGTCGACAGCGCTTCTGGTGTTCTACCTTTGGTGAGTTGCATGAGCCGCAGGATGCAATTCCGTGCTCTGTCTTAGGTATGCCAATCTTGCCGCAACCATCAGCGAAGCACTTAAAGTGCATGTAGCGATCACACGGGCCGCCGGCTACGCCATCGCCGTCCTTACCATTCTTACACCCAGCAGTGTTGCGAAAGACCTCAAGCATGCCCTTCTCCTGGGAGAGATGGGCCGCCATTCTCAGTTCCATTTGTGAATAATCAGCATCCAGCATAATCAACTTGCTGCTATCAGAATCTGTGTCGTTTGGCAGCCTTGCGCAGAAAGACTTGCGAATTAGATTCTTTTCACGAGGCTGATTCATAAGGTTTACTGGATCTGCACAAGAAAGTCTTCCGATTTTTGTACCAGTTTGCCTAAAACGTGCATGAACACGGCCCTCATCTTGCGCGATGCCGATAAGCTTCTGTGAGAACGATCTTGATATTACTTCCTTCGATCGATAGTCAAGTAGGAGCTTCACAATCGGCTCCTTCTTTCCGAAGTGCGCTATGGCCTTGTCAGCGGTTGAGTAGGTATCAGCGCTCTCATTGTAGGTGTCATCAAGATTGTCTGTTGACAGCCCAAGACCTCCCTCCTCTTTTGGTTTGTAGAGGAAGTCACTGACCTGCTTAGGGGATCTCAAGTTCGGCGCCCAGCCGGCCAACTTCTGGATCTCTTCCATGATGGCGAGCTTTTCGCTTTCCAAGCGCTGCTCAACCTGCACCAACCACTCCCAGTCAATGAGGCAGCCTTGGATCTCCATCTCCATGAGAACGCGTTGAACCTTCATCTCAACGTTCCAGAAGATCTTTTCCAAGTCACTGAAGACTCCGGGAAGACCATCATCGAACCACGGCGACTTCCAGTCAGAGCCCTTGTGCTCGCGCGGAGGATCTTGCTGGCGCAAAGACTCCATAGCCCACTTCCAAAGACGGAAGGTCCATGTCGTGTCATCCATAGCGTAAGCGCCAAGAGGCCTTTTGTTTGCGAACGAAAATACACTCTGTTTGCCGGACGCCTCCTCATAGGTCGTCATACGGTGTCCGAAAACCTGTTCGACTCGCCGCTTCAACCCGTATTGCAGGTGCCGTTCGTCGGCGACATAGTCGGCGAGCATGCTGTCCGCGATCATGTTCTTGATTATGATCGGAGTGTCTGTACCGCTGGCTGTGTAGAGGAACGCATCGTCGAATCCACCGTTATGGCGGACCGCGATCAGTCCCGGTATCGACCACAACTCTCGCAGCTGTTCCATCGTCTTGCACTGATCAAGCGCCGGGCGCGTAGAAATGACCTCGCCGCCATCGGCGTAGTCCATGGTGCCATCAACAAATGGAAACCAGGCCCGCACGGGCTTCCGTCCCGGATCCCTCTCATTGGGGATGTAGAACGCGACACCCTCGATACGATGTTTACGAGGGTTGAGCCCCGATGTTTCTAGATCGTAGGCCATCAGTCCCTCAGCCTTAGCTGCGCTGATGAGGAACGGGATAGACACATCACCATGGTCCCCAACATCCCATGCGGGTTCATCAACGTCGCCCGCCGCCAGAAGCACCGGTTTCCGCTTCCCACCCTTCGCCATTTCCCGCCGCTCTTCCTACGTAGTTCTACCTGAAGACCGATCCTCAAAAGCAAGACGCCACGCCATTTATTGGCGTGGCGTCTTTGCGAGCTGGTTGGAACTCCTGAGACTAGTACTTGATTTCAGCCTCAGCGCCAGCCGTAGTCGCTGGCGTGTCGCTGGCGTCGTTCTCGTTGCTGGACGACGGCCCACCAGAATCCTTCATCGCCGTCGGATCGTCCTTGACGGCGTTGGCGATGGCCATGAGCTGCTTGTGGTCCTTCGCCTTGAGGAGGAAGTCGTAGTCGAACGGCTTGATGAAGGTCTCGACGGGGAGGCCGTACTTGGCCGCCGCTCCCTCGAAGTCCTTCTTCATCTCCTCTTCCGTCATCTTACCTTCGGGGAACCAGAGGTCTCCGATACGAGGCGAGTTCTGGAAGGAGACATACTTCGCACCGTTCTTGCCGACCTTCTCTTCGGGCTTCGAGCGGCTGATCGTGAACTTCGAGCCGCGAACGCCCTTAGCCTTGTCCACGTAGAGCTGCATCGTGGGCTTACGGCTGAGAGCGATGAGGACGAGTCGACGGTTGTCCGTGTAGACGATGTCCTTGTTCTTGCCATCGGGCGGGGACCACTTCGACCGATCGATGCAAGTGAGGCAGGCGAACCACGACGGCGGCTTATTGAAGACGAGGCAAACCGGACAGGGCCTCGGATCGTTCTCCGTCTTCGAGCAGACGACCATGTTGTCCTTGGTATCACCAAGGTTGAAGACGTGAAGGTTGGTCGTGTAGCAGTCATCGAGCGACGTGAGAGCGTCGAGCGTGACGACCGGACGATCCTTCTCTTCGATGTTGATCTTGAGACCGCGAACCAGCTTCAGTTCGGTACCAGCCTTGCCCGCCACCTTCTCAGAGAGGTAATACGTGGGCTTTGAGCTTTTGAAACCGCCACCACCGCCGAACTTCTCCGGCGGCTTTCCTGCGCCTCGATACGCCATGATAGAGCCTCCACACAAGGGGCGTTGTCGAATTGACGTTGCCCAAAGAACAGGTCAGATCGAGAGATCAGACCTAAGGGGGTTATACCTATCACCGAAGAGATAGGACCAATCTTTCTCGGAGAACTTTCTTAAGTAGTTCATAAAACTCTGCGACCAGATTGGTTACGTTAGAGACGACGACTGAATTTGTGTAGAACTGCTTAACTGCATCACTCGCAATCCCGACACCGAAGACGGTAATACCGGCCGATTCAACCTGCTTAACGGCCCTTACCAAATGCCGACTCAATACATCCACGCTCTCTGGCTGCGAAGCTGGTTCACCATCAGAGAAGACAATGAGAACCGGATTCTCACGACTACGGGCCCTCGAGAGTAGGCGCCTGGATGCCCACAACACAGCCTCTCCATCGATGTTCTCAGAGCACTGTTCATAGAGCGCCAGCGACACAAACCCGGCTCGACAGGCGTGCGCACTCTTATTGAACGGTTTGATGATCAAATGCCGAAGCGGTCTTACTCTGTCGAATCCAGCCTGGCTCGTGACCGGCGCCCTCGTCGTCGTGAACGCCAAGCACTCGTTCGGAATCTTTAGAAGATCGAGGACCGACGAAACTGCGGCCGCAGCCTGGGCCGCGATGAAGAGCTTAGATCTAAAGACAACTGGCTCGTTCGGAGACGCCTCCGGCCTGGCGTTGTGAGTCATTGACGATGAGCAGTCAACGAGCAGAGTTACTACCGATCGATGGGTGATCGCTCGTCGTGACGCCTTGTAGACTCGTGGATCGTCCATTATGACTCGATGGAGCGACCTCTCATCGAGCTTGCCAGTCTTGAGGTGCCGCGACTCTTTGCGACCAGCGTTCCTGAACTCCATAAGTAGCCGCCGTCGCAGAGTTGGAACGATCTTTCGGATTCCATCAAAGAAGACGCCGTAAAGCTTGTAGACATCAAAGGATGGCCGCCGTATCGTTTCGACTCGATCATTGTCGGATCGCGACCTGTAAGAGTTGGATGGCGTGAACTCCAGCTTGCTCACGGCGCCCTTGCGCTCAGCGGCGGCGCTTAGCGCGTAGACTGACAATTCATCAGCGGCCGCGTCTTCTGGTGCTGCGTATACCTCAGTCGAGGTCTCGACGGGCTGCCAGTGCCAGTAGTCGGCAAGTTCACGAGCGACGTCTACTACTTCAAGCGTGGAGGTGCAGTTGGTAACTCGCGCGACCAGGTCTGCGACCGGCGCGTAGAGATCTCGGAGGTCCTCTCCCAACTTGGCCGCCACATAGTCGATGTCGCGGCCATAGGCGAGTAGACTCATGCCGCAGAGAGCGCGTGCTCTCAGTCCTAGCTCACCGTCATCCTTGGTCGCGGCCACAATTCTTGCGATGGCACGCACCGAAGAGCGTTCGAGGTTCTCACCGCAGCCGAACCACTCCTGGGCCATGAGTCGTTCGATCCGGCCGTCCTCGATGGAGTTCATGATGGTCTTGACCATCTTGCGGTCTACACCGGCGAAGGCTGCACGGTCGGTGAACTTGATGTGCCCCAACTCGTGGTCGCAGTCACCGCGAACATCCTCGACAGCCTCGTCTGAGAGTAGATCAGGGATCGGTCTGAGATGAACAGTGCGATTTTCGACATCCGCCCAAGGTGAAACAGCATCCCAAACAACTGCGACATTGTTGTCCGTAAACGCGCTGGCAATCGCCTCCTGGGCCGACATCAAGTGGTTGGAGTTCGGTCTAGTCACCGGTTACTTCCACTGCTCCACCAAGCTTATGGCCTTCTTACCGGAGCAAAGAGCGTCGGCCAGATTATTGAACTTGGTGAACTGGCTATCGTCCCGTTGATGGCCGCCATGATGAAAGAAGTTCAACGTCAGATCACGCTCATCGATGATCTTCATGACTTCACGGATCTGGTCCTGAACCTCAGGACTCTTGACCTCCCAACCACCGGTGATCCAAGCTCCGACGCCGACATAGTCATGTACGACCCATACAGGAATTCCTGGTTGGGCGTGCTTGAGCCCTAAGATGAGTCCGTTCATCTCAGCGCCGACGTTACGAGTCGGTGTTGGTTGGGAGTGGGCCGCGATTTTGTGGATGCTAAGGTGAGGCAATATGAGAACTGCTGCGTGCCAGCCAGTAGTCGAGCCATCAGTGAAGATCCAGGTGTAGCCCGGAAGAAGCTCAGCCGGTGACTCTGAGTAACGAAGCCAGTTCTTCTTGTACTTGACCGCTGCGGCCTTCTTACTGGTCGTTGAGACGAAGTCAAGCACCCTAGGTCGTCTGTTCATGCACTAGTTCTACCGATCGGGTCCGGCTTCAAGCCGCTTGAGTTTGCCTCTAATTGCAACTTTGCGTGCAGGTGTCAACCGATCGATGAACAAAACGCCTTCGAGGTGGTCAATTTCGTGCATTAGGCATCGGCCTAGCATCCCCTTGACGCCGAAGGCCAAGATCTCGCCATCCAGGCTGGCCGCAAGGACTTTGCACGTCTGCGGCCGCTCAACCTTGGCACGGACGCCGGGGACAGAGAGACATCCCTCTTCTTCGAGCCATGTCGCCTTCGATGGCTCTGCGATGACCGGATTGACGAGGATGAGATCGTCTTCCGGCTTGCCGGTCAAATTGCAAACCACTAGTTGCGCGTTCCAGCCAACCTGGCTGGCACTCAAACCTATTCCGCCCTCACTACGCATAAGCCTAAGTAAATCAAACGCGCGCCTTTTATCGTCCAGAGTTAGATTCGTGATGAATTCAGCCTTTAATCGCAACCGTGGGTCTGGATAAATGAGTATCGAATCGGTCATCTACTCCACTCCATTTGATTTTGACCAGTGTCGGTAACCGTTCGTGCCGCGCCTGGTCAGTATCCGACCAACAACAACACCAAGTTCTTTCATTTCAGAAGGAGAGAATATGTTATTGCGAACAGAATTGCATATATCACAACAGCTTACCACATTCTCAATTTCGTAACCCTTACTGTTGTCGAGTCGATCAAGTCCGACGCCATAGGCAACCTTACTAGGCAGTCCGCAGTAGTTACAAGGCGCAACCGCGAGTCGACAATAGTCTTCCTTAGAAAGCGTCCAGGACTTGCCACGTTTCTTGGCCTCCCATCGGTTCGCTGCATATCGTCGACCTGGTGTTCGTCTCTGAACCAGATATGACTCAACACATGCTCGACATTTTCTATTTGTGCTTCCCACTTCGATCGGTGAACTACACGCAGTACAAAGACCAAGTTTGGTATTTTTTTCTCGTTTGGCCTTCCTTTGTGAAGAGGTGTAGATCAGATGATCTGAACAATAGGACCGACTAACGGCGGCGCTTTCGTTACAACCATTCCACAGGCAGGCGCCAATTAACCTTTTGGCAGCTCTAGTAGTCTTGGAACGGTCTCTCGCATAGTTTAGATGCTCAGAGCAGTAATTATGGTCTGCCGCGATCACGGCCTTGCAACCACCACTGATGCATAATCCTAATAGCCTCTTTTTAACTTGCCGGTTCCGGTCGTGAACTCTTTGGTTCGCCCGCTCATCGGCCTTATTCTTGTAAGCCACAGATGTCCTCCAACTGATGGAAGACTATCTGTGCATCAGTAATACTGCAAGCCCTATGCTACACAACCTGCGGCGCGGCGAGCCCTATGCCGCCGTCTTCCCGCATAAGCTTGAGCATGTCAAACGCTCGTCGCTTGTCGTCAAGCGTGATGTTCGTCATCCGCTCAGCCTTCTGGCGGAGTCGTGAATCCGGGTATCGAAGAACTTTGTCCAGCATTATCACTCCGCATGTCAGTGGTTTCGATGGTTACAGGCGTCTCTTTGGAGAGCTTTTCGAGTTCGCCGATTACACGTTCGTGTGTCCACAACGCCCAACTCTTATTATTGGAGTCCCCGAAGAGGTCTCCTCCTACGAAATCGCGGCCGTACCTTACAGAGGCCACGGCTGTGTTTCCGGACCCGACGAAGGGGTCGCACACTAATCCGCCTGGTGGGCAGAAACATCTAACGACATCCTCCGCAAGTCGCATGCAAAACCTAGCCGGATGATTCGTTGCGATAGCCTCCGGTTCGTCGTTGCCACGACCACCTACTGAACTGTAGTTCCAAAGAGTTCCACGCTCGCGGACACCGGCTGCGATTATTGAGCCGGACAACACCCGCCTCTTGAAATTGCCATTCTTCAATCTTGTAGAGGCCGCACCCGTTGATTTGGTGGAAGCCTCTTCATTGAGGCATGTCTTATCAAAAAACGGCTTGGACTCGCCGCCAACCTTCTGGAACCAAAACAAGGGTTCCCAGTCGTTCCTGAACCGTCCGAGGAATCGCCCGATCGTTCCTCTTCTACCGTAGACGAGTCGGTCAGGAACACGGAATCCGATGCGTTCCGCCCAGTCGAGCATGACCTTAAATGGCATGAAGGAGCGCTCAGTGCCCTTGCCCTTGCGCCACTGGTAGACTGGCCCATTTAGAACCATTAGCATGTGACCGCCAGGCTTTAGCGACGCGTGAGCCGCGTCGCCAAGTCGCTGGTAATCCTCGAATGACCACGAGACGTCGTTCCCGTAGGTCCTAGCATTTTCATATGGTGGCGATGTGAATATAAGATCGCAGCCAGCGGCGGCAGCAAGCGACGTCTCAAAATCAGCGATATAAACGATTGAGGAGTTCGTCACATAGGTGATAGGTTGGGTGTCCATCTCCGGAGTATACTCGACAGCATCGACCAGTCTATGTCCTTACGGGTGACTGAGACTTCACCTTGTCGAGTTTTTTCTTGTTGAAGTCAATGGTGTTCTGGAACTTGTCGATCCGCCTAAGAAAGCTGGCCTCTGCGGCTTCGAACTTCTCTCGGACGGTCGCGAGATCGAGCTTTGCCTGCGCGAGCGCCATCTCAGCCTCATCGATTCTGCCGTATTCAGCCGATCGTTCAGGGACGACCGGCGGATTCTTAACACTCTTTGCGACCTCGTCCAGCTCCTTACCGTAGCCATAACGTCCACCAAGCCCGTCCTTGATGTGCACGAGCAGTTGAGCGGCGGCTAACGGCGGCATGACGAAACCGTCGTCACCGGTCACAGCCGCAATTAACGTCAGCTCGTCGAGCTTGTTCTTGAACTTGACTGGCTGCCAAAGGAGGACATCGAGGCGCTGCCTACTGGTCCTCGACTCAGTGGCATGGACGGGCTTGTGGTAGCTGCTTGTAGGCTTGAAACATATCTCTTCGTAAGCTGGGTGTCGACAGTTCTCCAGCTCCTTGATCTCTTGACAGGCCCTATCCACCACTGACTTGAGGGCGTCGGTTGACCAAGCTGTCGCGTTGATGATCTTCATGTTCTCCTCAGCTCACCGGCTTTTTGGCCGTCGATCCGTAGACCCTGTTGACAAAGTCTTCGATCGTCTGGCAATCCTCAGGAGTGGCCCTATTCTGAACCGCGAATTTCCAGGCGTCCTCAGGTGTGAATCCGGCCGCGATACTGCTCGCGATCGAGATAGTTCGTCTCATGGTCATTGCGAACATGATCCGGTCGGAAGCGAGCGCACGACGAAGTTCAGTGGCTGTCTTTACGATCTTCTCAGCCTGCTTCTTTGGGACTCCGGTCCTCTTGCACAGGATCAGAACCTCAATGTCGTTCGTCGGATAATCTACGCGAATATAGACTGGCCAACGATCGAGGAAGGCCTCATCCTGGTGAGACCGACCGTGATGCAATCCCCGATCATCACCGCGTCCTTCGGTGTTCTGTGTGCCTACAGCTCTGAAGTTCTTATGTAGAGGAACGGCCCCTTCGTAGCCCTGTCTGGCAATACGCATATCCTTGCCAGTCAAGGCTCTGTAGAGGGAGTAGCAGGCCTCAGCCGGCGCCGCATCGACCTCGTCCAGCAGTAGACCGTGACCCTCTTTTACAGCCAAAGAGCACGGTGAAAGTGTGAACACTGTCTCCCCACCACGGATATCGATCTTGCCCTCGAAGTCGTCGGCCGACATTGCCGGCGTACACGAGATGATCTGCAGGGGTTGACTACGCTTCTTAAAGAGGCGCTCGACTGATTCCGATTTACCGCTGCCAGCCGGTCCGATGAGTAGAACCGGCTGGTTGTTCTGAATGAAGCGCTCCAGAGCAACGAACCAAGGAGGTTCGACATAAAAATCCTGATCCAACGCGCCATCGACCACAGGTGCCGCCAACATCGGCGTGCTTACGTGCGTCTGTCGGTTAAGCTGACCATCAGAGCTAATGTAGAAGGAGAAGCCACGGCGGGCAGCCGCTCTGATGAAATATGGATGGACTACTAGACCGGCAAGGTCGGCTACTGAGAGCAGTTTAACTGCCTCATCAGGCGTGTAGACCTCTTTGCCGGTCGATAGAAGGCGATCAACTAGGTCATCACACAGGTTCGGGTCCATGACAGTTTCGGCGTTTTTGCGTACAAGCTCATTTAGCGCTCCAAATGGAGAGGTGATGAGTCCCGCAAGCCCACCACTATCAGCACTAAGCTTTTCGAGAACTTGCTTAGCCGTGTGTACCGACCTTTTTGCCATCATGCTCTCCATGTTGACCTTCTCTGAAGCTACTTATACCCAAGGTGAGCCTCAGTGTCGGATCAAGACCGGTCATCAATAATGATGGGTCGGATCCGTCAACAACGAGTGGAACTCACGACGCTAGATATACTTGCGCTACTCACGCTCTCGCACCAAGCGTTGATCGCCAAGATATCCTACGCCGTAAGGAACGCGATCATCGATGCTACACGTTTGGCGAGCATGCTCTACGACGACACAGACGATCAGAGCCAGTTCTTAGCTGAGCTTCAAGCAGAGGTTGAACGTCAATCGAATGTTCACAAGAGGCGTCGTGCGCTGAGACTTAAGCACCAACAACTAACGAAGAAGGATAGGATCCAGACTATCGCAGGTCGAGTTTTCGATAGGCCGACCAACTGGGCTGGTCGGGGTCGGCGCATAACACAGGCCGAGTTGCCGTTTGTCGTCTACCACTGGGTATGTTGTCGCAACGGGGCCAGAGCGGCAGGAGTGGGGATTGACAATGCGGGCTCCGAATTAAACCTACTGGTTTACAGAACAAGCGGCACGACTACTACTCACTACGTAGTCCTTCCAACACGCACGTCCTGTCTAAATGAGGCGTTCGATGTCTTAGGGCTCACCAAGCGGTCACAAGAACTCGCACACGTAGAGGTCGACTGGGCCGGTAAACGATTCAAAATCAATAACCGTGACCTGATGCCGTGGCGGTATTCATGACTCGCGCAAGTCGCTACCAGGTAGAAGAGGTAATAGGAGTGTCTACATGAAGTATGCCGGTCGTGGTGCGCCGCCGAATCAGACAGTCGTGAACGCTGTCATCATCAGTCGTGTTCCGGCGTCGTCGTCAATCCGATACAACGACCTTCTTGCCAACCTAGGCAAGGACATCGCTGAGGCTAGGCTGAAGGGCTTTGACTTCTACAAACACTCACGGCAGGCTTCGCCGGAGTGTATGCTGAGGTTCATCATCGAGCGCGGTCTGCTCTCCTATACCGGTGGCGGCGGTAGCGGTGCCGTATCGCGCAACGATAAGACAGAGCGCTACATGAGCCGCCTCCATAAGCGTGTCATCAACATTGTTGATAAGATCCCTATGAGCGACCCGCTCACTCTTCTAGCCGGCGCAGCTGACTAAGAGAGCGTCTTGGAGTTCCATGTGACGAACCGCAATGGGCTCCCCACGACTAACGTGAACGACCGACGTAACATCGCCGTTAGTTTTCTGGTCCGCCGGCTTCCTGAGCTACCAGATGGGATTAGGCTCGCGCAGCTTGAGGCTGCTGTTCTGCGCGACTTTGAACCATGTTGCCGCGAACAAAAAGGCTTCGGCGCCAACTATTGCAAGGACTACGGAGCTTGGCACCGCTACAAGGACTTCATACGCTTCGCCATGAAGCTCCAAACCAGCGGCTACGTCGTGATCAAGACCGGTGTCGTCATCGCGAACAGGAAGACCGTGACGCCGGATTCGCTAATTTATCGCGGCCGCAATGCAAGCCACTGCATACCCAAGCGCGGAGTCGTGGCTCGCTATCTAGAGCGCTACGACATCAATCCACTTGACCTGCTCGCCTCTCTCTAGGTGCGGCCTCCAGTCGGGTATAAGAACAGCGGGAGATCGCATGGCCGACGCTAAGAAGCATAAGCTGTTCGTCGTTGGTGGGAA
>Ga0315284_10002267_pt1 | contig 27625 bp, 26 predicted proteins | sample YL17G09_16_MG_FD_203696 | JGI IMG/M metagenome (GOLD analysis project Ga0315284, IMG submission 203696) | Sediment microbial communities from Yellowstone Lake, YNP, Wyoming, USA - YL17G09_16 | ecosystem: Environmental > Aquatic > Freshwater > Lake > Sediment | place: USA: Wyoming | collected...
ACCACTCGTGGTTGCCCATGAAGTCCTTGCGGGTCAGCACCGGATGCTCCTTGACCCAGATGATCATCTGGCTGAAGTACAACTCGCTTTCCTTCAGCGCGTTGGGATAGTTCCAGATGTTGCTGTACCCGCCCCAGATGTAGAAGCCGCGACCGGGTTCCAGCACCCGTGTGATGTTGCCGAACCACGCCCGAAGCAGCCGGGCGAACTCCTCGTCCGAGATGAAGTCATTGACGAGCGGCCTGTCCTTGGCCCGGAGCTTCTTGTCCGTCGCGTGCGTCTCGCCACGGATGGCCATGTCCATGCCTTGCTGGCCGATGGGCCGGTCGCCCGTGGCGGCAATGGCGTTGTTGCTCCTCGAGGCAACGCCGACGTTATAGGGTGGATCGCAGTTGCACAGGTGGATGGTGGCCCCGTCCAGTAGACGGTCCACGTCCGCCGGCTTGCTGCTGTCGCCACAGAGCAGCCGGTGGTTGCCGAGAATCCACAGGTTGCCTGGCTTGGTGATCGCCTCATCCGGCGGCAGCGGAACGTCGTCAGGATCCGTCAGGCCCTGCGTACCGTCCGGGTCAAGAATCTTGGCCAGGTCGTCGGCGCTGAAGCCCAGCAGGTCCAGGTTGTAGTCGGCCGCCTGGAGGTCCTTCAGCTCGATGGGCAGCAACTCGTAGTCCCAGTCGGCCAGCGTGTTCGTCTGATTGTCGGCGATCCTGTACGCCTTGACCTTCTCCGGCGACAGGTCCGTCGCGACGTGGACCGGCACCTTGGCCAACCCCAGCTTCTTCGCCGCCTTCCACCTGGTATGACCGACGATGATCACGCCGTCGGCGTCGATCACGATGGGCTGTCTGAAGCCGTACTCGCGGAGGCTGACCGCCACGGCCTCGACCGCCTGGTCATTCTGCCGCGGGTTCTTTTCGTACGGTCGGATGTCGTCGATGCTTCGCAGTTCGATGTCCATATCGCTTTCTCCTGGGGGTATGTCCGCCTGGCGGCGGGTCGTGTTCACGTTCGCAACAAACAAAAAGATGGCGCGCGACTATTCCCGACACGGTCTTCCGCGTAACTGCCGGGGAAGGAACCATTTACATCATTCTTTCTCATCTTGCCCACCTTGCCCCTCTTGACACTCGGCGACCAGGCGGCGTGCCGGCGCGTGGGCGCGTACTTGCTCGGCCTTGCGGGAGATGTTCGAACCTGCGCCAACGTGGCACGACCCTTCTACGGCCTTGCGGGCTATTACCCGGCAGTCCTCTTTGCTGCTGCCCGCAAACCACGCCTGGCCAAATGCTCGGTCGTACCGGAGTAGATCGTGCAAGGATAGGCCGTCGAGCCAGCGGCGATGCTCATCCACGAGCACGTCCACTTCCACGTCCCCGCCCCCGGCCAGCGGGGGCGGGGGCGGGGGCGGAGGCACGGTCGGGCGCTTCGCCGGTAGCACTGGCGGCGGGCATGCCAGGGCCAACATCTTGGTGACGTTGGTCAGTCCCATATCAGCACTCCGTTGTTGATGAAGATTGCCAGCAGAGCATGCACGGGAGAATGGGGAGGATTGGGATGGTCTTCGTCTACACTTACTGTCCGGGCGCGCGCGCGTGCGCCTGCGCACGCGCAAAGCAGTGAAATATCCTCCTTATTCTCCCTCTCTTGCTGCAAGTTACTTCCATTCCAGGCCGTTGCGCCAGGGAGAATTACGTTCCGATTCTCCCGAATTCTCCCTGATTCTCCCGCGCTCAGGGAGAAACGGGAGAATCGGGAGGATTCTGCCGCCTCTGGTGCGAACCGTGTGCGCGAGTTGGTGACCGTTGCCGGGCTCACTTGATCTCCTGCAGGCGGTACTTGACGTGGTTGCTCGGGCCGGATCGGCGGATATACCAGGACTTCACCGGCATGTCGGTGTGGCGACTGAGCATGCGACCGAAGGCGACGTTGATCGCCGCGTCGGTATGCTTGGCGAACACGTACCCGAAGATGTTGCAGCTTCTGGCCAACTCGCGCAGGTCTTGAGGTTCGACTTCCTGGCTGCCGAAACCCTCATGCCAGGCCCTCACAAAGGCGTCCATCTCGGAGCCACCGGGGTTGGCGCGTTCCCTCCATCCGGCCTCATTGGTGCGCCACTTCCGTAGGCCGTTGACCTGGAGGATGCCCCCTATGGTCTCCGACCAACTCTCGAATCCGCCCAGCCGGTTGGCGTGAAGAGGCCGATCGGCAGCCAGCCAGTTCTCCACCAGCCCGAGCAGGCACTCCAGGACCATCCGCCGCCGCTGGCGGGCGTAGGTGCGGATGTCGGGGTGTTGGAAGTTGGTGCGGGCCTCGGGGTTGGCCGACGTCGGCTCGATCATGATGGGCACGATCCGCTTGGCGATCTCGCCGGAGGCCTGGACGTTGTTGCCCGTGCCGACGATGGTCAGGTTGTTGGGCAGCGAGACGTTCCGCGAGAAGCCCAGGATGCGCCCGAGAAAACAGGACGCGGTCAGCAGGCTGGCCAAGGCGGGCGAGTCGATATAGGGCGGCAGGTTGTCCAGGTGCATAAGCGTCTCGCCCTGGAGCAGCATGGCCAGGATTCGCTTCTCGCGCTCTTCCTCGCGGTCGGTAATCTGCATTGAGGGCGTGTCCCGCCCGGTGATCACGCCGCCAAAGACCTCGTTGACCAGCTTGCTCTTGCCGGTGCGCTCCAGGGGCGCGTTGAGTAGATGCATGGGCCGGTTGCCGTCGATGGCCGGCGCCACGATTGGCGTCAGTAGCAGGCCGAAGAAGTTCTCCCTGTCCGCCGGCGTCTTGAATGGGAAGTCCGCCACCAGGTCGTGCAGGACGTTGTGGATTACTTCGCAGTCGGTCTCGGCCTCCAGATCGCGAAGATCTTCCGGCTCGTCGTAGTAAAGGCCGTCGTGCCATCCCGGTTCGATACGGCGAAAGCCAGGCGCATAGACGGGGTACGCGACCATCAAGTGGAGGTCGCGGATGCCAGGGGCTCCGGACGCATGGGCGACCACCAAGCCAGCCGAGTCCTTGTTGCACGACTGGTAGAGCAGAACCTGCTCCTTGGTCTTGCGAGAAGTGACCCACTTGCCGAGCTTGACGTGGCTGTCGACCAGGATTCGCATGCGGTCGGCCGAGAATTCGACCCACTTGCGCTTGCCGAGGATGCCGATGATCTCGCCCGGAAGGAAGTCCCGCCGGTAGACTGCATCCTCGGGGAGGCCGGAGAGCACCTGGCCAGCAAAGTCGACACTGGACTGCTCGATGTGGCCGTCCTGGTCGTCCTTGTGCGGCCCGGGCGTCAGGATGTAGTCGCCCGCCGTGGTCTCGCGGGCGTTCTGGGCTGACGGGGGCTTAACTTCGATGTGCCGAGGCTCGCGGAGCCCGGCTTCGATGCCGTTGCGGATCGTGTTGCGGGTCTTCTGCTCACCGTCGTCGGGGTCGCCGACCAGGCCGCACGATTCTGCCGCGGCCATCAGGGCATGTTCGACCTCGGCGCGGTCGAGATACCCGCCACCCACCAGCGTGCCCAGGCTGAAAGCGGCCTTGTTGAGCGTCTCGTTGCGGCCACCTTGGGCAGCATTGCAGACGGCATGAAGCTCCATCTTCATCGCGGTCTGCGCGTAGTGTCGGGCCTTGGCGGGGATGTCGCCGGCGGGCGCCGCAGGCGGGGCAGTCTTCGTGGCGGGCTTGGGACGGTCGGGCGCCCGCAGGCGCTCCAGGATGTGCGCCGGCAGCGGCGCGATCTCCGCGTTCCACGGCTCGTAGCCCTCGGCCCATGTGTACAGCGACCCGGTATCGGGATGCACCGACCCTGGGAACACGACCTGTCCACCGTCGCCGCGGACGTCGACGTGGGCAGCGAGCTTGCCGCTGGAGTTGCCCACCGACTCGGAGCACAGGTAGTACAGGTGGAACGCGCCATCCCGGCCCGTAAGCGCTGTGACCGTTCCGGGCAGGTCCAGGTCGGCGATGTCTGCCCCGGGATCGACGTCGACCGCGACCACGCCGCTGGCCCGGCCGGTACGCAGGCCGACATTGCCCTGCGCAGCCCAGGTTAGTGCTTCATCGAGCGTCTCGTGCGGCCTGTCCTGCCAGCGTTTGAGCTTCGGCCGCTTGCCGGACAGGGGCGTGAACGACCAGCCTAGCTCGTAGCCGTAGGCAATGTTCTGCGCAAGCGGATTATTAGAGCTTGATACCGAGGGCTTCGAGCCGTTTTCTGACGTCATCTGGACACCTCGCAAGGAGATATATTCCGTTGAATTTCTCGATGATCCGCCCGAACGCTGCCTGGTCGGGCGTCTGCCGGCCTCCTGCCGACTTGACCTCGATTTCCAGGCGCCGACCGTCGGCAAGAATGCCCGTCAGGTCGGCCTGGCCCGGAATTCCGAAGCGGATCAGCCGGTTGCCGATCCGGGCGGCGCCGCAGTTCGCCCGCCACAGGCGCAGGGTCGGCAGCGTGCCGAAGGCGCGGAGGATCTCGTTCTGGGTGTGCTTTTCGCGCAGCTCAGGCATGGGCAAGGGCCTCCATACGCTGAGCGGCCTTCTGCTTGCGGCGCAGTTCGCCCCTAAACCGCTTGTCATCGGCCCTCGTCGCAGCAACACCGGCGGGGTCGTTCGACCGTGGCCAGGAGCCCGTGCCGTTGTTGAAGCCGCAGTGCGGGCAGTCCCTGGACCGACGGCTTGCCTTGAACTCTCGACAGCAGGATTCGCAAGTCATCACGTTTGTACCTCCGGGCATCTATTCGCACGGTGGTTACCTATGCCGCTTTGGCGCGGGGTGTCCGCATGGATTTGGGACGGCGGGAGGGTTGCAGGACGGGTCGACATCTACGATAATCCGCCTGAACGTTTCATAGCGAGAAATATGCGGATGAGAACCTGGGCACTGGTGGCATTGATAGGAGGCGGGACCATCCTGCTAGTCGGATGCGGGGGTGTGACGGTCACGGGAGCCCCAAAGCCTTAGTCGGATGACGCGATGGGAACGGTCGGATGAGCGAGAGATCCTCTGGTCAAGAAGCTCGCAGCACAGCAGCTCGCACCTTCGCAGCCTTGGTCGCGGCCAAGGTGCAGGTGTTCAGAGAGCTCTGCTCCGGGCGCGAGAATACCGAGGTCACAGGGGAGTTTATCGAGCAGCTACTCCGAGAGTATATCGACTCATGGCTTTCGCCCATGGGCATTTACCCTGGAAGCCTATGGTGTTCGTCCGCTAGCAAGATGATGCAAATCGACGGGCTTATCTGGCAGCCCTCCTTTGGGCCTCCCCTGTTGAAACAGGACAACCTTCTTCTATTACATCCGAATACCGTCAGAGCTGTTGTAGAGATCAAGACGTCATTCAAAAACGTGCGCCAACTTCACAATAGGCTTCATGAGTTGTGGACCTCGTTTCTTTCTCCAGCCTGTCACGCAGAACGCGATGCTCTTGGCATCATTCTCTGGCATGATAGCCCTGAGACTGCGAGCAACCCCAAATGGCATCGGATCGAGGGCCACCAAGTGGAACTGCACACGTTTGCCCTCCACGCACACCCGATCTTCATCCTGTTTCGGAGAAAGGGGGACTTCGAGTACGAGCCTTTCATGCCCGCGATAGAAGCGATGCTGTTCATGTTCAACTACATCGCTAATACCCCACAGGTGAACGCATTGATTTGATCGACCACGCTTGCGGACCCGGAGATCATCACGCGCACACTTCCTGACGGACTTCCTCCACGAACCCCCGAGGCCAGTGGCCAAAGGTGTCGCGGAAGCGATACGCCGCCCACCCGATCTTGAAACTGTTGGCCACCGCTATCCGCGCGAACTGTTCGTAGACCGCCCGCTTCTGGTCCGTCGTGGCCTGGGGCGGGTCGACCAAATCCCCGTCAGCGAGAACCGGCTCAATTCCAAAGCGGTCCTTGAAACGGTAGTAGCTCCAGCCGGGCCTGTAGCCGCTGGCCATTCTCTGCGATTCAATCTGAATCCAGACCTGTCGGCGGTACTCGAAGGACGTGTCGTCGAACTCGGCCAGCTCGCCGGCACCGTGGATCGCGGGGCGATGGCGCTCGCCTGCCCCCGTGGGGACGGGCACCCAGCCACATTCGGGACAGCACGGCTCAGAGGTCTCGAACAGCAGGCCGCAATTCCCGCATCGCCGCAACCCCAACGGCTCGGAGAAGCCGACCTTCTCATCGGAAAGCGTGTAGTTCAGCCGCCGAGTGACCAGGCCGTGGACGTGATGGTTGCCCGCGTGGTCCAGGACGATCGCGCCGCCCTTGCCATCGCAGGCCCGCATGACCCGGCCGATCATCTGAAGGTGAAGGTTCAGGCTGGCTGTCGGGCGGGCAACTACGGCGCACTCCAAAGCCGGCAGGTCCCAGCCCTCGGTAAGCACCATGCAGTTGGAGACGACCTGGGTATCGCCCCTGCGAAGTCGGTCCAGGACCGCATCCCGCTCGGGGCGCAGAGTCGAGCCGTCAAGATGCTCGGCAGGAACGCCGGCATCCCGGAAGGCCTGGGTGATCGCCTGCGAATGCGCGATGTCCACGGCGAACGCGACGGTCCGCTTGCCGATGGCGCGCTTTTTCCAGGTCTCCACGATGTCAGCGTTCAGCTCGGCCGTGTTCGACCGCTTGGCCAAGGCGCCGAGGCTGTAGTCGCCCGCCACCACGCGCACACCGCGCAGGTCGGGCGCCTTGGACGCCCAAACGTGCGGCTTGTGCAGAACGCCGGAGTCGCAGAGTTCGTCAGGCCAGGCGGCGACCACGAGTTCCCCAAAGAGTTCGCCCAACCCCCGGCCGTCCAACCGGAACGGCGTGGCTGTCAAGCCCACGACGTGCGCGTCGGGGTAGGCGTCGAGAACATTCTGGTAGCTGTCGGCAGCAGCGTGGTGAGCCTCGTCGACTATGACCAGCCCGGCCGGCGGCTTCTCCCGCCGGGCCAGCGTCTGGATGGAAGCGACCTGTACCTGGGCCTGGGGATTCGGCTTGTAGCCCGACATTATGGTGCCGGTCGTCAACCCGTGGGCCTCCAGCCGCTCTGCCGCCTGGTCGATCAACTCCTTGCGGTGGGCCATCCACAACGTCGGCACGCCCAGCCGCTCCACGATCTCCGTGGCCATGGTCGTCTTGCCGCTTCCTGTCGGGCTGACCAGGATCGGCCGGCGGTCCAGCTTGGCGATTACATCGTCGACGGCCCGCCGCTGGTAGTCGCGGAGTTGGAGGCGCGTGGTCTCGGCAATCATCACTTCCTCCGGTAGATGCAGTCGGGGCACCGCTTGCCATCGGTCCGCTCGCAGGTATGGTTCCGGACGCGATGGATATGCGACGCCATCCGGTTGTCGTGGCCGTCGAAGCGGTGGCTGTCGGTTACGACCTTGCCGGACGTGATGGCCTGGTGCTGTCTCAAGGTGTCCTTGATCGAGAACTGCAAGTTGGCTTCTCCTGATCTACTGGCAGGCGCCGGAATCGAACCGGCGGTCGGGGTAATGAGCCCCAGCCACACCCGTACCTGCCCGCGCCACGACGCTCGTGCCTATGCGGCCGATCCCGGTACATCGCGTGAAGGAATGTCACGCCCGGCACGCCGCGGCGCCGTCCGTCGCCACGCTTCAGAACGGGATGATCTTGGCGGGGCCCTCGTCTCGCATGAGCGCCCACTCGGCGGGACTCAACTCGTCAGGTTGCTTGCCGGGGAAGAGTTCCGCGAGGATGCGGAACCATTCCTTCTCGACCGCCTCCTGGTCCCACTTCTCGCCGTCGCATCGCTTGATGAACTCGTTCCACGCGGCATCCATCGAGCACTCGTCACTGGGTGCGAGTTCGGCCGGTGCTGCCGGAGCGGGCGTGGGGGCAGGCGTCGCCGGCGCTTTGGGCTTTGCCGGTGGAAGCTTCGGCGGCACGGCCGGCTTGGCGGGGGTGGCCTGTGCGGGGCCGGCCAGCGCGCGGAGCTTGGAGCCCAGGCGGTTGGTGATGGACTTGCGCGTCGGTGCGTCGGCCTTGGTGACGCCGCCGCTGCCGGTGGAGCCATACGGGTTGAGGTACTGAACCTTCAGCCGGGTCTTGCCGTTGTACTCCTCGAAGGCCAGCTTGACCTGCACGGGGTGCTGAGACAGATCGGTATCCTGAAGCCAGAACGGGTCGCGCCCGTCCCAGCCCAGCGCCGCCTTCAGCGAGTCGATGGTGATCGAGTTGAGCGACCCGTCCTTCTTCTCCAGGTAGAAGTAGCCGGTGACCTCGAACTTCTCGTCGGCGCAGTCCGCCCACTCCCCGGAGCTCTGGAGCTCCTCGTACAGGCGGAAGTTGATGATGCAGGTGGTCAGATTGTTGGGCCCGGTCTCATCGACGCCGATCTCGACCGGGTACGCGTTGAACAGACCTTCACGGTTGGGAATCATGGGATCTCCTTGCTACGCCCCTTGGGCGAAGAGTTTGGTCCAGAGGGTGGTGTCGAACTGCACGAGCTCGATTTGCTCGGCCAGGCTGCGGCTCTTGGCCATGCAGAAAGGCAACTCCTGCGGGAAGATGGTCCGCGTGCCGCAGCCTCTGGCCTTGCCGTCCTTGGCGTCCACGTCGTAGCCGATGAACAGCAAGTGATCGAGCCACTCGCGGAGGCGCAGCCGGATGGAAGCCTTGCCGCTGGAGGGATTCTGGAGGCGCGGCTCATAACGAATCCAGTCATCGCCCCTGGGGTTGGGCACCGACGCGGTGCAGTCGTGCATGATCAGCACGACATTTCGGCCGGCGCGGACGTGGGCGTCGAGATCGCCCAGCAGCGCCAGGAACGTCTCGTAGACGTGCTGGTATCCTTTGCCGAACCCGTAATCCTCGATGCGGCGGATGACGACACCGTCCTTTTCGTGCTTGACGTTCGTAAGCGTCCATGCCAGGGCCAGTTCCTCGGCCTTGGTGGCGCTGTCGATCACGAGCGTCTTGATGTCATCCCAGCCGCCGGAGTGCAGGGCGTCGCGCATGTCCTGCCAGCCGGCGATGCCGCCGACACGGCGGACGTCGAGCTTGCCCAGTGACGGCAGAAGGATCGGCAGGCTGTCGTCCAGGTCGATGAATGCGACCGGGCTCGGCGCGGTCGCCGCCAATGTCGTTTTCCCAGCCCCGCCCGGGCCATACAGGCCCAGGCGGTGACCCTGCGGCTCGATCTTTGTGAAGCTGATCTTGCGGAGGGGCGGATTGAATGAAGTGCGATTGCCTGCGGTCATGCCTGGTCCTCCTGGCCCAGCCGACGGACGCAGAAGGCGCCGGGGCCGAACTCCTTGGTGATGAACGACGTGTAGATGCCGCAGACGTCCTGGCCGACCTGCGTGGCGCAGTCGACCACGATGGCCCGTAGCGGCGCGTCGACCGCGTAGGCCGCGTCCATCCGGACGCGGGCCACCCCGTAGATGCCCTCAGCCGCCAGGAGCGACAGCAGGAGCGTGTCCTCGGCGTCGCGGAGACCGACGCCCTCGGCGAACTTGTACCTGTAGCCTTCGGTGATCATGTTGGTCCTTTCCTTGGCGTTAGTTCTTTGCCACGCCGGTTACCTATGCCGCCCCTGCGCAGGCTGCCCGGGCGCGTCGGATTCCCGCAGACCGGCCTTCTCGAAGTGCTCGCGGATGGCCAGGACCGCGTTGTGGACCTGGCGACGAGAAATGCCCAACTGGCGCGCAACATCCACCTCGGTGGCGCTGACACGTCGGGTGGCGATATCCCGCTGCTGTGGCGTGAGGCCTGCCATCGCCTGGGCGATGTCGATGGACAGGTCCGTCCGCTCCTGGTCATCAACCTGCCCCCCGCAGCGGCGGCGCAGGTCTTCGTCGGATACCAGAGCGGCCATGGTGGTTTCGTGGCCGGTCTCTGAGACCGCCGCCGAATCCAACGATACGGCGCGGAAGCCGGCCGCTCGCTTGATTCGCCCCCGGTCGCGAACCAGCATGGCCACGGCGGTCTCGACAACGCGCGTGACGAATGTATGCGGCTTGCTGCGCGCCGGATCGTAGTTGTCAGCCTGCTTGAGCACGTGGGTGATCAGGTCATGCTCGATATCAGCCGGGTCCGTCTTGCGGAATTCCGGCCGGCGTGCCAACTGGCTGGCTTTGATCTTCAGAAGCGTCTGGACGTACTCGCTGGTCAGTGCAGAACGAATCGGATCGGTACCCATGGTCGTCTCCTCTGGGCCGGAGGAAGCGAGTGGGTGTCACCGGGGACGCGGCGGGCGTCGGGCACAAAGAAGAAGGCGCTGTGAGTTCGCCGGTTCTCGGCGACACCCACAACGCCTCCGCTCTGCGGCCGGTTAGTCGTGCTGTGTCGAGGTTAGCTCTTGTGCCCTACGCCGTGATTTGTTGCTCTACTTCGATAAGGACCGGAAGCCCGTGTCTGATCTCAACCTTTTTGACCAGACCGCTTTCCATCGCCACGAGGTGCCTGATCAGGCCTACGGTCTCTGACCGCAACTGATAGTCTTTGATGGCGGTTTCCCGGCGGGCATCGTTGTCCCCATCTAGCTTGATGGTGCGGACAGCGAGAACGCCCCGGGCTAGATCGGGTTCCCCGTTCCGGATCAGGATGTCCTGTAGTCGACCGAAGTTGATCTTCTGCATCAACTCCAAAACATGGACCCATGCCGGGCTCAACGCTGACTTGTGCAAATAACCTTGCATGTTCTTCCTTCTCCTTCAATTACGGTCATCCATAGCCAATGCCAATCATTGGCCTTCCGTAACTGGGAGAATGCGCGCACAGATCATCTCTGACCACGAGACCCATTGCCTGTATGTAACTGCAACAACAGGTGTTATGGCCTATCTATGGATTGTTTTGTTCTGTCGGATTGCCCCGGAAATGGCCGAAAACCGCCGGAAGGCGGCTAAGGAATCAGGTGGGATTCGTCTGTGCTGGCCTTTGCGGCCAGGCGGGTCTTCACTTTCTCAAGTTCCTCGTCCGTCAACTCAAGCTCGAACTTGATCGCCTCGAATGAACGCCTCTCTCGGAGCATCTCGATGACCTGCTGGTCAACATCAGGCTTAATGTTGGCCGCCTGGGTTTCTCTCGATCTCGATTGGACCCAGGCCGGAATCTCAAACTCGGCGCGAAGTTCCCCACTTATATCGACTCCCTCGCACAACTTGTAGCCCCGGTGTCGAATGTTCTGGACAAGGTCGCGGTGATCGATACCCTCCGGAAGCTTCCTATATACGGCCTTGCGGACTGCATCATGAGCAATGCTGGCGAGCTTCCTGCCTCTGTCTTCCGGCGTACCAACCAAGATATCCACTGTTTCTTTGTAGGATACGTACGCCGTCATCTCCCTCATGGCGGCGGCGAGTCGCTGGAGGAAAACCGCCGCCTCGCCGCCAAACCGGCGCACTTCACCCCAATGTCGCCGCTCATCTGATCGGAATATGGTTACAACAGGACCGACACCCAGCCCCCCGATCTGCATCCGATATCGAAGACGCCCTCGCTGGACCTTGATTCGACCAAGGGTCCGTCGTACCGCGCGCATCACCCTTGGAGGAGGTGCTTCGCCGAGAACAGCCTGGCGGACGGACTCCAGTTGCTCTCGCAATACCCTTGCCAGGGGGCTCGCAAGACCCAGCGGCAGTCCCGTACCCGCTATGATCTCCTCCGCAGGGGAAAGCTCTCCGCTACCGGCCTGCGATCCCCAAAACTGCTCCCCAGCATCCACGATGATGTCGACTAGGAATTGGGAAGCAACGCCTATGGGGCCATCCCCAATCAGCCCGCCAAGCGGCCGAGTGGCGCTCTCATCTTGCAGGGCGGCTTGAAACGCCTCCGCCAAGTCAGCGAGCTGACAGGATCGCAGTGCCACGGCCAATCCCTTCTTTATCGCCTAGGAACAGGCTCAGCGAAAGGCCCCGCAGGACGAATTGTGACGATGCATGGTAGGGTGCCTCTGACTCGCACCGCTTCGTCACGACTCTCAAAGGACCGTGCCGCAAAGGGAACAGGGTCAGGGAAAGGAACACGATCAATGATCCTACCCCAGGCTTGGCCGCCTGCCCTATCGGCAGATTGCACCTGAATCAGGAACTCCTTAGGCTTGCGTGTGTGTGGTCCCTCAGCTATCGCAACGGCCCGGTCATTTGGCACGAAGAAGAAGCGTTGCCCGCGTCGCAGCTCACGGAATGCAGCGGAACCTTCCCTGAGCTTCCCGTTCTGATAGCACAACATGCCGTAGTCGTAGAGCCAGATCGGATCCCTCATGTAGGGCGTATCCTTGATCTTCAAGATGAGATCGAGCCTCCTGTCATACGCCGGATCTGCCTGCCTTAGCTGCCTTGCGCTAAAGATCGCATATCTCAGGAGATCCGCAACCGGTGAGTGATCTCTTTGAGAGTCGGCTTGAGCATCCTCAAGGATACCCCATGCCTTGGCGAGATTGCTCTCGTCAATCTCGATATCTGGCTCCCTGGGGAATTCTCCGTTTAGCTCGATGAGTGCCTCCAGCGCCCAACCCAAGACGCGGTGCTCTTCTTTCAGTTTCTCGATAACTTCACTCTGATCCTTAAGGAGCAATACCCCACGCGTGAACAACTGATCCCATTCCGCTTGAAATCCTGGCTCGGGTTGCACAGACAGAAGCTCTAATGCTTGTGTGAGATTGTCCGCAACCTGCATCTCGAACCCCTCGGGGCAAGTCCGTTTAAGATGATCCGCGGTATCGATCTTGTGAGTCGCAAGATGAAACGACGGATAGGCACTGTCCAACTGAAGCATCTTTGCCTCTCGCAGAGTGTCATCGGCTAAGCGGTCGAGCTCTTCCACGCGATTCTCAGGATCACCGTGTTCTCGCTCCATGCTCGCCCAGTGCACATATACCATGCCGAGGGTCGACAAGATATGAACAGGATTGTCCGATCCAGCGATATTCTCCATCTCGAGTGCCGCCACAAGGTCATCTTCCGCGCCCATATAGAGAGGTCGAGCCTGTGCCGGTCGCTCATTTCGCGTGCACTTGGCTCGCGTTATTGCACGGCTATGCAGAATCGACGCACTCTCTTCTATGAGCTCGGGCCTCAGCCAGTCAAATGCTTGTAGTACATCGTCTCGCTTATCCCACTGCCATCGCCTGTAACTACGTTCTTGATAGGGGCGATCCGCCGAACCGGCCTTCTCTCGCTGGACACGCAGAAAGCGCTGGACCAGCAACTCCGCAAACTCCCTATCGTCCGTGTTTCCTGGGCGCAGCCGTGCAAAAATGGGCTGCAATAGTTCAATAGGAAACGGGTGATTGTGTGAAAAGAAATTGTCCTTCTCATGCAGCCGCCGGACGGTATCGATAAGATCTCGAGCGCATTGGCATTGGGTTGCTTTGCTGGCGTCATGCTGTCCCTCTTCCGACGTGAGCCAATCAAGCACAATGCGCCCAAATGCGTAGTGCGCCAGTTGGACCGTAGCTTGTCTGGTGCGATAGCCATGGGCTGAAGAAAGGCCTGATTCGATATAAGGAAGGGAGGGAGATTCTTTCGATGACGCCAACCCGGCCTTCTCCAGCAAGGTCGTTGCGGTAAAGAGATTCTCGGTAGCGATCCCAGCCAAGCTACCAAGAATCCGCCTTGGCACCGGGATGCGGAGACAAGCCATGGCACTGAGAACTGCAAATGCAGAGGACATGTCGCTGCTTTCCACGCATGACGATAAGCCCAAGCGAACCCCAATCCTTAGGGCCTTAGCGATGCCATTGCCCTCATCGAGTACAACCTCCGTCTTAAGATTCCTTTCGGCTTCGAGCGCGTCCACAACTCTCCATAGGCGGCCCACCAGCCGCATCCCGAGGCGCGCAGCTTCACGGTATCGCTCAACGAGCAGAATAGAAAGTGTCAGGAAGAATGGACAACCCGACGTATCGCTGAGCGACTTGAACTTTTCATACCAGTCACCAGGGAGCTCTGCATCGTTGAGGTGCCTATATTCACGTGATATCCAGCCCGCAAACTGAAGGGCAGAAGTATCGTCAAGTCGTTCTCGTAAGGTGTCGCGGAATGCGGTGTACGCAATGTCCTTGGACCCCTTTGGGACCGGTAGGTCACTGAACCATTCTGAATCCACTGGCTTGGCTCTAACTATGATGGCGCGCCGGCCGTCGCGGTTTAGACGGGGTGCCAGCATAGCGATCTGCCCGTAGAAGTCGCCCCATACTGAGTCGGCATCAAAAAAGATTATCGCCGGCGTCAATGCGCTCGGACCCGTTACGTCTCTATACAAGTCCGTAAGGAACGTGCGAAGTCGACTATACGCCAGAGAAGGATCTGAGGAGACATGGAACAATGCCGGGCAGCGTTGGGTGGCTCCGAAAACAGCTAACTGAGATAGAAGGACGGTGAGCCCCGAGCCGGATTCCGCAGGCGCGTCGATGACAACAACTCGTCGATCTCCCTTCCGAATGATTTCAATCGATTCCTGCAGATGGGTTCGCCAAGCCTTGAAGGTCGGCCGCTCATCCCATACGAGCCCACGGGCAATACTTCGCCATGGCCGACTGGTACCGGAGAATAGCTGCAGCAGGAGATCGGACCTGGTTTCGTTGGCACTTTCGCCTGGATCAATATCGCGGGTGGTCAGAACGGCAAAATCCTGCGTTATCGGTGGCTCGCGCTCGAGCAAGGGATCAAGCCTGATTTCGTGCTCACCAATACGCACTCCAAGAGGCGCAATGGGGCTAATTCGCAGTGTTAACGCGTCGCGAATGAGCTCAATCAAAGCCTTGTCCGAGAATACAAGCTTCAGAGCGACCGTCGGGTACTTCTGAATGAACTCAGGCAGAGCTTGATTGCACTGCTCTGCGCTCAAGCCCGTCAAGACGATCCGGTACAGATCGTTCGCCCGGCGACCTGCTTCGGCCGCAATCTTGAAAAGCTCTTCGCAGTTCTTTGTGCCGCCCACCAAGAGTATAGCATCGCCAGCCCGCGCGAGTTCTCTTGTCTTGTCAATGCGGGAATCGAGTCGCTCGACATCGTCCAGCGGGTCTTGGGCATCGCCTCTGCCGTTGAGGAACATGTAGGGCGCCACATCGGCGAACTTAAAATGGGCCCCGAGCACATCTTCAAGCTTGTCAGGGACTTCGATCAGTTTTCGAGACTTGCCATTGCGCTCCCACGCTTCGCGAAGGACCTCAGGAAGTCGGGCGCATTTGGAGTCCGACCAGAGGCCAAGCCAGTCTACTCCAGCAAGCAGGGCCAGATCTTCCTCGGAGTCCGGCGTAGTCCATGAGCTGCCAAGCCAAAGCACTGCCCGCCCAGATTGCGATACTGCCTGGGCAACTTCCATCAGGTTCACTTGTTCCATGTTGCACCCCTTGAGTTTGCCATAGGCCATGGTTTCTCATGAGAATAGCGACGGCTTCCAATTATGCAAGAGGCAAATGCGAGAGTAGGTCGGTGGGGCGGTGTCAAGAAGTGCTCGTCTAGCTGTGGCTTAGGCAGTCCGTGCGCGGCAACCCTCATTATCAGCTTCTCCAGACCGATCTTGGCACAATCGCTGGCGTGCGTTTGGGCTGCAACGCCGTGGCTTGACGTCATCCTGGGACGGGACTGATGGCGCTACCCGGGGCCCAGGCTCTCTTCCTTGGCAAGGACGCCCAGGGCTGTGAATTGTGGCCCGACAGAACCTCGTTTCGGATTGCAGACCACACAGCACGCTGCGCGCCCCAGTCCAGCATCGCCGTCAGCGGGCGCAGCATCCGCTCGTGGATGGGGTCGCGCCCCTCGGCCGGCGGCAGGAAGAGCAGGTCTTCCTGGATGTCGGGTGCGAGGTGATTGAGGTTCAGAATCTGCGTCATGCGGGGCTGGGTGACGTGCGCCAGGCGGGCCAGGTCGGACTGGTCCAACACCGTGCCGTCCCGCAGCAGGCCCTGGAACCGGATCGCCAGCGCCATCAACTTTGAGATACGCGGGGTTCGCGTCGGCGGGACGGGCCTGGGGCCGTCCGCGAGACGCTTGCGGCCAGCGGTCTTCAACTGGATGTGGACCTTCTTGACGATGGCGATCATGCGGCTGCCTCCTCCGACTGGCCCTGCGAAAGGGCCTTGATCCCGGACGGGTGGAACGCGACCGAGACCGTGCTCTCGGCCGCGTCGTACTCCACGCGGTCAATCAGCAGCGCCAGGAGCTTGGCCTGTTCCTTGGGGCTAAGCGTTTGCCAGACGTTGTCGAAGTCCGCGAATGCGGCCTTCAAGTCGTTCTCGCCGATGCGCTCGCTTTCTGCGCCGGCGATCTTCTCCCGCAACTGCGCGGCCTGGTGTTCGGCCCGGGCAACTTTGTCATGTAGGTCCGCTATCTGAGCCGTCCCGGCGCTGGTGGCCGGAACCTTGACGGCCAGGCGGCGAATCTCCCGGTGGTGGCGGCCAAGTTCGTGTTCCAGGTCGGACTGTTCGGCACGCAGCGCCGCCAACTCGCCCTCCACCTGCGCGTGCGCCTGGCGCAGCACCTCGTCCAGGACTTCCGCGTCCTGGCCGATGCAGCGCACCTGGTCCACGACGACCCGCTCGATTTCCGCCGCGGGCAGCGACTTGGCGGGGCAAGTCTTCCAGCCGCCCTTGATGGCGTGCGTGCAGGTGTAGTATCGGTAGCGCTTGTTCCGCTTGGCCACGAACGTGTGGACCATCGCCGTCCCGCAGGCCTTGCAGAACAGCAGGCCCCGCAGCAGCGCGCCGTGCTTGTTGCGGGCCTGGATGCCGCCCGTGCGGCCGTTGTGCTGGAGCAGCGCCTGGACCTTCTGGAACACATCCGGCGCGATGATGGCCTCGTGTTCGCCGTCGTAGACATCCTTCTTGTGGACGATCTTGCCGGCGTAGACCGGATTGACCAACAGGCAGTACACGTTGGTCTTGTTGAAGGGCAGCCCGCCCATGACCTTGCCGCCCTTGGACGTCCACCGCTTGTTGTGCCAGCCGCGGTCGGCGAGTTCCTGGACCACCGGCAGGAGCGAGCCGAGTTTCAGGTACAGCGCGAATATCTCGCGGACCCGGGCGGCCTCACCGGCATTGACCACCAGCTTCGGGCTGTTGCCGGAGCGGTCCACGTCGTATCCCAGGACCGGCACGCCGCCGCTCCACTTGCCCTTCTTGGCCGTGGCGGCCTTCTTGTCCCGGATACGCTCGCCAATAATCTCCCGCTCGAACTGGGCGAACGACAGCAGGATATTCAGCGTCAACCGCCCCATGCTGCTGGTGGTATTGAAGTGCTGAGTCACCGAGACGAACGAGACGTGGTGCTTGTCGAACGCCTCCATGATCCGCGCGAAGTCCATCAGCGAGCGGCTCAGCCGGTCCACCTTGTAGACTACCACGCAGTCGATCTTCCCGGCCGCGATGTCGACCAGGAGGTGCGCCAGGGCCGGGCGGTCCATGTTTCCGCCGGTGTACCCGCCGTCGTCATAGCGGTCGGGAAGCGCCGTCCAGCCTTCGCCCTTCTGGCTGGCGATGTACGCCTCGGCGCTCTCGCGCTGGGCGTCCAGCGAGTTGAACTCCTGCGCCAGGCCCTCTTCGCTGCTCTTGCGGGTGTAGATGGCGCAGCGGATGGTCTTGGCCGGCACCTTCTTCGTGGCGGCATTGGCGATCATTGTTCACCTCCCAGTCCGAAGAACCGAAAGCCGTTGACGTGGCTGCCGCTTATCGCCTTGGCGACGGCCGAAAGCGTGCGGTATAGCCGGCCCTCGTATTCAAGCCCCTTTGGCTGGACGATGACCTCGAGCGTCCGCCCCTTGTATCGCTTCACCAGCGCCGTCCCGATGGCCGGCAGCCGCGGGTCCTGCTGCACGGCGACGGGAAGGCGCTGGATGGGCGGCAGGTCGTCGCCGGCCGGGGGCGAGCCCTTGGGCGCCATCAGCCGCACATCGGCGATGTCGGCCAGTTCTACCGCCCGCCGCCGGGCCCGCTGCGACAGGTCGCCCTCGGCCAGCACCTGAAGCCGCCAGGCGATTTTCCGCGTCAGGTACGCCCTGTTCCCGGTGCGGATCGGCTCGTCGCACAACTCGACGCACCGCTGGGCCAGCTCGCCCGTGGTCATCCGCTCCAGCCGCGCCAGTTCCTCTTTGATGTTCATGCTCCGTGGCCTTTCTCTGGGTCTCTCGGGCCATAACCGCCCGAACCAGTGGGCACACTGAGCCTCGTATCCAGGCCGGGGCCAAGGGGATTCCTGGATGAATCACAAGATTCTGTGGCAGCTTGGGTTGCGGTCCTACGCGCCATACGGCGATAACGCAGGACGCCAGTGGCCAAGATGGCGGCAACCTCCTGCCGCCGCCGGGCGGGCGGGATTTCACGAGCAGCGTTGTCTTCGTGCATCGGCATCGTCTCCAGCGCACGCCAAAAGGGCGTGTGTTGGGTTATGTATGCCGAGTGAGCACGAACTGTCCGCAAACAAGATGTTCGAACTGAGTTCGGGAGTTCAGCGAGGGTCGAAGAGATGCAGCTCGATTCTTTGCGCCGTCGCCAAGAATGGCCCCCCGTCAGAATCCCTACGCCAAATCCTTACGCCAACCTCTTGACAGGCCGGGTGTCTAGAGTCTATGTATTGGCGCAATCCTTGCTTTCGGATACTATTATTAATTATTAGGCGATGCACCGCCTGGTCAGGCGGGCGGCGTGAAGGAGATGATCATGGCCTGCGACGATTCTCGGCATTTCTTCAACGTTCCGACGGACATGCAGTTGACGCTGACGATTCCTCCTGTGCGTGGGGCGTTCGTGGCCGGAGAGCTGCAGAACTTGAGCAACGGAAGCAGGAGGTTCTTCGTCTTGCCAAGCAAGACCGTTGAGGAACTCCAGCTCGTGCAAGCGGGCCGTTCCGCACAAGAGGTGCTTGCGTCGTCTCCTGATGCTGAAGTGAGTATAACTTCTGCAAGCCGACTCGGCATAATCGAACGGTCTTCGACTCCGTGCGATGCAAGCCGTATTCGCGTCGTGGTTGATGACAGCGCCTGCGCGAAGACGCCGCTGAGAAAGAGGAATTCCTGTCCGACGTTCGGCCTCCGCACCGTTTGGTGCGGAAGCGGCGACTGTGACCGCGACTTGATCGGCGTGGAGTCTGGGTTAGGGGTCTTTCCTGATGCTGCCTTCCCTGAATGCGCTGCCGGTCGATGAGACGACCTATCCATCGTTCGGCGACCGAATCCGCCTGTATCAGACACCTCTTGGTGGCTACGTCGTCCTATCGTCCGGTTCGAGCCACGACGAGTTGCTTTTTCCAGTGTCGGTGCCGCAATTTGCCTTTCTGAGGAAGATTGACGGACTGACCAGCCTGCGGGGGCTGCTCCAGGACTCCAACGCTCCGTCAGGGCTGGCGCTCGTTGTAAGCCTGGCTAACCTGAATGGAATTATCCTCAGCGATACCCCGCAGAGCCGGGTGCCACCGTTAGCTGGTTCGGGGGAATGCTTCGTCCCTTTCCACATTATCCTTGAGCTTACGAACGGCTGCAATCTGGCGTGTAAGCACTGCTATGTCAGCGCATCGGCCGGCAGATCCCTTGAGATCCCGTCGCCGCTGGCCCTGAGGATTTTGCAGGAGTCATCCAACTTGGGTGTTGATTCCATCCAGCTTTCCGGAGGCGAACCCCTCCTTCATCCGGAGTTCGAGACGATCCTCGCTGACGCTTACCGCCGGTTCCGGCGCGTGAGCGTCAGTACCAACGGGACTCTTTTATCGCCGGAGCTTGTCAAGAGACTCTCCTACACAAGCGACAAGATCACCGTCCAGGTCAGCATCGACTCAGCCTACGAACACCAACACGATCAGATCCGCAAGCGGCGGGGGGCGTTTCGGGCGTCGATAGCGGCGCTGGGGGCTCTAGCTGCGCACGGTTTCGACACTCGCGTGTGCATCTCCGTCTTCCCGGACACCACCCGGCAGTTGCAGGAGCTTGTCGCCTTGCTGGGCCGCCTGGGGGTCCGGCGGATTTCGTACGTGCCCGTTATGCCCTGGGGCAGGGGCCGCCATGTGGCCTGGCCCAAGGAGTCTCCAGACGCAATCCACCGTTGTCTTGTTGATGAATGCCGCCTTCAACGGGAGCACGGCTCGATCATCGACCTTGTGACCCTGAACGATCTGCGGTCCCTGAGACCGAACTGCGGGGCCGGCACGAGGTTGGCGGCCATCGATGCCAAAGGGGACGTTCTGCTTTGTCCAACAATGCGGATCGTGCTCGGCTCTCTTCAACGGGAGTCGCTAGCCGCAGTCCTGGCCTCCGCTGTCGTGCGTCGTCTTGCCACCTTGGAGGCTCCAGGCGACTCCAACTGCTCGGGCTGCCCGTCCCTGCTGTACTGTATGCCCTGCATCTCTCGCGGACTGACCAAGGCCGCCTCCGCCAAGGACCGATGCGCGTGGTCCATAAGCCACCAGGAAGAACTCGCTGCGATCACGACACGGAGCCCGGTATTATGCCCGCAAGCCACAAACTAGAGCTCTGGCTTAGCCCTCTCGCCGTGGAAGAGACGGGCGACGCCGATTGGTGGCGCAATTGCCAGTTATCCCTTGCCGCGACAGCAACACTGCTGAACCATCTGGCACGGAACACCGGAATTGCCGTCAGAGCCCCGTCCGACCGAAATCTACAGGTTGCCCGCACTACAGGGATCCCCGAACACCCCGACAAACCCAAGGCGGACCTTCGCGTAAGCAGCGTCAACCTGCCGAAAGACCACAACAAGAAGAACGTCTTCACCTTGTATGTCGTGCCGCGCCGTGGCCGACGAGAGGAACCTGACTGGAACGAATTCGGAGGATGGGCAGCTAATTGTCGTAGCGGCTTCCTTAGCGTCGATCTGTGGAAGCATTTCTCACCTCCTCTACTGGAAACGTATATCGCCTTCTTCACCATTCGAACCGCCTTGCGTCGTCTTTACCAGTTGCTTACGAAGCAGGGGAAACCTTACGTCCTCTGTGACAAGGCGCCGTGCTTGTTTTATGGGAAGAAGGAGCGCCGTATCGTCGCAATCTCGGATTCGATCTACTCGGGCGGGGTTCTCTGCACCCACTGCGCAGCCAAACTGTCCAGTGCGTGTTTTGCGCCGATGCGGGATCTGCAGCAGCATCTTAAGGAGTGGCTGGAACAGGAAAACGCATCGGTGGGCACGCAAGGGCTCCTTCACTGCTACGGGGCTGAACTGCGAGACGAGGTGGCTCGGGCCATCCAACTCGCTTTCTTTAAGCGCGGGACCTTCGAGTTTGAAGTTGTGACATCAGCCAATCGCTTCTATTGCCACGTGCCGACGAACCTGTCTTCCCATGTCATAGAACCAGATGAAATGGTCATATATAATCAGGACAGTCTATTATACTCTCACGTCCTGATCAGCAAGAATCCCCATTATCTGAGCACATCTCGTATCGCGAGGTTCGGCGAGAAGTTTGGTGGCGCACAGAAATTCTTGCTTTATCCTAAACGTGGCGAGAATCAACCTAACAGCATTCGTGCGCGCCTGAAGACACTGCAGGCGAAGAACCCGACTGTTACCTTCGTCGCTCTGCAAGACCCGATGGATCGCAACACACTAGAGCCCCTCTTGCGGTCCCTCCCGGAGAGTTCTCGTTCGCGGGCTGTAAGCATTGAGGTGCCGGAACACGGTACGCCTAGCCCTGCCGCCAGCAGTTTCTGGACAGCTAAGACGTCTTTGCCGAACCCTATCTGGGATCGCGGGTATGCTATGCCTGTCGGTCTCCTTCACAAACTTCGTCTTGTCTCCAGCCTGAAGGTGACAAGTCACCTCGATGAATTCCTTCGAGTTCTGGACGGGGACAAGCGGGCTCCGCTGGACGATCTCATCGTACAAACATCGTCGAGCATTTTTAACCACGAATACGGCTTTAACGCGCAGAAACCCGTGGACCTCAGTCGTCATCTCGACCAACTGATGCGCGCCGCTCATCCATACCGGGATCATTTCTCTCACCAATTTCAGGTCTTTCTCCTGGGTTGTGTCCTTCTGGATCGCCTTCGACCGGTGTTGGAAAGTGTGGGCTGGGACATGGGGAAGCTTGAGATGCGGTGGATAGCTGCTTCCTTGCTCCATGACATGGGTTATGGCCTGGAACATGCCGACAAGATCCTCGAGGCACTGGTAGGACCCGGGAAGACTGATCTCTTGACGCAACGCCTTAGGGGGATCAAACGGATCATAAACGGCTTCTGCGTCCGGTCAGTCTCAGAGAGTGTTCTCATGAGTGCCGGTGGGCCATCGAAGCTAGGCGAAGATGAGGCTCGGAGGCTTGTTAAGAAGCTCTCAAGACCTTTGCAGAAAGGCTATCATGGCTACGGGAGCATCTATAAGCTCATCGAGTTCTTCTGCTATGGATCCGGCCACAGTATCAAAGATTCTGCCACTATAGGCAAACTTGAAAAGAAATATGGCATCGAGTCCATATGCCGGGCTATCTTCTTCCATCACGCCTATGCTGACCTAAGAGGGTGGCGGATTCTGCTAGAGAAGGAGCCGCTGATGTTCCTATTGGCTCTATGTGACGCCATTCAGGAAACAGGGCGGCCTGGTTCATCAACGGAGGCATGGCGGAAGTATGTTCTGCCCGAAGAGCCTTACCTGAACATTCGGTACACAAGGGAGAACTCGGTTGAAATCGACATGCAGTACACAATGAAGTCCGATCGGCTCTTTGAACCAGAAACTGAGGATGTTTTTGTCACGCGGTTGAAGGCCAAGACGAATGAGCTCAATGCCGTCACGGCACGCTTGTGCTCGCGGAAGGTCGATTTCCATCTCTCCTTGACAGGCATTCGCCCCGGGGGTGATTCGGACAAGGAAGACTTTGCGATTGAGAGGATACCATGAATCCGGCAATACGTGAGGATTTGACGTACGAGCGCACGCGGTCGGGCTTTGTGCGAGGGTTCTCTTTTTGGGATGTTTTCACGTTCGTGGTGGCGACGCCCGCGGCGTCCGGAATCGTTTACTATTCCGTGGCCAGCAAGGCGACGTTTCCCGGGGCCAGCTTCCCGCTGGCCTTCGTCTTCGGGATCGTGCTATTCCTGCCGGTCGCGATGCTCCTGGGCGCGACATCCTCAGCGGTCCCGCGTTCCGGCGGCATCTACGTCCTCATCAGCCGCCTGCTGAGCCCGGCACTGGGGCAGGTGGCCGCCTGGCTTCTCTTTGTCGCCTACGGGCTGTGCATCGGGATGTTCGGCTATATCGTCGTTGGCATCCTGGGCGGCATCGTCGGGATGAGTGGCAAAGGAAGCCTGGATAGTCTGGCCGCATTCCTGATGTCGGGAACGGGGAAGGTATTGGGGGCATGCATCTGGGTCGGCCTGCTGTGGCTCATCTTCCGGATGGGAGGAGCCTGGATTCGGAACCTCCTCCGAGTTACGGTCTTTGTGCCGCTGGTGGCCATCCTGGTGGCCATCGTCGCATTCCTTGCCGTCGGACCGGCAGGGGCCCAGAAGGCATTTGACGCCACTTGGGGCCAGGGGGCGTATGGCAAAGTGCTTACACTGGCCGCCCAGGAAGGCTGGTCGCGCGTGCCGTTCTCCCTGGCGGACACGTTCGCCGCTCTGCTGGTCGTAATCTGGGCCTATACCACGCTGGAGGCCGTAAACTATGCCGGCAGCGAGGTGCGAAATCCCAAGACCAATTTCCTGCGTGGCTTCGTCGCCGGGGTCTTGGCGGTCGGTCTCCTGTACGTTCTGGTGGCGGTCGGGGTGTATCATTGCTTCGGCGACTTCGTTTCCGCGTATGCCTATGTGGCGGCCAAGTCGGCGGGTTCGCTCAAGACCATCATGCCCGCCATTGACCCGAGCATACCTTTCTACGCCACTTCGGTTCTGCCAGCGATGCCTGCCCTCCTGGTCAGCGTTGCGCTTCTGCTATGGTTCTTCAATAGCATGCCCGGCGTCTTTCTAGCATCGTCTCGACTGGCCTACGCGCTGGCGGCGGACGGGGTGTTCCCCCGGCGCATGCAGGACGTGGACGGGAAACGCGGGGTTCCGATCTGGGCGACGAACGCAACCGCGGGCTTGGGCTTCCTGGGTATCCTGCTCATGTCATTGGACTTAACGCAGGTGCTCGGCGTGCTGAACTTTTGTTTTCTCTTCGTCTTCTGGCCCTACGGCCTGTCGGCGGCGATTCTCCCGTTCCGCGCGCCGGAGGTGTTTGCCGACTGCCCGTTCCGCAAGCGCATCTTTGGGCTCCCGATCCTGTCGATGCTCGGTGCCATTGTCTTCCTGGAGGGATGGTATTTCTTGTTCCTGGCAGTGGAAGGCTTTGGCAACTGGGGGGCACTCGTGACCCTGGTGATCCTGCTGCTGGGGCTGGCGGTGCAACTGCGATACCGCCGAAAGCACCAAGTTCTGGGCAGCGATGGTGAAGCCGTCTTCCGGCAGATTCCTCTCGACTAGACGCGAGGCACAACTGACGACGATGCGGTATCTGTATTCCACCGACTTGCACGGCTCAGATCGCACGTTTCGCAAGCTGCTCGCCCTGTTTGCGGAACAACGATGCGATGTCCTGATTATCGCCGGCGACGTTACCGGGAAAGATGTGTTTGCGATTGTCGAAGGCGGTCGCCACTTCCGTCTTGTTGCATGGGACGGCAGTGTCTTTGCCAACTGCCTGTCAGCGAACGAAGTTGACCGCGCCGTGCAGCTCATTGCGGACAAAGGGGGGTACGCAGTCCCCCTAGCCGGGAATGATGTGACCCGTTTCCATACGGATCAGGGTTTTCGGCGGGCAATCTTGGAACAGAAGGCGTTGGAGCGTCTTCGAGCCTGGCTGTCCGCTGGCACATCGATGTGTGCTGGCGGGTCCGCTCGCGTTCTGGTACTGCCCGGCAACGATGATCCGGAATGGGTTGATGACGCGATTGAATCGATCCAGGCGCCTGGGGTTGCCCTACTGACCGGCGAACCGTTGACCGTCGGGCGCATCGATTTTGTCTCCCTGGACCGAGTCAACCCAAGCGGCATCTGGCAGACCTGCCGCGAGAGTTCTGAGGACGACCTAGCGCGGCTAATCGAATCCAGGGTGCGCAGAGCGACAAGCCGGAACCTGGTGTTTGTTTTCCATGCCCCGCCGTATGGCACTAAACTTGATCTGGCTCCGCGCGTGAAGGACTCTCTGCTGTACGACGTCGACACGGTCGAAGGCCTGAAGATGGTGCATTGTGGAAGCGTGGCGGTTCGCGACGCGGTTGTCCGCTATCGCCCTAAACTGGGTCTGCACGGGCACATTCACGAGTCAGCTGGAGCCGAGATCCTTGGTGAAACACTGTGTGTCAATCCAGGTTCCGATTATTCGCACGGCATGCTAAGGGCATTTATGTTTGATGTGACCGACGCCCTCTACCCTTTCGGCCTATACGATGAAAACGCACCTGACCATTGGGCTTCCCTCCGATAGCCTGGCACCGGGACTTGAAGAACTGGCGAACGCCGTGGATAGCGCTCTCCGTTCAGAAGGGGTCCCCTTTCTGTTTATGGGCAGTCTGGGCAATGTGCTGTTATGTCCGGGTAATGAGGTGTTCCAGTGGATGCGAAAGCCGCTCGTAAAGGACATTGATGTTGTGGTGCGGCGTCACGATGTCGAACGCCTTTCCCAGGCCCTTAGGCAAGCCGGTTATCAAGAGGATGTCTCCGTACGGTTTCGCTTCGGAGCCACCCGGAGGATGTTCAAGGACCGAAGAACCGGAGTGTCTATAGATGTGTTCGTCGGATCAATTTCCATGAGCCATGCCCTTGTTCCGTTATGGCTGCGATGTGAAGATCACGTGCTAGTCCCGACAGACGCGGTGCTGGAGCGTCTACAGAACGTCTCCCTGAAGATGAAGGACGTGCTGCTGCTGGCTGCCCTCACGGTCCAATACGAAGTGGCCGATGACGATGTGCGTGGCGCGATTTCGTGCAAACGCATTAGCGAGGTCCTCGGCAGAGACTGGGGTTTCTGGACCACAGCGAAAGCGAATCTGGCCTTGTTAGCGGACCAAACGAGAGCTTACGGCGTCCCAACTGTTATTACTGAGCTCTGCGAGCAGCGATGGGCGCTGCTGCAGCGGCATCTTGATGTGTTTCGAAAGCCGCTTCTTTGGCGGGTTCGGTCATGGATCGGGGGCATCATAAGGCCCATTGTCGAGGTAGACCCCTGAGTGTACCGGGACATGTCGACCAGAAACTCCGTGGTGGAGCGGCGATGTGGTCCACAGGAGGCGGGCCACACACCCGCCCGGCGGTGGCCCAGAATGTCGTTCCGGGGCCAATTCCCGTCTTGACGCTACGCGGCTCGGCGCTCGTAGTGCTTGAGCAAGCCTCCAAGCCACCGGCGGCAGACAACAGCATGGGGCTTCAGCTCCTCGGAGTCAACAGACCGCTCTTCCTGAACGCGGAGCGGTCTGTTCCCCAGCCCCTGATGCGGCCGGAACTTGTTGTGATAGAGGACGTAGGTCTGGACGATGTGGTCCAGCTGCCCCAGGCTGAAGCAGAAGAACATGTTGAGGCACTCGCGTTTCAGGCTGCCGATCCACGATTCGGCGAAGCAATTGGCGACGGGCGCTCCGTAAGGCGTCAAAACCGGGCCGCCCCTGTCGCGCCGAAAGTGATCGTCGAACGCCGCCGTGAACTTGGTGTCGCGGTCGTGGATCAGGAACCGCACGTCGATGCCTTCTTCCTCGGCCCACATGCTCACGTTCTGCGCCTGTTGCCGCATCCACTCGTCCGTGGGGTTCAAGGTGCTCGGGGACGTGAAGACCTTCCGACTGCCGAGGTGGACGAACGTCAGCACGTAGGCGACGTGCTTGCCCAGCGGCGTCCAGACCGTCTTGCAGAAGAAGTCGCAGGCCACCATCACGTTCATGTGGACCGCGATGAACTTCCGCCAAGGCGTCATCACGCCCTTGGGGGCGTGGCGCTCCGGGTCCGGCAGTATCTTTTCGTCCACCAGGAGGCGGCGCACCGAGCTGCGGCTGGGCCGCAGCGCCAGCTTCTTCAGTTCGCCCACGATCCGGCGGACGCCCCAGCCGATGTTCTCCCGCGCCAGCCGCAGGATTAGGTCGCGCACCGATTTCGTCAGCCGCGGCCGGCCGACCCTCCCCGGTTCCCGGCCGCCACTTTCCTCGCGCCGCCACCGGCGGTATGTCTTGACGCTGACAATCTCCAGGGTATCCTCGACCTTATGCTGAAGCTCAGCCCCAATCTTCATCAGCCGCTGCCGCTCGACCGGGTCGAGGATGACCCGGTTGCCGGGCAGGCGCGACTGGAGCATCTCCACCTGGAGCTTGAGGAACCGGATGTGCGTGTCGCGCCTCGTCGACCACGCCTCCTGCAACAGCACCAACAACGCCATCAACCACTTGGGGAGCATCGATCAGCCCTCTTTCACGCCGGACGTAAGTGCAGTATTGGCAACGGCCCGACATTATGGACCACCGCCAGCGAAATACAAGCCCCTGCCCTCCCCGCTTCCCCCTCGCCATGTCGCGCCTTCATAACCCGGCCTGTCGTCCAGGACAATTCGCCGGTCGGGTTATGAGGTAGAGACATTCCGGCGATAGCCGCCGTGTCTATGTTCCATGTTGGGCTTCGGTTTGAAGGGTGTGTGGACCGCTCTGATGACCGCTTCACAACCGCCTCGGACTTCCAGGCCGTTTCCTTACGCTTTACGTCCCCGTTCGCGCTCCGGCGGGACTCGCAGAAGATCATCCCGGGAT
>Ga0315284_10002268_pt1 | contig 27621 bp, 19 predicted proteins | sample YL17G09_16_MG_FD_203696 | JGI IMG/M metagenome (GOLD analysis project Ga0315284, IMG submission 203696) | Sediment microbial communities from Yellowstone Lake, YNP, Wyoming, USA - YL17G09_16 | ecosystem: Environmental > Aquatic > Freshwater > Lake > Sediment | place: USA: Wyoming | collected...
GCTGCTTCTTTGAAACGGGCGGCCTTCTCAAGCAAATGGCGAGCACTACTGAGGTCAAGGGATATCAAGCGAGTAATTGTGCTCATGGTTTCTCCTTTCTGGAAATAAAAAAAGGCCAGCTCCCGCAATGGGAACTGGCCTTAGGTTGGTATGGTCATGCTGGTTGCTTTTCAGCTGCTATCGCATACAGCAGCATGGCAAACTCCTGACCATCGATCCAGCGAGTCTGCTTCCCGCTGCCCTGGCAGGCAAAGCATGGCCTGTGACGGATATACTTTGTCCCTGTGCAACTGGTCTCCTCGCCAACAGGGACGTATGCACGCCCGCTGCAAGCCTGGCAGATGGTGAGGATTTGGATCTTTTCCATAGGACCTCCTTAAACGAAAAAGCCCGCCTTTCGGCGGGTTGGATTGGGCTCCGTGCATTTACACTTCTACCCTTCTACGCTTGAGCGAGCAGACGGCACGGAGAAGAGTGCGCTTGTGGGTCTGGGTGATGCGAAGGGGGATACCCCCAACAGGTGGTCCCTACGAGCAGTGCCAGCAGGATTGCCACCTGCCCCTTCTCACATAGACATATCACTCACCTTCTTCCTTGCGGTTGGATTTAGCAGGGCTTTGGACCTGCTTAGCCGCATTCCAGCCTATGTCCCCTAAGGCTGCCTCCTGCGTGGAAGCACTGGAAGACAGAGAAGGGGATACCCCGCCCTGCCATTACTAGATAGAGAAATATTAAGATACCCGGCAGTTCATTTCTGATTTTTCACTATCTATATATTATGGCTCTGCACCCTTGCAGGGAAATTTGGACCTCCAAGTTGGAGACTAACAAAATTACGCTAATTACACTTACTCTTGCCATCACCCTCCCCGTTACGCTGCGCTCATTGACTCGCAGCCATTAAACCTTTTTCTATGATCTGCTCTTTCAAGCCTCGGCTGCCGTCACACAACTCCTGGCTCATGAGGTATGCTCGGGATCCTATACACCCTTCGACAGGCTCAGGACAGGCCTGGGCACGCAACCTATCCTATCACCCCCACATACACTATCTCATCCCGACCGGTGGGATGGCTATGGATAGTCAAGCCCTTCGACACAGACGCCGCTGCAGGTCATCCTCACTCAGCCCCTCCGGCGGCGGCCACTCCAGACCCGCCTGTGCTGCCCGTATCAGGTATTCCCCCACAGTGTTGTTGGAAACCTTGCAGACCCGGGCGATGGCCCGGTTGGATAAACCTGCTTCGTGATGTAATCGTAATACTTCGCGGATCTTGCGCATGGATAATCGCTCCTGGGACACTGTCTGCCTCCTCGTTGTGGGTTCGAGCAGACAGGATACCCCATCTGGTTTGATTTCCAGCGCTCTCCTCCCCCTATAAAAGTGTTCGACATGCCCCGTTTAAGGTGTGCGGCATGCTCCGTTTAATGTGTGCGACTTACTCCGTTTTCACTGTGCGGCTTGCTCCGTTTTATGCACAGAATTAGAGAGATAGCGCAACCGACCGTTGGGAAAGTATCTCTACGTCTTCATCGATGCCTTCTACGAACAAGTCCGGTAAGACGGACAGGTGCGCAATCTGGCCATTTTGACAGTTATGGGCGTCAATAGAGAGAGAAAACGCAAGATTCTGGGCATTTCAGCATCCCTGAGTAAACATGAAATACATTGGAGAGCCTTCCTGAAGAGTTTGATAGTTCGCGGCCTAGGCGAAGTGTAGCCCATTACCAGCGATGACAATGCTAGCTTACGAACTGCTCGTCTAGCTGTGTTCGGTAATGATATTCCTTGGTAGCGCTACCAATTCCACTTGCAGAATATCATCCAAATATCTTCGGGAAAGTTCCCAGGTATATTTACCACGCAAGGAGATTCAAACCGAGATCGCTGATGATATCTGCATCATCTTTATTGCCTCGGACCGCGCCACCGCAGAAACTTATTTAGCTAAGTCGGTCGAGATATTCTAGAAAAATGCTTCCTACCTAAGCCTCGTTTCTTCTGTTCTCAACAAGTTCAGTGATGAGTGATATACCAGCAGAACATATTTGTCTTTTCAAGGTCTAAATAGCTTCTTTTACTCAGAGGAAGCACTTGATCTCTAAATTTACAGAAATAACCTTACACCATCTTGAAGTCATGGTCTTTCAATTAGGTTCCCATCTATGTAATACCTATGATATTATTCAATTACCTATATCTAAATAAAAACAGGCATCTTCACACTAATTGTCATTACCAATTTCATTATACAAACCATTACGAGAAGTAATCATGAATCGAACTAATAATTTTTCAATTGCTAATATCTTAAGCTTCCTTATCATTCTCTTGCTTATTATTATGCTTCCTCCGCCTCTAGAAGCTTTAGCCCTTCCAATAAAAGTAAATTCTGAATTCCATGAGAAATTATCCCTATCAATTCCATCAAATCATTCATATTCGAGCATACCAATTGATCAAATCGCCCGAGGCATCACAACTAATACCCATGAATCAACATTATTATCAACTTCTCTAAATTGGACAATTAGTTTTGACTCACCTGCAAGTGTTGTAAGACCTTTGGCTGTTTATAATAATTATCTCTATGCAGGTACCGATGATGGTCAATATAATGGTCGCCTTTATCGTTATAATGGTGTTTCTTGGATCGACTTGGATTTTGCAGAGGCAATTGACGCATCTGTTGCTTTAGTCCAAGCTCTTCAAGTTCTCAACGGACAACTTTATATTGGCACTCGCATAGATTTTGGGAGCACCAAGTATGCTCGTATTTATCGTTATGACGGAATTAACTTTAATTTAGACTTCTCTGATTCAGGAGCTGGAGGTTATTCTGGAATTGAGGATTTTACTATTCATAATAATACTCTTTATGCATCCAATGGATCTCCTATAGGCGTCGTATATCAACGCAACAAAGATAATGATTGGATCACCCTTGGAAACACTATTGAATCAGGTAGTCCAGTACGTTCTTTGGCTTCATTCGACGGCAATTTGTATGCAGGAACTGGTGCTGGTGGTGACCAAGCAAAAATTTGGCGTTGGACTGGCCTGACATGGGTGCTTGAAAAAAACATTACTCAAGATTTTGGTGTCAATCAAGATGGAATATGCAGTTTGATCTCATCAAATGGAAAGCTCTATGCATCTACATGTGGCCCTGGCTATCCTGCTCCTGTCTATATTTACAATGGTTTTGAATGGAGCCTCAGTACAATCTTTGTTGATTGTGCTGGTTCGATGTTGGAAATGATAGGTAGTATGGTTTGGGCTAGCGCATGCAAAGGACATGTCTATGAATTTGATGGTTCGGCAACTTGGTCCGAAATGGGAATGGCTGGTACACAAGGGGTTATTGATCTCATTCAATTTGGTAATTATATCTATGCTTCCACTGCCGATAATGGTCGGGTTTATCGCGCTGAATTATTATCATACTCAATCTCCGGTAATATCAGGGATGAAATCGGTAATGCTATTCCAGGCGTTGCGATTAACCTCACCACTTCAACAGGTAATCCGATCAACAGCATTATGAATACTGCTGATGGTAATTACATATTTTCTAATATTCCGGCTGGTACATACTTTATCTATCCCAACAAAGCAGACTATGACTTTAATCCTTACCCTTTGACGATTGTTCTCAATTCAGATCGATCGGGCCAAGATTTTCTTGGAAATGCTTTATTATTAGCTAAATCTAAGGACAATATCAAATCAGCTACCACACTAGAAGAAAGCGCAGTCGAAACCAATATATGGAAGAATATTGGACCTGAAGGCGGTTTAATTACATCCATCGTAATCGATCCTAAGACACCAACTAATCTTTATGTTGGGACAAGAGGAGCTGGTGTGTTCATTAGCAATGATGGAGGTGAGAATTGGGAGGGAGCGAATACCAATCTAGGTTCAATTGGTTTTATGGGAATTGATCCATTGAATCCAACGATAATATATGCAGGAGCAGCATATAGTATATATAAGAGCATTGACAGTGGAAGAAACTGGATCGAAGTTAATGAAGGACTACCATCGAGCCAGTTTTATTCTCTGGCAATCGATCCTCAAAATCCCAATACATTGTATGTAGGGACAAGCCGTGATGGTATTTACAAGAGCACAGATGGGGGTGAGCATTGGTACGTGATCAATAATAATTTGCGATATTACCATCCCCTTGAGATTGATCCTAGTACACCAACCATCCTTTATACAGGTGGAAATGATACCGGAACAAACGCCGAAGTCATGTTCAGGAGTGTTGATGGAGGTAAGAACTGGGAAAACGCTAATTCAGGAATGAAGACTTCGACAGTTATGGATCTGGTGATAGACCCAAACACTTCTACACTACTGTATGCAGGAACCTGGGATGCTGGAGTATTCAAGAGCAAAGATAGAGGGAATAAGTGGGAACCGATCAATGAAGGGTTGAATGCTTCAACAATTGGCACTCTTGTCATTGACCCGATAACTCCAACCACTATTTATGCGGGGACATGGAGAGAAGGTATATTCAAAAGTATTGACAGCGGAAATAGCTGGAAGGCAATCAATACTGGACTAACTACCAACTTCATTTATCCACTTGCCATTGATCCTATAACACCAACAACGCTCTATGCGGGGACATGGGATAGTGGAGTATTCAAAAGCACTGATGGAGGGATGAATTGGAAAGCCATAAACAAAGGATTGACTGGTAATAATATATCGTCGCTGGTGATAAATCCATCGATGCCTACTATCGTATATGCGGGATCATTTGATTGCGGTGTATTCAAAAGCATGGATGGAGGCGTGGATTGGAAGGCAATCAACAATGGTATTTCTAGAAACGAAATATGGGATCTGGTAATCGATCCGAAAAACCATGAAATTTTATATGGTGGAATTTGGGGAGGTGGAGTAATAAAAAGTATCGATGGGGGCGTGAACTGGAAAGAAGCCAATGCCGGATTACCCAATTTAGTTTTATCTCTAGCAGTCGACCCGATAACACCGAACATTTTGTATGCAGGCACATTAAATGATGGCGTGTTTAGAAGTACAGATGGCAGTGAAACCTGGACCGGTGTAAATAATGGACTTTCCCCATATTACATAAATACTTTAGCAATCGACCCAATTACTCCGGCTACACTATATGCAATATCTCTATCCAATGGCGTATATAAGAGCGACGACAATGGAGAGAGTTGGGCAGCGATTAATAGTGGATTATCTAGTGCGAATACAATGACTCTAGCTATCGACCCAGTGGAACCGGACATGATCTATATAGGGACAGGAAATGGCGTATATAAAAGTACGGATAGTGGTTTGAATTGGAATGCTATCAATAATGGCTTGGAAAATTATAGTATTCGTTCCTTTGCAATCGATCCAACAACACCCACCATACTTTATGCTGGAACAGATGAAGGCGTTTATATGAGCACGAACAGCGGCGAGAGCTGGAAGCCTTTAAACAATGGATTGCCATCTTCCTTTGTCACCGACCTTATATTTGACCCATCGAACTCATCTACTCTATATGCTGCAACAAATCGCGGAATCTTTGTTCTTCAACAAACAAATGAGATGAATCAGGTAACTTCATCTCTCCCCTCTTCAAGGACAACCGAGAGTAACCCGACTTTATCGTCGAATAATTTATTATTATTAGGTCTGGGTGTCGTGGTTATTGTCGGCATTATTCTTGTTATCCTGATTTTAGTAAAAAGATCGAAGCACATGAAAAAAACTTCTGTTTTATCAGTGCAAGAAACAACTAAATTCTGTATACATTGTGGAAACCGGCTTCCACCTCGGGCTGAGTTTTGTCCGAATTGCGGCCAAAAGAGAGATTGATCAGTGGGCCACATAAAATTATGATCAGTTTCAAATTAACGGATTATTGATGACATTCCCGGAGAAAGATGAGAACATGAATTGTTGGTGGATGAGTAAATCGAACTATATCTTCAGGGCTCATCAATGGTGCAACGAAAACCAACGCTGTTGTTCGTTTCCTGAGGTTTCAGGCTAGCACGCGCAACTGTGCGTAGCCCAGTGATATCCGGTTGATTCCAAGCACCACCACGAATTACTTTCCGGCTTCCACTTGCGGGCCCTAGCGGGTTGTCCAAGGGGGAATACGAATAATATTCTGGAGCAAAAAAATCATTTACCCATTCAAGCACATTGCCTGCCATGTCAAGCACGCCATACGGACTAGCTCCTTCCGGAAACGAGCCTACCTTTACAGGTGATGAGGTTGTAACATTGGCGCGATTAGTGGCATCAGCATCATTTCCCCATGGGAATAGGCGACCATCCATGCCACGCGCTGCTTTTTCCCATTCAGCCTCCGTCGGGAGGCGACCGCCTGCCCACTGACAGTATGAAAGGGCTCCCGTCCAGGAGACCATAACCACAGGATAATCGTAAAAGCGGGGATCACCATATTGCTGGGCGATTGGATTATTGATCTTCTCAGGAACTGGACAGGCATGAAAGTCAGCACAAATATTATACATAGCCTGTGTCACTTCTGTACGATAGATCCAAAATGCATTAAGAATTACCATGTGCTCAGGTTGTTCTGCTCCCCAGAACCAGGGATCGTGAGCAGGATCGCTGCCCATTAAGAATTCACCCTCAGGAACAAGGATAATCTCAGCTTCATCTTTTTGATTAATATGAATTGTATTCGGTATTACAAGTGGGATGGATGTCTGAGTCGGAGTTGATGTTGAGGAAGCGGTCGCTGTTGGAGAGTCCTGTAGAATAACCTGAGTGTATATCGATGTAAGGCTCGCCTGACGAATAGGCGTCTTTGTATTAGTAGAAGTAGGCTGCTCAAGTATGGCTTTCAAGCTATATTGATTTACCAAAAGAGAAATTACTATTATGGCACTGAAAAAGACCAAGCTAAGAATAATCCACATGGAGAATTTTGCTTTTTTTTGTGGAATCTGATCTGGATGGCCAACAGGAATGATGGAGGCACCACAATCCGGACAGAACTGCGCTTCCGGCATGAGACTCGCACCACAGTTTATGCAATTCCTTTGTGGTAAGGCTTGTATCGAGATTGTAGCCGAGGTTAAAGCGCGACCGGTGACTGGACAGAAGCGCGCCCGATCGGGATGTTCATAATTACAATATGGACACTGCATATATATTTCCTTTATCTTAATTAATGGTTAAAATCCTGCGCACACCGGAATCCTAGATTCTCAACGCGCGTGGTTGCCTCCAGCTTCGATCGGGAAGTGACGCGGGTCCAATCTAATCCATAATTCCACGCTCCACCCCGGATGACCCGGGTTCCACCTGAAGTTGACCCCGGTGGGTTGGAAGCGGGAGATCGATTGTAGTATCCCGAATCATACCAATCTGACACCCACTCATAGGCATTTCCAAGCATATCTAGTGCCCCATAGGGGCTTGCGCCAGCCAGATAAGAGCCAACATCTGTCAGGTGACCGACTAGCCGGTTAAAATTAAGCAGACCGGGACCTGGTTCCGTATCACCCCACGGATAGGGACGATTCTGCGTACCTCGCGCGGCTTTTTCCCATTCGGCTTCAGTGGGTAATCGGCGGCCAGCCCAGGAGCAATAGGCGACCGCGTCATTCTGGCTTACCTGGACAACCGGTCTCAAATCCAGATCTGAAATATCATCAGAGGGGCTGTGTGGGTAACGCCAATTGACACCAGACTCCTCTGCAACCCAGGGATTGCCTCCTTGTAAAAAGTCAAGAATAGTGCCTGTTCCCAATCGTTCTGCATCCGTCTGATATCCAGTCTCCTGCACAAAACGGGAGAACATCGCATTGGTGACCTCAGTCTGGTCGATCCAAAAGGCATCGATATAAACAATGTGTTGTGGTGCCTCATTGGGATAACCGGAAATATTCGAACCCATTATAAATTCGCCGGCAGGGACATAAAGTCGAATCATCCCATCCCTGGGAGAGGTGATGGCCACACCCAAGCCAGGGGTCGATGTGATTTTGGGAAATGATGTAAACGTTAAAGTTGGAATGGATGTTGAAGTGATTGTCAAGTTTGGAATAGGGATAGAAACTGAGGTTTGGTCGGATAACTTGGTATCGAGAGGGATGGTTGGTGTTTGAGAGGATAATGAGGAATCTGGATTACCCCCCGTAGAAATGAAATTGGAAATAGAAGCGGGTGGGTTACGGTAGAAATGGAAGAACAAGAAACTTAACACTCCAATAAATATAATACCAAGTACTGTACTTGTTGGTTGCACTATCCCGGTCACCCGCGGTTTTCGGTTATTATCTGCTAGTCCTATAATAGATTCTGGAATTACATTGAATATATCCTTACCACAAGACGGGCAATATTGGCATCCTTCCGGCAAAACAGCAGAGCAATGAGGGCATGCTTTTGTTGATTTTTCTACGGAGACGATCAGCTTCCTGCCAGTTACCGGGCAAAACTTGGCAGAATCAAGATGTTCCCTTTGGCAGTATGGGCACTGCATGGAAAATGTCCTTTTCCTATTTTACTCGATCCGTTCTCCGCACTGGGGGCAGAAGTCTGCGGCTTCGGAAAGTTTGAAGCCGCACATCATGCAATAGAGATTCAGCGCAGCCTTGGCTTTGATCTCATCGGGTTGGATGGCTCCCGGGTGGAGGCTTAATTCTTCCGAATGTTCTTCTTCAGGAAGAGGAGGTGGTTTGCTCTGGATATTGATGGAGGGTTCCAATTTTCCTGGTTCTGAATCAGATCCTTCAATTTCGTGTTCTCCCAAGTCTTCGTCAGATACATTCTCATCTGTCCCAGATAACATCTGTGCATGGGGGAGATCCTGCCAGAAATCAGCAATACAATCCCGGATTCCACTATCCTTATCATTCTTCATCATCGACTCAAGGATGGAAATTGCCTGGGAATCCTTTTTGATGGCGAGCCACATAAGTGGCGGCACTAACGTCCAGCGAACATCTACAGATGGTGATTTTAGAAATTCAAAAGTCTGTGGGTACAATGCCTCAGCCCGATTGAGCAGGATGGAGGATGCAATCGCTCCACGCACGGTTTGATCTCGATCATTCAAACCAGCTTTTCCCCAGGGAATGATGGCTGGGTCGTAACCTCGGACATATTGTCTCATAAAACCATCATAAGCCAATATTCGCTCTTCTCTATTATTGGATCGGGCACCTTCGGCGAAGATGTTTGCCCAGCGAACAAACTCTTGATCAAACTCAAGCATCGTAAGGGCGACCATCAGCCGTTGGATGACCTGCCTGGCCTGAGGCAGACTATTCAGGATGGGTTGGATGCCTCCAATAAGAGTCAGCAATTTTAATATAGTCACTCGCTGTTGGAACATCCACATCCGTCGCGTCTCCCCGGGAAAATCAAGGACTGCCGAAAGAGGGGTATTCGGATCGACCATAATTGAGATTGATCGTGCGAGCAGTCTCTTATTCTTCCATGCATCATACATTGTTCCAATCAGCGAGAGGCCAAAGCTGCTGCTCCTGGCTAGAAGATTATCACTGCCTGCATCCGAGTATTTCCTGCTCAAAAACTCTTTATTTACATCCACAACCAGATATGGAATTGCAGACGGATCTCCAATCAGCCCGATTGCATGCAAGGCATATGCATGCGCTTTTACACCCAGATAGGCTTCATCATGGGGAGATAAATTCAAATTAAAGCTAATGGGGTATCCATCCCGTACCAATCCGATAAGATAGGGCAGCGCAGAACGATCCCGGATCTGACCTAGGGCATAACAAATGGGTGGACGATATTCAGGGGTCTTTTTGATCGCCATTAATCCCTGTGCAGCTTGGGGGCCTCCAATCTTTCCTAAAGCGAGAATGGCTGCTTCGCGTCGAGGATAGTCTTTCGTTCTCGAACCATTAGCAATTTGTATCAAAGGCATGATGGCTGCCTGGGATCGTGACTGGATCAAGCGGTTCGCCACAGCCATGACATTCTCTTGAGGCCCCTTTGCGAGCTGGTTGATGAAATTATCTACATCTGATGCAGATAAAACCTTTCGCGTTAGGGCCTCCGGTTCAGCATGGGCTGATTTTTTCCCGGAGTAGGACCAATGCAGGTCGGGCATTGATGCTTCAGAAATAAGCTCCTCTGCCTGCCATGTTCTGGGATTAATATTATGGTTCATGATCCTCTCCTGAGACTATTCCAGTCAGCGATTATGATCATTTATTCATCTCTCGAGTCTTTTTCATACTGGCTTTAGCAGCTCTAACCACATCATCTGGTTCTCCTCCGGGAACAAAAACCGTTCCAACTCCGTATTCTCCGACAGCCTTTACATATGCCTGGGCAACATCATCCGAAGACGAAGATTTTCCAACGGCAAATATCTCGCCTCGCGATGATCTTGGTACTTCTGGACTGTGCATATAACCGTTGACTTGAGAACCATGTTCATACCCATAACGGATCGCATCTGAAATCGTCCACGTACTCATATCATGTGTTTTGTAATCGATTATTGTGTTATTCCCATTATCTTCGATTAGTGTATCAACGATCCCATATTGATCATCCCCATTTTCATCTTTTACTTTGACCGGTAAATTATTAGTGACCTCAATGCCGTTGTCTATGTCGTCGATTGAATCCTCAACTGATTGTTGACTGATAGAGTGATAATTTGTTCCATCTTTAGCACTCCATGGCTGAGAAATTGCATTGCTCACAAATACTGATCCCTGCAAAGATTTTCTGCCGTTCTCGGATAGGATTTTATCTTTAGAACTCTCAGGTCGCTCCTCTTCGGGAATATCGCGGGGTTCTTTACCTTCCTTCATGGTCTATTGAAACCTCCTTATTATTTATTATTGATCATCTTTTCATACCGAATCTTAAGAATTATGGTAATTTCCGGGACTAGGCTTTCCCAGAAATCAGGGTGAGATCATTTCGCTCACACTCGCCGGGATGGTTTCAAGTCCTGCGTCTTTGGCTGCAAAAATTCGGTGCCGTCCAGAAACAATCGTATATTGATCTCCAACCTTATCAAGTTTGACAGCATCTGTCCCATAAAATAGATCATAAGTTCGTTGTTTACCGTGGACATAATCCAGGTTAGCAGCCTGGTCTTCCCGATAGAAGTCATCACCGGTTTTTCCATCTCTTACTACCTTCTGGATCTCAGGGAGTTGCTGAGTGGCTGTTTGGGCATCCTGCCAGGCTATATGGTGATCAAAATCCGCCGGGCTGGATACCCCCTCCGGAGCCGGCAAGTCCGCCACGGGAACATCCATGATTCCGCGGTCAACCCAGTCTCTCCCCTCTTTTGTATCTCCCTGCATAGCAGCCACCCCCCTGGGGGTAAGACTTGCCTCATTACCCTTTGGAGTCTGAATTTCAGACGGTACATCCTTGATTTCTTTTTCTTCTGCCATCTTTCTTTCTATTTTTATAATGGTTTCCCTTGAATGGCATTGATCGCTTTCGGTCTGAGCATCTCGCTGGGAGCCTTCATCTCACCAGCCACGTCCAGTATGGACAATTTTTTTAAATCCCGTCTCGGCAACCTTGGCCGTGGTCTTGATTGCATAAGTAGCTGTTGTCTCGATCAAAATATCCTCTCCAAAAACAAACATGATGTCAATCGATTTTCTCAAATCCCTTGCGGTACACCCATCAGAGGTGTTCCACACATGGGGCAGATCCACAACGCGAATCGGGGTAAAGATTTACCGCATTCGGGACAGGTCTCGGTAGGGGCAGTGAGTCGCTCTACCCCTGCTACAATTGGCTCGCCTGTCACCGAGTAGAACTATACCGAATCAGGATGTTCATGGTTGTATTATGGACACTGGAGCTTTCAATCCTCCGGAATTCTGGCTTTATCCGACCAGCTTTGACGCCAGCAAGTGATTATTAGCAATCCAATCGTAAACAGGATTAGCACAAGCCAGAATCCGAGTAGACCCAGACCCTCGCCGGAAAAATTAAGCTTATCCAGCACAGGGTCGGTGGCTTTGCCAGAAGCTGCAAATAGCTCAGGCAGGTTTAAACTTGTGCCTAAGGCTCGCAATCCCCAGTAGGTAAAAGCAAGCCAGGCAATTGGACCTACATCAAAAAGCAGCCCGGAAAGTAGTACTTGAATCAGCATGGCTGGGAACATTAACAGAGTAGCCTGATCCAGCGAGTGGGCAAAGGCCGAAATTAAGAAACCCAAAGCCAGGCCGGCCATCAGTAACAATTCGAGAGTGATGAACCACTCTAGTTCAACAGGAAAGATTGTCGCAATTGCTTCAGGGAGACCGCGCCCGAAGGCTCCAGTTACAGTCTCTGGATTAAAACGAAGCACTGTAATCAATAGGAGCGACACCATTTGCCAAACTCCCATTCCACTGAGTACGGCGAATTTTGAGATCACGTATGGTACAGCCTGCAAACCGTAGCGCCGCTCGCGCCCGAAGACACGCCTTTCTTTGACGATCTCTTTACTGGCATTAAGAATGCCCAGCCAGACTGCTGCAATGCTTAGTATGAAGAGGGTAGTTGGCGCGGCACGAATCCCTACTGCCGTGAATGCATCTGCATCTGAGACACCCCAGAGTAACAAAGCAACCAAAATGCCCTGGAATAATTGAAATAGAAATGCACCTCTGTCACGGCGCAAAAGTGTGAAGTAACGACTGCAGAGTATGCCAAACTGCATGCGCCATTTTTGTAGGTCGATTTTGCGATGCTTGCTTTTCTCTGCAGGCTGTTTTGCCTGGAGCGTCTGGCATTCTCGGATATCCTCGGGTGTGCGCGCCCGCTGCCAGAGGAGTCCATTCCATTGAGGGTTGGTTACTAATTGCTGATGATAGCGCGCTGCTGCTTGTGGGTCATCAACTGTGCGATAAATTTGCGAAAAAGACTCCCGCTCGAAGAAACGGTAAGCAGGTTCACCTGGTGGACCAAAGTACAACACTTTACCACCGCGCTCGCCTTGTTCGTCTTTTACACGCCCCATGAAAACGATATAGTCACATAAACGGACGTTTTCCGTAGCGTGAGTGATCAGCACGATTGTCTTGGAATCCTGCTGCTCATTAGCGGTATCACCACCAGGCTCGTTATAGGATTCATCAAACGGTTTGCCGTGTGTCCAATCCCGTAATAGCACCATCATTTCTAAATCTAAGCCTGGATCCAGGCCGGAGGTTGGTTCATCCAAAAATACGAGACGAGGTTCAGCTACCAATTCCATCGCCACATTAACACGCTTGCGTTGCCCACCACTCAGGCGAGCAACAGGCTTATCCTGCAAGTCCTGGCGGGCCATTTTTACAGCCACTAAGGCAGCTTGAACCCGTTCTTTCCGTTCTGCAACCGGCAGGTCGCTGGCAAATCGAAGCCGAGCAGTGTAATCCAGCGCTTCACGCGCCGTCAATTGAAAGTGCAAACTGTCGTCCTGCTGCGGGACATACCCGACGATGCTGTTCAATGGAGCGAAGGCATAAGGCTCTGACCCACTGATGAGTAATTGATTATTAAAGAACACCTCCCCGTGGCGTCCACGCCCCTGAATTGTATCCATGCCCAATAAGGCTTTGAGGAGGGTTGATTTACCTGCTCCACTGCCACCAACCACGGCGATAAATTCTCCAGGCTTGAATGAAAGTGGTGTACCGCTCAAATCCAGTAGCACACGCGAACCTGCTCTGCGCTCTAGGTTGACAAGATCCAGGCGGAGGTGCGCCGGCCGCGGCTCTCGTGGCGTTTCAGCAACGCTGAGGCGCAGGGCATAAGGAGCAATCCAAAGTGTGTCTTGCTCAACACGTATAGCGGTTCCTTCCGGCCCAACCAACTGGTTATTAACGTATGTGCCGTGGGTGCTATCAATATCCGTTACCCACCAGGAACCATCCGGGCGTAAATCCAGCCGTGCATGGTGCATGGATACCGCCGGGTGAGGCAGGACACGGTCGTTGTCTTCAGTGCGCCCCAAACGCAGGCTATTTACATCCCTTACATTTATGATGCCGACATTGGTATCGCGCAGCATACAGTCTCCAGTACTTTATCGGCCGGGGGTGGGGCAACTCAAGGGTTCGCTGCCGTTGTTAATAAAACGTATATTATCCCCTATAAAAGACGATAGTGCATCACAGGAGATGCCAAAGAACTGGCTATTGGAGATCACCAGCCCATTATAGGTCCAATTTGGCATGTTTACCAGGAACAGGCCATTGGCGGCATAACGAATTTCTGTGTTTGTCAAGGATAGGCGCGCCTCGGTCTTGTTGGGGTTGACCACCAAACCAACCCAGGCACCGCGGTTAGGTAGGGATTGCAAAAGATCGCTATCCCCACCCGCGCTGTCATCGCTCAATGCAGTGAAAATAACAGGAGATTCTGCGCTTCCCGAAACAGTGAGCTGCCCTTCCACGATTAAACTAACAGACGATCCAAATTTGATTACGACACCTTCTGCGATGGACAATTGGGAGCGAGGGCCAATGGTCAGGTTGTTGAGCAAAACGCGAACCACCTGATCGCCTTTTCCCAACCGTACCCAGGAAGTTTCACCATCCGGTAGTGCTGTGTCACGCAGAACCAAGCCATTGATTTCGTTGTCTTTCAGCGTCACATTTTCAAGATGCGGATTGGACATTAGATCAGCGTTGAGAGCTGCTTGAGTGCAACCCTCAATCAACACAGTTGATAAGTCTGGCTCCGCTTTTTCCAGCCACAAACCAGTCTCGGCAAAGCGCAGTTTGATATCCTGTAAATGAACCAGCTTTTGTGTTTTTAGCGTTATTCCTTTCCAGGTCTTTTTCCCGCTTGTTGCACCATCCGTGTCTCCACCATAATCATCATCATGGAATGATGTGAACACCGCCTTATCCGCAGACAACCCTCCCCGAACATCCAACCCACCTTCTTCAGTGAATTTCACAACTGCCAATGGATCGACTCGCAAGGTGGCGTTTTCTTTAATAACTACTATTCCAGTCACCAGTCGCACTACCTCACTACCATCCGCAAGACTTAGAGGTCCCCAGGTCTGCTCCCCTGCGGTTTCCAGGCTTGAGCCGCGGACTTCCACTGCATTCGCCGGGTTATTACCACGCAAGGTAACTTGTCCCCACTGGGGGTTCGATTGAATATCAATACTGATTGGGTATCTGGCGCTATCGCGGATCGTGACGTGCTCCAAATTGGGCGCAGCATTGCTTAGCTTGATGGCTCCTTCCGTCTGGCCAGCATAGCGTATCTCTACCCAGTCCAGGCGAACTTCTCCCTGTGGTTTATCCAGATACAAGCTGGTCCAGTCGCCGGCCTGTACTCCACCCTCCTTGCTGTAATCTGGATCTCGCCAGGATGTGAGCACGACTGGTGTTTGCTCAGAGGCGGTCGCCATCAGCGATCCATTAACCACCATCCCCGCATCTTGATTAAACCGCAGTACCACCCCAGGTCCCAATTCAAGTGTTGCACCACCTTCGATCGTAAGCCTGCCAGTGATAAGACGGGTCAGCTCACCCCCTCCGCCTGCCTGCTGAATGGCCTGCCAATGTTGGGTGTTACCATTCGTTAAAGTGCTTTCGCGCACTGCCCAGGCATTTCCCAACCTATTATCGGTGAGCGTTATCCCGCCGAGGCTTGGATTAGAATTCAAATCACTACTGATTGGGTAATAGCTGCAGTGGTTGATCTCTATGTTGTTCACTGAGGGAGAAGCATTGCTCAATCGAAGGCAACTTCCCCCCTCGTTTGCATTCCCCGCATAACGAATTTTGATATTTTGTAAAACCTGACCTTCGGACCCGCCTTCCAGGTACAATCCCCGCCAGTCACCTGGCTGCGCCCCACCCTCGACTGGGTTAATTTCTGCATCGCGCCAGGAGGTTAATAAGATTGGTTCTTTCGAAGTTCCAAGCGCTTGTATACCCCCGCGCACATCCAAATATCCTTCACTACTAAATGCAAGCGCCAACCCTGGAGCCAGTTCAAGCGTAGCCTCTTTATCCACAATGATCCTTCCAGTGATCCGCCGGATCAAGGTCTGGTTGTTCTCTAAACTCACAGGTGCCCAAATCCATGTGCGGCGTTCTATCAAATCCGATCCCCGGATTTCCCAAATATTACCGAATGCATTATCGCTAAGGCGTAAATTCTCGATGACTGGCTGAGCTATCGCTTTACTGCTCAGTGGATACCCGGCACAATGTTCAATAGTGACATTTTTCAATGTTGCGGAGGATTCTAAAAGGCGTAGGCAGGTTTTTTCTACAGCACCGGCATAGCGTATAATTAATTCGCTTACAACAGTCTCATCGGGTTGGCCTCGGTTGATATGTAGACCGCCCCAATCACCAGCAGATGGCTGGCCGCTGCCACCAACCTGAGGATCATGCCAGGAAGTCATCACGACCGGCTCTTGTTTTGTGCCATTTATTTTCAGCACACCATCTGCCCACAAACCGCTTCGATCCCCATTCGAAAAGAGCATCTGTGTGCCAGGATTGATTACCAGGGTGGCTTTTTCAGCCACTCCCAGCCAGCCAGTCACCAGTGGATCCAGGCGGGCGCCATCGGCTGTCTTTAGCGATGAGAGAGTATATGTAGCCACATCTTCGAGCTTGCTTTCACGTAATTCCCAGCGTTTGAGGGGATCATCTGTATCCAGGGACAAATCTTTGATCTGGGGTGATGAGCGTAAATCAGTGCTGAGTGCAAAGCTTCCACAAGATTGGATACTGACCGACTCTAGCTGAGGTGCAGCGTCCTCCAAATATAGGCAGGCATAGGTCCGTCCATCAGGCCCCTGTCCACCGGCGTAACGCACTTCGACATATGCCAGGTTTGAATTGCCCTTGCGTCCGGACCAAACCACGCCAACCCAATCTCCGGCTTTGGGCTGTGAAGTTCCTTCTTCGCCGCCATCGTTCATCGATGTCAGGATAATTTTTTTGTTGGCTGTACCTTGAGCATTTAAAGCTCCAATGACTAGAAAGGCGCTTTGGGGGAGGAACTTGACCACGCTGCCTTCGGGCAGGGTTAAACGCGCATCTTCAGTTATGCGTACCACCCCACTCACTACAATCGCCTGTTTGAAATTCCATATACGGGTCCCTGTCAGATCACCACGGCGCACTTCCCAATCCGGCGAACCGCTATCAACTTTAAATGATCCTCGCAATCTCGGTTCGCTGTTCGGGTCCAGGCTGATTGGGTACCATTGATTGCTGCTGAATTTTATCTCCTCCAACTGGACATTACTGCCCTGCACCCAGATGGCGGCATGGTTATCCTTGCCGGCAAACTCTACACTGGCGTACCCGAGCACTGTGCCGGCCTCAGCATCAAGGAGCTCAATTCCACTCCAGAATCCAGGGCGACCAGCGTCCGTGTTGGCAGTGAATAAAATCGGCCTGCTGCTGCTCCCACAGGCTAAGAGAGTACCTTCGACAACAAATTTTGCACCCTCACCAAAGCGCACGCGCGCTCCGGGTTGGATGATCAGCGTGCGACCCTCTGGTACACGAAAGGTAGCGTTCGGGGCAATGGTATATGCTTCGCCCTTGACAAAATAGCTGTCGCGGCGCAGATCGCCCTCAAGTTCTTTCTGATTGGCAGCCTCGTAATCTTTCGGTACTTCCGCAGGACGGCAAGCTTCGACTTTAGCGCCTTGAGTGGGTCCAGCCTGCCTGTTCTGCCACAAAAACCACCCACCAGCGCTGAGGATTACAATTACTATAAGTCCGGCTAGAATCAAGCCAATTTTCCGGGCTGGCAACTTGCGTACCGGTGTTTTATTTGCTGCTTTTTTAACCAATTTGGTTAGTATATTTTCGGAATTGGTTTTTCTTTCGGTGTGTTCAAGAACGGGGAGCTTCTGGTCAGCCTGAGGAGAAACGGGCTCTGCATTGGTGGGGATTCCCACATGGGTCGCCAGAGGAAAACCACAGGCCTGGCAAAATTCCTCCTCTGGCTGGCTGATGGGAGTGTTGCAGCGCGGACACGTGCTTACGCTTTTCTTAGCTGGTGATTCAACGGGCTTTAATTGCTGTTTGCCGCATTGAAAGCAAAAAGTTGCATCATCGGGTAATTGGGTGTTACAGTGAATACAGGGCTTCATGGTTCGCTCCAGTATTTAGGCTTGAATTTCAATAAAGCTAGAGAACGAATTTCCCTGATTAATTTAAAACGGTGGAAATATTATATCATCCAGCATGGTCGCATTTATCGGATGTGACCCAAAAGCAACTGCAAAAATCACAATCGTTTAGATCCAGTTAGCCGCATACTCACAAATATTCCAACCAGTTTCCTGCTACGTTCGGTTTCTCTTGAAGAAACGCTGGATCACTGGGAACCTTTTGTGACAGAATAGACTCCAAAGCAGGTAGCTGATCTTCTGAAAACAAGGATATACCTTTATAATCCAAGATCCTGCCTTTTCAGCGGGATCACATTTAGAGACTATTCCTCATTACTGACGAGAGTGCTTTGCGTACGCTACTCCTTTCGGATATCCAGCCAATTCCATTTTCTGTTGAAATATATCTCTTGCCATTAATCTCAATTGGTGATTGCTAAGATCAGATGTTGCAGGCTTTATCCGTTCTATCAATTTATCAATATCTTGATCGGATGGATTTTGAAGACCGTATTTATCAGGGTTTTGTCCAGCATCCTTTCTGACATATTCTCGAATTTTGGGGACAGCTTCAGTCGGATTGCGCAGAACAATTTTTTCCATCATAGCCTTCTTTAAATCTTCCCGGCTCTCTGCAAAGGCTACCTCTGGTGGTAGTTTAGCAGAAAAAGTATTCCAGTTTTCATCATTACGCATATCCCACAATGTTTCCACTGCTTGATCAATTTTTGTATCCTTACCCACACCAAGAGCATTGGAAAGATCTTTCGAATAAGCAGATAAAGCAGCACTTTCTGACATATTGATATGCGATTTTATTTGTTGCAGTTCCGAACTGGTCGCGCCATCCGCCCATGGGAAATTTGCTTTGGCTTCGTTCAAGTTACATGAACCTGTCGATTCAAAACACAATTGTTCTGTCAGCGTCCCAATAGCTACTTTTTCATAAAGGTTTTTTCTGGCACTCTTTGAATCCAAATCCGAAATATCGTTTGCACTATCAACTGTCTTCTGCATAACGCGCCGCATCGCATCAGGATTCATTTCAACGAGTTCTTTCTGCTGGGTGGTGCGATTGTCTTTAATCTCACCCCTCTCACCTGAGGAAACATTCTTCAGATTGTCCGGGTTGATATACTTTTCATCCTGGACGTCCAGCCCATGGCTTTTCAAGTCCTGGCACTTCTGGTCAGTAAATTTACGGGCTTTGATTTCCAGCTTCGGCAGTGGCTTATCCGAAACGGGCTGTGACTCATCTACCCCCTGTATGGCGCGAATTTTAGCCGGCGAGTGCTTCTCCGCCTTCGTCTCCGGCGGAGTTTCTTTTACTGTGGCTGGTTCGTTGTCATCAGTAGGCACATCTGCTCGCTTTCTTATTCTAGCTTTGGGTCTTCTCCCGAACGTGGGCTGGGATAGTCTGCAGCCCCGCTTCCTTGGCAGCGAATATGCGGTGCCGTCCAGAGACGATATCGTACTTGCTCCCATCCTTATCCACTGTCACAGGGTCAGAGCCATAATACAGGTCATATATACGGCGTTTACCTTGGCTATTATCCAGTCCCGCGGCCTGATCTTCAGCGCTGAAATCATCGCCGGTTTTCCCTTTCGCTACTTGTTTTTGGATCTCAGGGAGTTGTTTTGTAGCTGCCTGGGCTTCCTTCCAGCTAATGTGATGATTAAAATCCTGCGGACTGGAGACACTATCTGGATCTGGTAGATCATTTACCGGCACATCGATGATCCCGTGGTCTCTCCATTCTGATTTTGTCTCGCCTTCTCCCTGCAATGCTTTAATACCCGTAAGGGATAATTTCTCCCCTGATTTGGAATCTGCATCACTTGTATCTGGTTGTTCAATCTTTGTGTCCACATTACCCCTCGTTTCTTCCCTGAATGGCGCTGATCGCCTGTTTGCTCAGGTACTCGCTGGGCGGCTTCTTTTCTGACGCTGCGTCCAGGATACTCCAGGCTTTCTTGATCGCGCTGTCTGCTGTCCGCAGCCCTTTTTGGGCGGCATCCCGGGCAGCATTTGCTGCTACTGATTCAATGGGCATCCATTACCTCATATTCTTTGGTACTTTCATCCTGATCTGGCTTGATGCCATGCTTCTTTTGCACAGTCTCGAACAGCAGGTTATCTGTTTTACGGATCTCCGCCTCGGTTTCATCCACGGCTTGCTGGTTTCTATTTTCCTGCATCCTGGCTTTGTGCTTAAAAAGCTGCTCCTCGTGCTTTTCCAGATCATCCTGGTACGCCTGCAGCTCGCCTTGCATAGCCTCTCTACCTTTGGGAGATAAAGGTCTTGTAGAATCCGTTTGCGCACAATCCGGTTTTTCAATCATTTCTTTGGGTTGCTCAGACATCCTCCTACCTCCAAATAATCCGCAAATCTGCTGCCAGTCTCATATGCAGAAGCACATTTTATTATGGAATAGCTAATCCATTTGCTCCATACCTGTTTCAAAGGCACGACGCATGTGCTCGGTGAATGGAAAATCGATCTCATGCGCCATATAACAATAGGCTGCATCGATCTGATTCGGGTGACCGGCTTTCTTGGCCACCTGCCCGCATACCCCGGCAATCGCCTGCCAGTGGCTGGGCCAGTGCTCGCGCTCTGGTTGCTCATCAAAGCGCTTCAAGGCACTTTTAAAGCTCTCGTGGGCTTCTTTATCGAAGGTGTACGGCTCGATCGCTTTGCGGTACTGGCACGGGCTGCCACAAAAGCGGCAGCCATCGAAAGGCAAGCTGGCTTTCAGCTGGGACGCCTGAAAAGTTTTCATTCGCTGGCGCACTTCCAGATCATCGGGCGGCTGGTTGAATCCGGCGGTGTCTTTGAACTCCGGCACCTGGATAAAGGTGGCTTTCTCGCTGTCGGTGCGAAAAACCGCTGCCTGACCGGTGCGCAGCTTGCCCAGGAATTCCATCTGCTGCTCATCCATGATCATCGCCCGCGCAATCGCTTCCCGGTCACGCCGATCACGCAGCTGGTGGGCGATCTGCAAGTTGGTGTTCCGCATGGCGTCGGGTGCCAACTTTTCTGGAGACTGGTCTGAGATCAGGATGCCTTCGCCATAAGCGCGTACTTCCGCCAGCATGCTGCTGAACGCTGCTACAGCTTTGGCTTTGGTGTCGGCGGCAACATCACTAGCACCCACCGACTGCACATTGCTGACCACGTTGTGGGCTTCTTCGACCACTGTGACATGCTGAAGCTCAGGTTTGGGATGTAACTCTCGCCACTCACGCAGCCACATTAGTAGAAACATCATCGTCAGTGCTTTATCATCCTCATTCAAATCATTAAGCTCTAGAATCACCGGGAGGTGAAATATCACCTCCGCTGGCAGCGAGCTGCGCCCGCCGAACATCATCCCACGGCTGCCACGTAGCAAGTTGGCAATACGTCCAGCAGCAGCGGCGCGGATATTATGGTAGGTCTCACCAGCATAACCGCGGCTCTCGGCGATCTGGATAACTTTATTAAGCATATCTCGCAGATTTGGGAAAAGGCGTCGTTCCTCGCTTGGCGCTTTTTCATCACCGAGGCCTCGGTCAGTCAGTTTCCAGCTTTTGTCTTTATATACTTCTTCCAGTGCTTCGGCGATGATCGAGGGTAGGATACCGAACTGCGGCAGAGCCGCATCGAAACAGGCTTGCAGCCGTCCGATATGTGCTTCCACGCGCACCTCGGGCAGCAACCCAAATGGATTAAACCGGAAGGGTGATACAGTTTCATCACCGAGGCTGAAGACCAGCAGGTCCGTAAAACCGGGCACATTCAGCAGGGCACGATATTCTTTCTTGGCTGATTCGATTACCAAGAAAGGCACTTTATGATCACGCCAGAGCTGGCTAAGTAGGTAGAGCACAGTGTTAGTCTTGCCGCTCCCGGTGAAGCCGGTGATCAATGTGTGGCGGGTGAGTGCATTGAGCGGCACAACTGCTGCGCCAGTGCGCTGGAAATCACCCAGATGGAGCTCGCCCTTGCCAGGTTGGGTCGGGCGTGGACCAGGCTCGAAATCTGGTGCCTGCTGGCGTACTATGATACCCGGCACCCCTCCGCGTACGCTAACGGGAAATCGGAAGATAGTGGACGCTCCACGTGCTCCCATCAGGTATGGGAACCGTTCCTTGCCCGGCGAGGCTTGGGTTGGCCCCCACGGCCTGTATTGTAAATTTTCAAACGCCAATCGCGCTGAAGCCAATTCGTCGCCATCGCGAGGCAGCACTATGTCTGCCTGGGAAGGCAGGTCCCGTTCCGCTGCCTGGGCTGGATCATGCTGGTTGCGCGCTACTACCGCAGAAGCATAGGAACGCGCCACCGTCCAGGCTGCATTGGGATCCGGGCTGGCAACTTGTACAAATGCCATAAACGGCTCGACAAGTGACTTATGATAGGCACTGTAGAGCTTGCCCACAAGTTCTGCGCCTGGGTCACGCCTCCGCCGCACACTAGTATCGCTATAAGTTTTCACATCCGCATCAGCCAGGGTCTGGGCAATATGGGCTGCTTCATCCAATGCATCCGCCTCGGATTGGGTCACTTCACTCGGCTCAAGATGAATACTCAGCGCTACCGGTGCTTGCTGCCGTAGCAGGATCTCAAACGGCTCCAGACAAACCCCTGCTGCGCCCCAATAAGGATGAATGGTAAAGGCTTCTTTATTTACTGTCATCAAAAGAGTCAGCGCTTCATGCTGTCGCAATTCAGCTATCGCAAATGGACTGCCAAACGGCTGGCGAACTTGGCCAATTGACACCATCTCCAGCCGGGTAATTTGATCCCGATATGGCTGCGTCTGCAGGGGCAAGTGTGCAAAGCCAAAACTGGTCAGGTGAACCCCCAGATCGGTACGAGCTTGCTCAGCCAGGGTCGCAGCCTGGGGTCCATCATCAGCAGCCATTAGTCGTCCCAGCAGGTACACCCGAATGGCGCCCTGCTGTGGATAACTGATAAAGCGCAGGCTATAAGCTACACCGCGATACTTGCGCAACCCAGCCGCGAAGCGCTCAAAGCGCCCAAGAACCTCTGCAAGTTTCTCTGAATCCGTCTGGCTCAGCAGAGTATGATCACCGAGAAAATCCGGCAAGTACAGCAGAGCATAGCCAAATAAATGCGCCTGCTTGTGTGTATCAGAGGTTTGCACAGACAGAAGAGAAAGGGGAGAATTCATATAAGATCCATAAGTGGACTATTAGAAGTTTTATATGATCCGTTTGCGCTGACTGCCGACGATGGTTCCTTTCTTACGTAGAACCATGGAAACAATGCCAACTGAGTCCAATGCGGACAGCAGAGAGTAATTCACAGCGAACGACATGAAAAGGTCAATTTTTTACAGAAAAACGCCCAGGAATTATTACGCATCAAACGTCCAAAGAGCTACACCAACTGTCACTACTGAGAAGACGAAGCGCATTGCACAGATCAAATATTCGATTTGATTATTTATATTGATGATCCCGTATAAAGAACCACCCAGGAGATCCCTAAAGCAAAAACTCAATACTAAGTTAATTCTTAACATGATCGTATGTTAACCCATTCCATCACTGGATGAACATACACATCCAAATTGAGGTACGTACCGCTGCAAAATGCCCCGACTTACACAGCCTGGGTGGCGCCGGTGGTATTTTCCATCAGTACATAGCACTGGTACTTACACGCCAGTTCACTTGAACCAGGTTAGTAGGCAGTACAAATAGCCTCCGAAGCTTGTCTAGATTTTCCTAATATTAATTAGCTAAATGATACGACCTTCAGTTATAGTAGTTTCGCGAGCCAGACTGAAATCAAGTCCTATCTCATCCATCGATTGGTTAATAGTCTGTTCGACTGCCTTCTCCAACGCCATCAGATCATCTTCATTGAATTCATTGGGAGTAACGCGCAATGCAGCCAGAATGTCCTTCTCAGTCAGAAATTTCCATAGGCTGTAAGCAAAGATCAAGAACAGCAATAGATTATTTATCAAACCAAGCGGGCCAATCACACAGAGCAAAAATGCCAATCCGCCAGCACTCGGTTCGGCCACATTGCCGCCGAATAACCCCGAACCAAAACTACCCAACGCTGAGTTGGCGAAACCTGTTAGTGAATTGTTTAACGCTGATGCGAATCCCGTACTCATATATAATCCAAACAGCAGCATCACAACTAAGATACCAATGCGTAAATTGCTGACCGGCGGTTTGAGATAAGATACGAGCGAAAGATAGAGATCCTGACCAAATTTACTTACATATAACCCTGTAGTCACCAGTCCCTTTCGCAGCAAGAAATAGGTACGATTTTCGACCAAGATGCCGCGCCCTTTGAGTATTTCCTTGGTAACAGTGGTGCCAGGAATGGAGCGCTCGCTAAACTTCTGGTATATTTTTTGGTTCAAGTCTTCCGCTTTGTCACCGCGATTATCCAGCAGCCAGCCAACATGGCGTCGGCGCGCCCCATATCCTGCAAATGGACCCCAGATGTGAAATGCACTAACATTGACCAGCGGTATAGCTGTAGCTTGATATGGCCTTGCGCTCTGCCCAGATACGCCAATGTATTGCTGTGGCTGTCCTGTAGAGGAGACAGGTCTGGCATTCGGAACTTGTACTGAAGGGATTTGATTTTGTTGTGTATCCCTATATGGACTAAGAACTTTGTCCGGGGAATAGACTGGTTGAACCCATTCTGTAGTTGATCCTTGCCCAGAACCTTCTGGCAATGGTTGGCCAAGGGCTGCATCTGATTCTACCGAAAGTGCGGGGGACGATGATTGCGCGATTGGAGTGCCGCATTTCATGCAGAATCGATACTCAGCCTCGTATTTTGTGCCACAATTTGGACAATATACCACATTCGCTCCAGGTAATCTGTTTACTCTTTTTTGGTGATCGGATTAGACGGCATGGTAAGAAAGCTGGTGCGCAGATTATTCAACCATGTAGGCAGCGATTGGTATATTACTATAACTGCACGCCCCAAAAGAGATAATGCTACCAGTGCTAATATAATACGCAGGATCAGCATCGGCTCTGGGTCACTGATGAACCTCAAAAATACTGGTTTCAACATGGAATAGATCACAGACAAACCGATGACATAGAGAATAGCCGTCAACACCACACCGATACCGCTGTAGCGCGGGAAGGCCTGTGGCCAAAAATAACCCAAGGAGTGTGCGAAAATCACCAACAGCACAAGTACCAGTAAGTACATGATAGTGGAGATAATCTCTGGGGTGGTAATATGCCAATTCGTGATTTGAAGGTCTTGAATAAAACTCAGCCCTTGCAAAACCGAACGGAGCAGGTAGAGCATAAGCACCGATATCAGCGTTTGGCCAGTGATAGAGTATAAAGCCTGTCCTGGCGATGAGTATCCTCCCATTGGAACAAGCCCTTCGGTAGGTAAGGCCTTACCGCATTTCATGCAATATTGATTGCCAGCATCATTAAACGTATTACAATTTGGGCAATTCATGGAATATACCTCCTCAGGTGAATGTGAATTCTCTGCCGCTGTAGATTATTAAGAATCTATATAACAATTTAAGTAATCAATCGCAACAACCGGGTGGATCAATCACTTGGTATACAAAGAAAACCAATTACGAGTTTGGTAAATTAGTTCGCCTATTAATGGCGTCCTTGGAATCACTTTTTTTGCCAAATGGTTGTGCAATATTCAGAATACCATGGATGCACATTGTAAAAAGGATTATTGTTCTTTTGAAATACCTTTATGGGTATTATACAGGATAAAGAAATGAGATTCAAATGACAAGTGGCATGTTTTTTTATGTCTTTACAACTCAAGGTCTGGTTGTCCTGCCCCCCAAAAACTGATCCAACTTGAATGTTAGGATTAGGACAAGGAGACAGGTCAGTATAAGATGGATTTTGAAATGTGGTATCATCTAATGAGTTGCCACATTTCATACAGAAATGATGGGCATCTGAATTTTCAAATTCGAATTTTTGGCAAGTATTCATTCGATTGCTCCCTTTTTATTTCATAGTCAATATTATCACATTTCTTGAATACTATACATATAGATGATAAGATATTACCCTACACAATAATAAGTGTGGCAGATCTAACTCATGGCTCTTCAAACGCATTAATAATATCCCTTGTTTTCCTTCCAAAAAATTATTTAGCTCCTGACATCCTGTCAGATGTCGAATAGCATAGGGAAAATACCTACCAATGCTTTGCCCTTATTGTGGGAATGAACATCCCGACCAGGCAGAGTTTTGTCCGATCACCGGGCATGTTTTACCCCCTTCCACTAATACTTCAACATCTTTCTGTACCAACTGCGGAGCAAGCCTGCCTGTGGATGCACAATTCTGTCCGGTTTGTGGCGCATCCAATAAAAACGAGGGAAAATTACAGGCGGCTTTCCACACTTTACGGACTAAAAGCAAGGATTTCATAAAGCTGACAGGTTTTTCTTTTGCGGCTATATTAATCCTCGCCGTATTATTAATCTTCGCCTTGTCGATAATATTAGCCAGGATAGGGCCACCCTTCAATGTAACACAACTATCGTCTGTTACACCTAGTATGGGATCCATTAACCAGCCATTAACAGAGATTGTGAGCAATATCCCACTCACCCCTTCAATAAGCGTTCCTTCTCAAACTAAGCCGGCTACAATTATCCCTACTCAATCATGGAAACAGGGAATGCTTGTCTACCTTGTCAGGATTCCCTCCGGTTTCAACTCCATGTACATGATGAACTTGGAAAAAGAAAGTGAACCACAGCTCCTTCTACAACCAACCACCAATCAACATTATTATGGTCCTTGGCTTTCTCCTGACTCAAGGAAGGTGGTTTTCTATGATCTCAACGGATCAAATGGGATATTGGATCTGCAATATCTATCTGTAAAGCTAATTGATGCATGCAATTCGCCGACATATTCTCAAAGTGGAACCCAGATTATTTGTGGAGGCAGAGGGCAATTCCGAATCTTGGATGCGGAAAATGGAGACCTTATTCGCACCCTTGATGTCGGTGTTAATGGATGGTTACCAGTATTTTCGCCTGATGGGACGGAAGTCGCTTTTGCGGTTATTGGAGATGGAAGATCTACAAGTATCTGGCGAATAAATGCCGCGGGTGGGCAACCGGTTTCCTTGGCATCAGATGCCTTTCAAAACTATGGTCCGGTGTGGTCACCTGATGGAAATTGGATCGCTTATCAATCAAGTGCAGAGAATGAGGCCTCAGAAATCTGGATAATGGATCGGTATGGTGAGAACAAACGGCAAATAACTTCAACGCCGGGCGGATGGTCGTGCGATCCACTCTGGTCTCCAGATGGGAATTGGCTGGCCTTTGTGTCTACCCGTTCCGGTAGTCTTGGCGATGAATATGGGGAGATATTTGTTATTTCTTTAGAATCCGATGAAATTCATCAGGTTACTGATACTGGTGGGGCAGTAGAAAACTGGCGCATAACCTGTGGACC